>Ga0209536_100000566_pt1 | contig 59806 bp, 64 predicted proteins | sample DeeMarSeWOR28_12_FD_187461 | JGI IMG/M metagenome (GOLD analysis project Ga0209536, IMG submission 187461) | Marine sediment microbial communities from White Oak River estuary, North Carolina - WOR-2-8_12 (SPAdes) (version 2) | ecosystem: Environmental > Aquatic > Marine > Intertidal zone >...
TTCCTCCAGCGGTAAATGGGAGATCGTTTACTCCGGGTTTGTCCTCATCCTGCTTTGCTTTTTTATTATGTTGAGCTCTTTTTCGTCAATGGAAGAAGCTAAGGTCATGCAATTTGTGAAGTCCTTTGTCAATGCAGTGAGTATTTTGCCAAGTGGCGTGAAATTTGAATCGGGCCTGGCGGTTGTACCCGACTCGGCAGAATTGGTCGATAGCAGATCGGATATGGCCAAACTTTTTCAAACACTCGACGAGCTTGCCGACCAGTTTAACCAGAAGGATGGGATAAACCTGGCGATGACGCGCGAAGGCCTGGTCGTGCGGATGTCCGAGCACACGCTGTTTGGACTGGGTTCGGCCGATATAGAAGCTGGAGCCCTTCCGCTGCTTCAAAAGGTGGGTGCCACTATTTCAGAAACCGACTATCTGATTCGGATCGAAGGCCATACCGATAATCTTCCGGTTCACACCGAGCGCTATCCGTCGAACTGGGAGCTGTCCACTGCCAGGGCGGTAAATGTGCTCAGATATTTTATCAAAAACCACAACGTTGATCCCCGGCGCCTGGCGGCCGAAGGACGTAGCGAATTTCATCCGCTGTTTGCAAATGATACCCCGCAGAATCGGGCCAAAAACCGCAGAGTCGAGATTATTTTCATTAAGAAAGAACAACCGAAAGCACCCATCGGGGAGATCCTTTGAGAACATTCCGGCCCCATACAGAGAGCGAAGGCAGCAGTAAGGCCGGCTGGCTGACAACATTTAATGATCTTGTCACCCTGTTAATGGTTTTCTTTGTTCTCCTGTTTACGATGAGCACAATTGATAGCAGAAAGATGCTGGATTTTCAGTATGCCATGCAAAGCGGGCTCGGAATTTTGAGAACGGGCAAAGATGTATCCATCAGCGTGAAAAGAACCCAACCGGTCGATGATATGTCGCATATCATGACCCAGGCTGAAGGCGAGAGAAATAAGCAAGGCAGCAGCCCGCTCCCTGACAAATTGATTGACCAGATTCGACAATTGATGGGGGACGACCTGGATATTCAGGTCACAAGTACCCCTCAGGGAACGCGACTTTCTTTTGAAGATCAGGTGCTTTTTGATTTTGGCAGAGCCGACATCAATCCGGCCGGTTATCAGATGCTGAATCAGATTGCCAAAGCGATCAAAAATGTGTCCAAGCCGGTGCGAGTCGAAGGCCATACGGATAATGTTCCCATCCAGACGCGCCGCTTCCCTTCAAACTGGGAACTGTCCGTCGCCCGCGCCGTAAATGTGGTCAAATATTTTGCCGAGGTTGGCAAGATCGATCCTCACAGGCTATCCGCGGTGGGATATGGTGAATCGCGACCGGTTGTCGCGAATGACACGGCGTCCAACCGAGCCAAAAATAGGCGGGTTGAAATCCTTTTATTAACGGAGGACAAAACGGAAAATGTCAAATAAATTAATATTTCTGGTGGTTACCGTTTTATTAGTCATAACGTTAGGTCTGGCAGGCGGCTTTTTCATGATGTGGAATAAGCTGTCGGCTTTAAATGCCCATGGCAATGCGTTGGTTCAGGACCAACAGGGTCAGGGTGCGACACTGGGAAAGATTTTTCCCCTGGATACCTTCATTGTCAATCTCGCTGACCAGGAACGCAGCCGTTATTTAAGAGTGACCATGAACCTTGAGCTGCTGGAAGCAGCCGATGCTGAATCACTCAGCCAGCGGCTGCCCCAGGTAAGAGATAGCATTTTGATGGTTCTTCCCTCCAAACGATATGCTGACATTGCCAGTATAGAAGGTAAGACCGCATTGCGAGATGAAATTATTGGCAAACTCAACGGCTTGTTTCCGAGAAGCATGATTTCCAATATCTTTTTTAGCGAATTTGTCATCCAATAAATTATAGAGCTATGTCCAATCAAATACTCACGCAAGAAGAAATTGATGCGCTGCTTTCCGCCATGGAAAGAGGCGATGTTGATCTCGATCAAGAGGCTGAGAAAGATGTCGACGCGGCACCCTACAATCTGATGTCGCAAAATACGATTCTGCGGGATCAATTTTCGGCGCTGGAAGAAGTTTATGACAAGTTCACCCGGTTGATGCAGGATAGCCTGTCATCATCTTTGCACGGATCTCTTGCGATCGAGTTTGTTTCAACCGAAATGGTTAAATACAAGGAGTTCATCGGCGCATTTTCAAGTCCGACAAGCTTCAGTTTGTTCAGCATGGAGCCTCTGATCGGGACCGCTCTGTTATGTATTGAGCCCAATCTCGTCTTTTCTCTGATCGATTCTATGTTTGGCGGTGATGGAAAACCCACCACCCGCGTACGCGATTTTACCCAAATTGAATTACGGATGATCAAAAAGTTTGCCGGCGACCTTTTAACGAAATTTCAAAAAGCCTGGTCAAGTGTCTACCTCCTGAATATGACCTTGAAAAAGACGGAGACAAAGCCGGAATTTGTCCAGTTGGTTCCGCCCGATGATATTATGCTGGTTATCGTTTTTGCCATAAGAGGCACGGAATTTTCCGGAAATCTACATATCGGCATTCCTTACCTGATGATTGAACCGATTAAAGAGGAACTGTCGCCTAAATATTTACGGAAAAAGGACATGGCAAATATCTGGTTGCCCCAACTGAAGGAATTATTAAAAGATACGCATGTTACCGTAATTGCTGAATTGGGAAAAACCACCCAAACCGTTCGGGACTTATTAAATCTTCAAGTCGAAGATGTCATCAAACTGAAAACCGGGCCGGATGACCCCATTTCCATCAGTGTTGACCAAGTCCCGAAATACCAGGGGTATCCGGGAATAATTAAAGGGAACCGGGCCGTTGAAATCGTGAAATTGTTAAATACCAATGGAGGCAAAAATTAACGATGGTTGCTGCTGATAAAGAAGATCAAAAAAAGGATGTCAAAGCATCTGAGGTTGAAAGCACGGACGATAACCAGCCGGCGGATAAAGAACCAAAGGTCCCGGACGAGGGAAAGCCAAGTGCTGAAGTGGGTACCAAGTCCTCCGCAAACATGGATTTCCTTCTGGATATTCCTCTGGAAATTTCGGTTGAACTGGGCCGAACCAAAATGCTGATCAATGAGCTGCTTAAACTGGGGCAGGGCTCGGTGGTCGAGCTTTCCAAGCTGGCCGGGGAAACACTGGAAATACTGGCAAATCAGAAACTGGTGGCCAGAGGTGAAGTCGTCGTGGTTAACGAAAAGTATGGTGTCCGCCTGACCGAAATTATCAGCCCGACCGAACGTATTGAGAGGTTGAAATGAATGCAACGCCGGACATGCTTTCCACGGCTTTTAAAATGCTGGTTGCCCTGGCACTTGTCCTGGGCGGGCTGGGATTCTTCTTTTTCTTCACCAAGCGGCTTATGCGCAAAAACGCCGGCCGCACCCATGATAAAATGATTCGCGTGATGGCCAATCAGTATATGGGTGTTAAAAAAAGCATCTCGCTGGTAAAAATCCCCGGCGCCCTTCTGGTCATCGGAATTTCAGGTGATTCGATTCGCCTGCTGACCCAAATTGAAGACAAGGACATCCTTGACCAAATCCAAAAAGAAGAAACCGGGTTCAGCGAACCATCTTTTGCCGATCACTTGAATAAAGTCAAGAGTCGTTTCCTGGCGTCCAACCGCGGAGAACAATGTTGAGGCAACTGCATATGCACGGTCGCTCTGGCCCCAAATCAAATCCAAAATACGGCAAGCCCGACGCCGGGGGTAAAGACAAACCCATCGGGTGTGCGCTTGCGGTTATGCTTCTGGTGGGGATTCTAGGAATCGGATTGGGTGCCGTCCTGGTTGCACCTTCTATCAGCGCTGCAGCCACGCCCGAGGAGGCAGCCCCCTTTATCACCATCGGCATGGACGAAACCAAAGATTCCGGCAAAGTGGCGGTCGTTCTACAGATCTTTCTATTAATGACGATCCTTTCCCTGGCGCCGGCCATCTTGATCATGCTGACTTCATTTACGCGGATCGTCATTGTGCTGTCACTGCTTCGCCGCGCACTGGGAACCATGCAGGCGCCTCCGAATCAGGTGCTCATCGGACTGGCATTATTTCTAACATTTTTTATCATGACGCCGGTATGGCACAATATAAACCAAAATGCATTGCAGCCCTTTTTAGATGACCAAATCGGTCAGCAGCAGGCGTTTCAAAATGCGGCGGAACCTTTACGGAAATTTATGTTTAAGCAGACCCGTGAAAAGGATCTGGCCCTATTTGTCGAGATTGCCAAGATCGATCGACCCAAAGATGTCGATGATATTCCGATCTCAGTACTCATTCCCTCTTTTATTATCAGTGAAGTCAAAACTGCCTTTCAGATCGGTTTGCTGCTCTATGTGCCTTTTCTGATAATTGATATGGTGGTGGCCAGTGTTTTGCTTTCAATGGGCATGATGATGCTGCCGCCGATCATGATATCGTTACCGTTTAAGTTGATGTTATTTGTTCTGGCCGACGGGTGGAATTTACTGGTGGGTTCATTGGTCAGGAGTTTTATATGACGCCTGAATTTTTAACCGGATTCTTTTTTGAAGCCATCAAAACAGCCATTTCGCTGGCAGCCCCGATGCTGCTGGCAGGCCTACTGGTTGGATTGGTGGTGAGCATATTCCAGTCGGTTACATCCATCAATGAGATGACGATGACCTTTATTCCCAAGATGCTGGCAGTCGCCTGTGCGCTGTTATTCTTTTTACCGTGGATGGTACAGACAATGGTAACGTTTACCCAAAATCTGTTTACCAACATTGTTATTTATATTCGTTAATATCGGCTGAAGGCCGAACTTCGTATGATCGGTGCTTAAGAATGATATCGGTTTCGATTCCATTGCAGCAGTTGCAGATGTTTTTTCTCATTTTTTTTCGCGTGGGTTCGATTTTGATGACCATGCCGATTTTCAAGAGTAAAAGTATACCGGTTTTAATTAAGGCTGGATTGGCGCTGGCAACCAGCATGGTATTGTTGCCAATCTTAAATTTAGAGAATTTCCCGGTGATTACCGGCTTAACACCCCTGGTCATCGGGATCTTTGGGGAAATCTTGCTGGGAATCAGCATTGGTCTGGCGGTGAATTTTATTTTTGCGGGCCTGCAACTGGCCGGGCAGTTGGCCGGCTATCAGATGGGTATGGCGCTTGCCAGGGTTATGGATCCATCCACGAATCAGCAGATGCCGCTTTTAGGCCAATTCAATGAGTTGTTTGCTTTATTGGTTTTTATCACCTTAAATGCCCACCATCGGTTTATACAGGCGCTGGCTGATAGCTATCAGCTGTTGCCGCCCCTGGGTTTTAGAATCAGCGGTTCACTGATAGAGCAGCTCGTCGATATCGGGGGGAATATGTTTGTCATTGCCATCAAATTGGGGGCACCGATCATCGCCGTATTGTTGCTCACCAGCGTTGCATTTGGGCTGATCGCGCGCACGGTACCGCAGATGAACGTATTCTTTGTGGCGATGCCCTTTAAAATAGGCGTGGGTCTATTCTTTATTGGCGTTTGTTTACCCTATTTTTCATCATTTCTGGAATTACTGTTCAGCAAGCTGAGCGATACGATCATGCTGCTTATAAAAGCAGCTTCATAGCTGGGATTTGAGGTAACGCATGCCGGAACGCAGTGGGCAGGAACGAACCGAAAAAGCAACCCCGAAACGCAGGCAGCAGTCAAGGCGAAAAGGGCAGGTTGCCCAAAGCAGAGAGATCCCGTCTGTTTTGATATTAATGACCGCCTTGGGCTTTTTTTATTTTGCCGGATCGTGGATGTTCTGGAACATCTCTGGGTTTATCGGGGGCATTTATCAGGAACTTGACACGTTGCGGCTCAACACCGTATCCGATGTCAGCACTTTTTCCGTGGATATTTATAAAAAGCTATTTTCGATTTTGATACCCTTTTTTGTGCCCATTTTTATTGCCGGTATAGCCGGTAATGTCAGTCAAGTGGGATTTGAAATGCATAGCGAACCCTTAAGACCCAAACTGTCAAAGATTAATCCGATATCCGGATTGAAAAGGTTTGTTTCTGTAAGATCGCTGGTGGAACTTGCCAAGTCCATTATGAAGCTCCTGATTATCGGCGGTATTTCTTATGGGCTTATTAAGGCGGAAATGAGGGGATTTCCGCCCCTGATGCAGCAGGGGGTTGGTGAAATTTTTCTTTTTATCGCTAAGGTGGCATTTAAAATTCTTTTTTTTGTTTGCTTGGCACTGATCATTCTGGCGTCTTTGGATTACATTTATCAGCGCTGGCAATTTGAGCAAAGCATTAAGATGACCAAACAGGAAGTGAAAGATGAACGCAAGCAAGTCGAGGGAGATCCGAAAGTCAAAAGCAGAATCCGAAAAGCACAACTTGAAATGGCGGCACACCGGATGATGAAGGCTGTTCCGGAGGCGGACGTTGTCATCACCAACCCCGTCCATCTGGCCGTAGCACTGAAATTTGACGCCAGTGAGATGATGGCGCCGACTGTAATCGCCAAGGGGGCCGGTCATATTGCCGCACGTATCAAAGAGATTGCGAATGAGCATCAGGTTCCGATTGTCGAAGACAAACCGTTGGCCCAGACGTTGTTTAAAATAGTAGAAATCGGCGAATTTATTCCGGTAGAGCTCTATCGGGCGGTCGCCGAAATTTTGGCGTATGTCTATCGACTTAAAGGAATGTATCAGACCGCTTAACAAAGAAAGATTGAAAGCAGGCTTCACCCAAAAACCGCAAGCGCGCTATGATGTAAAACGAAAGATTAGATAATTTATTTAAACCATTTCTTTGCGCTCCTGGCGGCTTGGCGTGAGTTATGAGTAAGGAAAAAACTTTGGCGCATCAGACCCAAATTACAGGACAATTTCCGTATATTGCTAAAAACAGCGATATCTTCATGGCCCTTGCAGTGGTGGGCATTCTGGTCTTTATGGTAATGCCGCTGCCGACTTTTCTGCTCGATTTACTTTTATCATTCAACATCACATTGTCCTTAATAATTCTTTTGGCCAGTATGTATGTACAGCGGCCCCTGGAATTATCTGCATTTCCTTCCATTCTGTTGCTGGGCACGCTGTTTAGATTGTCGCTGAATGTCGCCTCCACCCGCATCATTTTGCTGCATGGCAACGAAGGCACGATGGCAGCGGGCAAAGTCATAATGGCTTTTGGCGGGTTTGTCGTGGGTGGTAATTATCTGGTGGGAATTATCGTGTTTCTCATTCTGGTGGCCATTAATTTTATGGTGATTACCAAAGGGGCCGGACGAATTGCTGAAGTGGCAGCACGATTCACGCTGGATGCCATGCCCGGCAAACAAATGAGCATCGATGCGGATTTGAATGCGGGTATAATTAACGAGCAGGAAGCCCGCCAGCGCCGCGAGCTGATTGCCCTGGAGGCGGAGTATTACGGGGCCATGGATGGTGCCAATAAATTTGTGCGCGGAGATGCCATCGCCGGAATCGTCATCACCCTGATTAACATTATCGGGGGACTTGCCATCGGTGTTTTCCAAAACAACATGAGTTTTGCGCATGCCGCTCAAAATTATACCCTGCTGACCATCGGGGACGGCCTGGTTACCCAGGTGCCGGCCCTAATCGTGTCTACTGCAGCCGGGGTAATTGTTACCCGGGCCGGAGCCGAATCAAGTCTGGGAGAGGAAATCACAGCTCAAATTTTGGTTCAACCCAAAGCCATTGCCGTTGCGTCCGGGGTTCTTTTCGGATTCGGTCTCGTACCCGGGCTTCCGACAATGCCTTTTATGGTCCTAGCAGTTCTGTCCGCTGGACTGGCCTACGTTGTTTTTCAATCCATCAGAGAAACGGCCCGGGCCGAAGAAGAGCAAAAAATGAAGGAAGAACAAGCCATCCCTGCAGACCAGTTTGAGGCCCTGCCGCCGTTAGACACGCTGGCAATAGAGGTCGGATACGGACTTATCCCATTGGTGGACATCGAGCAGGACGGGCAGTTGTTGGATCGAATTAAATTGCTTCGCAGACAGATCGCGCGCGAGGTGGGCATCATCGTTGCACCGGTTCATATCCAGGATAATATGCAGCTGAAGCCCGGTGAATACACCATCTTGCTTAAGGGTAATGAAGTCGCCCGAGGGGAGCTGATGACGAATTACTATCTGGCCATGAATCCAGGCTCCGCCGAAGATGAAATAGACGGCATCCCGACCCAGGAGCCCACCTATGGATTGCCGGCACTGTGGATAAGGGAAGATACCAAAGAAAATGCGCTGACCAAGGGGTTTACGGTAGTGGATCTGGCAACGGTAATGACGACGCATCTGTCTGAAATCGTTAAAAAGCATTGCCACGAGTTGCTAGGCCGGCAGGATGTCCAGCAATTATTGGATACCTTAAAAGGCACCCATCCGAAAGTCGTCGAAGAATTGATCCCCAATTTATTACCCTTAGGCGGCGTGGTTAAGGTACTGCAAAATCTGCTGCGGGAACGGGTTCCCATTCGCGATCTTTTGGCGATTCTGGAAGCGCTGGCCGACTGGGCCCCCGTAATCAAGGATCTGGATATGTTGACCGAGCGCGTACGGCAGGTGCTGGCACGTACCATAACCAAGATGCATCTAAACGCTGAAAACAAAATCGTGGCCGTCACCCTGGGGCACAGTGTCGAATCTGCCATTTCCGGGGCATTGCAGCAAACCGATCAGGGCAGCTTTTTGTCACTGGACCCTGCGATTGCCCAGCAGATAATGAACAATTTAGCTCGCAGTTTGGGAAAAATGTCTTCTGCAGATCACGCTCCGGTGGTGATGTGTTCCGCCCAGGTCAGGCCCCATTTTAAAATGCTGGCAGATCGCTTTTTGCCCCAAATTACGGTCTTGTCATATGATGAAATACTCAGCAACATCGAAATCCAATCCGTAGATATGCTGGAGCTTACCCATGCAGATTAAACGCTTTGAAGCCAAAGATATGACCACGGCCCTACGGTCGATCAAGCAGGAGCTCGGTCCTGAAGCCGTGATTTTGTCCGCGCGCAGCCTGAAGGTGGCGAATCGATTCTTGGGCTCGGTAAAAAAGACAGGAGTTGAGGTAACCGCGGCAATCGACACTTACGCGTCACGGGTTTCATCAAATTCGGTTCCATACTCAGGCGCTCTCTCGGCTGATGGTGCCGGCGGACGACGCGGCAGACCCTCGGAAATGATCTATACAAATTCTTTTCGAAGCAGCATAAAATCGCCTGCCCGTGGGCGGCCCCTCGCCACTTGCGGCAACCGCCGCCGCGGTCTAAATGAAAACACCCTGGGTGACATCTTTCAATATCTTCTGTCTCAAGGTGTCAAACGAGGTCTCGCCAATGACCTTGTCGAAGTCATCAAAAAGGAAAATCCGGTCAACCGCATCGATTTAAAGGATAAGATTATTTCGAAGATCAGCGCTGCGCTTGAACGAAAAAGAGACGTGCTCAGGCCGACCTCCCGAACAAAAGCCGACCCTAAGGTCTTGGCGTTTATCGGACCCACCGGCGTTGGCAAAACAACGGCACTCGCCAAACTGGCGGCCAAACAAGCCATCGAGCACAACCAGAAGGTTGCGTTCATCACCGTCGATTCTTACCGCATTGCGGCCACAGAGGAACTGAAAATTTACGGCAATGCCATTGGAATTCCCGTTAAGACAGCCGCCACCCCTTCCGCCCTTAAGGCAGCAATAAATGCATTCCGGCAGCATGACCTTATCCTTGTCGATACGCCCGGGATCAATTCTGAAAATCACAGCGAAATTGAAAATCTTAAGTCGTATTTAGATGCCATACCATCAATTGAAATCCACCTGCTTTTGAGTGCAGGTACCAAAGAAGCCGATCTTCTCAACACGATAGGGCAATTGGGCGCAATTCCAATTGCGTACCTGATTTTCACCAAACTGGATGAGAGCGCCACCTTCGGTAATCTGATTAATCTGCTGGTGGACAATCAATTTCCACTGTCTTTTTTGACAAACGGTCGACAGGTTCCGGATTCCATTGAAACCGGTTCGGTAGAGAAAATTGTAAAATGCTTACTTGGTAGTTTCGGGAAGCATTCGGAATTTCACGGTTCCGCCTCCTTTAATCAACTCCACCGGTCGACTGCCGACGGTGGTGCCGATGATGGCTATGTTGCCAATAAAAATTCAGATGTGTTTCATTATCCGGATTGTAAATGGACTCATAAAATAAAACCGAAAAACATGATCGCCTTTTCAAGTGTTCAGGAGGCAAAATCACAGCATTTTGTGCCCTGCAGAGATTGCCGGCCGGACTCAGGTGACACGTTTCAGAACAGCACTTCTGGAAATGATAAGATGCAGATCTCTAACTATTTGTAATGAGTTGTTCGGACGAGGAGCTGAAGGTCTAATGACATCAAAATCTTCTTCAAACAAAGTCATCCGATTAGCGGATAGGGCCGCCGAGCGTAGGGCGGATCGGCCGGATACGTCGACAAAAAGGCGCATGTCGAATACGCGCGTTATTTCCGTAACCAGCGGCAAGGGGGGTGTCGGTAAAACCAATATTGTGGCCAATCTTGGCTATACGTTTGCACGGCTGGGCAAAAAAGTTCTCATTCTGGATGCGGACCTGGGGTTAGGCAACCTGGATGTTCTGCTGGGACTTGCTCCGAAATTCAATTTATCCCATGTGATTTTGGGTGAGAAGTCGGTCAAAGATATTATTGTTGAAGGACCCGGTCAGATGCTTATCCTTCCGGCCTCCTCCGGTATTCAGGAATTGACCCAGTTGACGCAGGACCAGAAGGTTCGAATTCTAAGTGAACTGGATCAATTAATGGGTGCCGTTGATATTTTGTTCATCGATACGGCGGCCGGAATTTCTTCCAATGTGATGGACTTTAACGTTACCGCTCATGAAATTATTGTTGTGGTTTCACCCGAGCCGACCTCAATTACGGATGCCTACGCGCTGATGAAAGTGCTTTCGCTAAAGTACGCCGAAAAATCCTGCAAGGTCATCGTCAACCAGGCCACCACGAGTCAGCAGGGAAAAGAGGTGTTCAGGCAACTGAACATGGTGACAGAACGATTTTTAGATATGACGCTCGATTATTTGGGAAGTGTTCTATTTGATGCCAAGATTACCCAAGGCGTCAAACAACAGAAACTTGTCAGCGAACTGTATCCGGATACCCAGGCCAGCCGGTGCTTTCCAGATCTGGCCAGAAAAATATCCACCTCTTCGCCGACACATGTGCCCCAGGGTAGGTCCAATTTTTTTTGGCACCATTTGATTGAAAATAATTTTGCATAACTGGAGAATTAAGGCTTTATGGCACTGGCACGGACACGAACAAAAAAGATACCCCAAAAAGATCCGGTTTATCGCGAACAATTAATAACCGAGTATTTACCCTATGTGAAACGCATCGTTCATCGACTGGCAGTTCATCTTCCCGCGACGGTGGATATCGAAGATTTGATGAACGTCGGCGTTATTGGATTAATCCAGGCGGTGGACCGTTACGATTCGACTCGGGATAATAAATTTATGACCTATGCGATCTTCCGCATTAAAGGTGCGGTGCTGAGCGAATTGCGTGCACGTGATTTTCTTTCGCGATCAAACCGTCGCAAAATAAGAGAATTAGAAAATGCGTTCATGCGTTTGGAACAAAAGCTGGGCCGCGAGGCTGATGATCACGAAGTAGCTCAGGAATTAGGGGTCGATCTGGAGCAGGTCCATCGCACCAAACAGATGTCAAGCATCTCCTTTATCAGCCTTGAAGAATTGGGCGTATCTTCCAGGGATGAGAAAGAAAAACTGCTGAGCTATTTGGTCAATAATGATGATGACGCCTTGAGCCTCACGAAGGTAAAGGAATTAAAAGAGGCCCTGGCGCGGGCGATCGAACAGCTGCCGGAAAAGGAACGCTTGGTTATTTCACTCTACTATCTGGAAGAATTGACTATGAAAGAAACCGGCAAAGTTCTCGGGATAACCGAGTCGCGCGTATCCCAGATCCACTCTCAGGCTATTTTGCATTTACGGGCGAAGCTGAGAAAATTAAGATTACTGGACGAATCATCTTAGACATTCGCGTGTTGATCGCAGGCAATCGATATAAGATAAAAGGATTCATTCTTAAAATTTGAAACGCTCAATTTAGGTCAAATTCGGAAGTGGGAGGGCGGAAGAGTGAGATAAAATCTGAAATCAGAGGATCGAATCATGGTAGAAGATATCAATTTCCCCGAAACATTACCCGCCGTATCAGCGACCGGGCGAGTCAACAAGATCAAGCGCAAAAAGCGCGAAGAAGAAAAGCCGCCTTTTGAAAAATTCCTGGATACGGAAGATCAAAAAGAAAAAAAGAAGAAAAAAAGAAAAAAGGAATCCGACAAAGTTGTTATTGTGAGTAAAAACGAGAAACACCAAACTCAAGATTCCAGCGACTCATCCAGTTCAACCGGCCCAGCAGAAGCAGAAGATGATCTTGAAAAGAAAATAATTGACGTGCGGGTCTAACGCGAATTGCAGATTGCCGATTGCGGATTGAAATATCGAACCTTTCGCGCATTCAAAATCCGCAATCTTAATTACTCCAGGTTGGAGACTTAGAAGAACATTGGATATACTTAACATTACCTTTTTATCGTAAAAGGATAACATTCGGTTCTCCGCCTGAGGTGGATCCGGGGTAGGGAGTGGAAATGGCGTTGCAATCAATCAACCTGTGGGAAATCGTTTTGGATATAGCCCAAATCTGTTTGTGCGGCTTTATTCTATTATACCTCATTCGAAATAAGATAAAATACAAACAGCTGCTCCTTAAGACTCCTAACGGGAAAAATCCTCAAAATTTTAATACCGAATTCATTATCCAGGCGGTCCGACAGCAATCCGACCTGGCCTTTACGCGTATACTGGAAGCCATCGATAAAGAGCGCCAGATTTTAAACACCTATTTTGAGCAGAGAGAAACGCAGGTTGCGTCAAAAGTGCTGACACCGGCAGCGGGCGGTGCTGTCGCCCGGATACCCAACACGGAAGAGACCGATCAGAATGTTGCGGATACGATCTACAGTGAGATCGAATACCTGGCTCGCCAGGGATTGAGTTTGGAGGATATTTCTGAAGACCTGAATGTTCCCAAAGGTGAAGTCGAACTGGTTTTGAAACTTAGACGCCTTGGTGCCGAAACGGCTAAAAATAAAAATAACCCGCCTGCATGAATCCGTCTCCATGTCTCCTTTCAAGCGTAATACCTTCAAAAATATTTCAACCGTCACCATAGCTCTGATTTCGGTGTCGTTCGTCTAATTCAAAGGTTCAAGGTTCAAAAGTTCAGGGATTAGATAACAGAGAACAGAACCCAGATGACAAACGGTATCGATTGGAAGCCAGAAGCGAGCCTCAATGACCAGTGGTTAACACCAAACACAAAACGCGAAACCCGGAACTCGGAACCGCTGAACCTTAAAGCCCGAGGCAACACTAGGCAGATCCAGGCAGAATCGGCAAAAAATACCCTATCGGGCGCTCCGGATTTTCCTGGGTTTCAAATTTTTTCAGGTGTAAAGGGACGCGGGATTGTCGCTTGGGGTGCCGGCGGCCCGGTATGATTTATAACTAACTGATATTATACAAAAAAAATGCAAAATCGATTTGTTCGAATCGATGTTTTAGCTCTCTTTACGGATCCCAAAAGGCGTGCATCATTGGTATGTGTCTTGCATTCCTATCCCGGCAGATTGATTGTGCGCCTCTGGACATCATCTGCGTTATCGGGAACGGGGATTGCGCGGTCAATTTTTTACCGGACCATTTAAGATAAGGAGTTTGTTCATGAGCGGATCGATTTACATGGCCGCAACCGGTGCTCTGGCATACGAAAAGCGCTTGCAGATGATTGCCAACAATCTGGCCAATGTCAATACCGTCGGTTTTAAAAAAGATATGGGTCGTTTTAATGCCTTTGCCCTGTCGCTAGCCGACGCCAGTAATGACTTGCCGGTTAGCTGGCAGCAATCACAGGCGCCGCAATACTGGATGGAATTTAACACCTATACCGATTTTTCATCGGGTGATAAGAAAAAAACCGGCAATCCATTTGACCTGGCCCTGACGGGCAGAGGTTTTTTCTGTGTCAAGACACCAGATGGTGTCCGCTATACCCGCAGAGGAGATTTTACGGTTAATTCAGACGAGGTGCTGGTTTCCCATGAAGGCTACCCGGTGATGGGGCGGGGTGGCGAAATTCAGATAAATCTATCAAAACCGTCGGGAGACATACATGAATTTTCGGTGTCCGAGGACGGTTTTGTGACGGTTGATGGATCGCAAGTCGATCGCCTTCGCATTGTTGATTTTACAAATTCTTCCGGCCTTGAAAAAGCAGGCCATAATCTTTATCGCGCTGTAAACCCGCGAACCCTCGAGGACATGGATGAAGATTTTAAGATCAGCCAGGGATTTCTCGAAATTTCAAATGTCGAGGTTGTCAGAATGATGACCGAGATGATCGAGGTGTTGCGCGGATATGAATCTTATCAGAAGATGATGCGCTCCATGGATGATATGAACGCCAAGCTGATTAATGATGTTGGGAGTTCAGTCTAGTGGCGCGTTATGGGTTATTCGTTATCGGCTGCGGGTCAAAGAAACATCAGAAACCCGAGCGAATTGTCAAAAGATCGGCAGTTACGAATAACCAATAACAATTAACAAATTTCGAACAGCAGGAGGCAAAATGATACGCAGTTTGTGGACTTCAGCCACCGGCATGCAGGCCCAAGAGCTCAACATTGATGTGATTGCAAACAATCTCGCCAATGTGAATACATCCGGCTTTAAAAAAAGTCGGGCTGAGTTTCAGGATTTATTATACGAAAGTATGCGACCGGCCGGGGCAGCTTCATCGCAGGACACGATTGTTCCTACCGGAATCCAATTGGGACATGGCACGCGCCCTGCGGCGGTACAAAAACTTTTTGGCCAGGGAGATTTCCAAAATACAACAAATGAACTCGATTGGGCCATTGAAGGCGATGGATTTTTCCAGATCGAAATACCGAATGGAGATACGGCCTACAGCCGTTCCGGAGAATTCAAGCTGGATGCCGATGGCCGCATTGTCAATCCGGACGGTTTCCCACTGGTGCCGGAAATGACAATTCCGCCCGACACGATTTCCATCACCGTGGGAATGGATGGGACCGTCTCTGTTATAGAAGCCGGCGATGCCACACCGACCGAGCTCGGCACTCTTCAATTGGCCCGTTTCGTTAATCCGGCCGGGTTAAGGAGTCTGGGCAAAAACCTTTATTCCCCCACCGAAGCATCCGGCGATGAGATCACCGGCACCGCTGGAGAAAAAGGCTTTGGTACGATCGCCCAGGGGTTTTTGGAAATGTCCAATGTGAGTGTCGTGGACGAAATGGTCAGTATGATTACCGCTCAGAGGGCCTATGAAACCAATAGTAAAGTCATCCAGACAGCGGATGACATGCTGCAAATGGCAAATAATCTTAAACGGTAACGGGTCAAAATGAATGCCTCTATCTTAACATTTAAACAATTGAAACGGCTTGGCCTGGACGTGCTCATTTTTTGGGCAATCGCTTCTGTTTTGGTGGTAATCCCACCGCTTACGGCTGCCGAAATGACCACGATTCGGATTTGGGATCAGGTTGAGATCGAAACCGACGAGGTTCTGTTGGGTCAGATTGCCTCCATCGAAAGCAGCGACACCCGATGGGTTCAACAGCTGAAGGACATCGTCATCGGGAAAGCACCATCGCCGGGCAAGACCCGCCATTACGATCAACGCCATCTTAGAATACGTTTACGGCAACATAATATTGACTTGGCCGGCGTTAGATTGGAGGGCTCCCGGACGACCCGAATTTCACGCAGCCACATCGAAATCGATAAACACGAAATCGAAAAAATTGTTTCTGACTTTATTACCCAAAACATTCCCCAGGAAGACAAATCGGTGCGAATCAAGGAGATAAGGGTTTCTGAAAAGACGGTTTTATCTAAAGGCCGCATTGCATACAAAGTGGCGGCCCCGGACATGCGGCCGTTGACGGGGACCTGTTCGGTCGCGGTCGATTTTAGCGTGAATGGACATTTTGAAAAGAAAGTGTGGGCGACAGTCAAAGTTGAAGTATGGGGGTCTGTGGTGGTGACACGCAAACCGCTGGGACGGTATAAGCCGATTACCGAAGATGATATTATGCTGCAAACAATGGACCTGACCCTTCTATCTTCCAATGTCGTCACCGATCCGGAAGCGGTACTGGGCAAACGCACCAAAAGAGCCATCGGGGCTCAAACACCTTTAAGGGCAGACAGTATCGAACTGCCGCCGCTGGTGAAACGCGGAGATCTTGTGGTGATTATCGCCCAATCCAAGGGATTGAAAATTACAACCCGCGGCCTGGTTAAGAAAAAAGGGCGTTTGGGCGATCGGATTCCGGTCGTCAATGTGGACTCTAAAAAAGTGCTTTATGCCCGTGTGATCGATTCCAACACGGTTCAGGTGGATTTTTAATATTGCTCATATTTGAAAGATAAGGAAAACCAATGATGCCAAAACTCAGCCTTTGTTTTATCGGATCAAGTATCGCCGCTTTTTTATTGATCAGCCTTGCAGGTTGCGCGGCTGTCCAGCGGACCGCACCGCCGGTGGCTGAAAAAATGCCGCTAAAAGAAAAGATGGAGATTAAAGAGCCGCCTTTACCGCCAGTGGAATCGAATGGATCCCTTTATGATGCGCGCAGTAACTTTAATGGTTTTTTCATTGATACCAAGGCCCGCTCGGTGGGCGATATTGTAACGGTTAATATCTCAGAGTCTGCCAGTGCGACCAATTCGGCAGACACGCAAACCGGTCGGACATCCAGCCTGGAGGCGGGCATTGATACGCTATTTGGAACGGAAGATTGGTACCGCGACAAAGTTTTGCCCGAGATCCCGAGGAATCTGCCGAGACCGGATCCCTTCGGGAATCCATCCGTCAAAGGCAGCATGACCAGTGATTTTGACGGCTCGGGGAGTACATCACGCAGCGGTGATCTCAGTGCGTTTATCACTTGCCGCGTAACCCAGGTTTTGCCGAACGGAAATCTGAAAATCGTCGGTTCACGTGAAGTACTGGTCAACCATGAGACCCAGATGATTATTTTGTCAGGTGTCATTCGGCCCCGCGATATCAGTGATGACAACGTTATTCTGTCCACTTTTGTTTCTGACGCAAAAATCGCATACAGCGGGAGCGGGATTGTAAATGACCGTCAGCGCCCTGGTTGGCTGGCGAATTTGTTAAATTCAGTCTGGCCTTTCTAAATTGATTGGGTGAAGGAAGATAAATAATGAATATACATGTGTATGTGCCATTTGTTCGCCGGTGGGTTGCATCGATTTTCTTCATACTGACCTGCTTGATCCTTTTGATACCGGATGCCGATGCGGTCCGAATTAAGGACATTGCCGACATAAAAGGGGTGCGCGGTAACCAGCTGGTGGGGTATGGGTTGGTGGTCGGGCTGGAAGGCACGGGCGACAGTGATGATTCCTTATTCACCATCCAGTCCCTGGCCAGTCTGCTGGAGAAAATGGGCGTGACCGTGCAGACGACTGATATTGATGATGTCGAAAATGTAGCGGCTGTTATGGTCACTGCCGATCTGCCGCCGTTCGCCAGTCTGGGCAGCCGAATGGATGTGCTGGTGAGTTCCATCGGCGATGCCGAAAATCTGCAGGGCGGGACCTTGTTGTTTACCCCCCTGAAAGCCGCCGATGGCAGAGTCTATGCGGTGGCCCAGGGTCCGGTAAGTACCGGCGGATTTGCGGTAAGCGGGAACTCCGGAGATCAGGTTCAAAAGAATTTTCCCACCGTGGGCCGGGTTGTCGGCGGTGCTCTGGTCGAAAAAGAAATTCCTTCAAATTTCAATCAAAAAGATTCCCTGACCCTGGCGCTGCACGAGCCCGATTTTACAACCGCCACCCGGGTTGCCCAGGCAATTAACCGTGCCTTTTACAACCAGCTTGCCCAAACCGAGAATGCCGGCGCCATCAAGGTGAGGGTTCCCGAAAATTACCTTGGCAAAACGGTCCAATTCGTTACGATGATCGAGAGCCTGGGAGTTACCCCGGACATGGTGTCCAAAATAGTGGTGAATGAGCGCACCGGCACCGTAATTATGGGTGAAAATGTACGGATTTCGACCATCGCCATTGCGCACGGCAACCTGAGCATTCAAATTGATGAATCCCAGGATGTATCACAGCCGCTGCCGTTTTCACGCGGAGGGGAAACCATCGTTACACCGGAATCCGATATTCTCGTAAAAGAAGGCAAAAATCCCTTATTTCTGGTGGAATCAGGTGTCAGTATCGGGGAGGTTGTCAAGGCCTTGAATGTGCTTGGTGTTACGCCCCGTGATCTGATCGCCATTTTTCAGGCCCTTAAAGCGGCAGGTGCTCTGCAGGCAGAATTGGAGGTTATCTAATGTCTGACCCATTATCTTTGCCCAAATTACCCGTTAATATATCTGAGATTGTTTATTCTAAAGAGCGCATTCAGCGTGCGGTGGAATCAAAGAAAAGCCCAGAAGGCGAGATTCAAAAAGACCCGGAACTGCGGGATGCCTGTTTGAAAATGGAATCGTTATTCATTCATCACCTATTGAAAGAAATGCGGGCTACTATTCATAAGGCCGGTTTGATCAGTGGCGGGCGGTCCGAAGAGATCTACACATCGATGCTGGATGCAGAAACCGCCAATAACATAGCGACCAGGGGCGGGATCGGCCTGGCTGAAATGCTGCTGCATCAGCTTGGCGACCGCACCGCTGAGGCCGAGGAGGAATGATCTAATTGCTAAAGTTTTTCATAATTTTTCCGATAATTTATATGGGAAGCGCCCATTATCGGTTGCGTCAAAAAATTACGACCAGATCTGAATTTGACGGTCGGTTTTAAAATAATCTTAATCTCCAGGGACGATTCTCAAATGGAACACCTTCTGAAAAAACTACTCGGGTTGCTTGAGCATGCGACTGAACTTTACCAATCGCTACATGCCGTTGTACAACAGGAAAAAGACGCTGTCGTGGGTCTGAATTTACATCAGTTGAATCAAGCCTGTAAAGCCAAGGACAATTTGCTTTTAAAGCTGCGAATATTAGAAGAACAGCGCGAACAGCTTATGGATAAACTGGCTTCTGATTTTGACTGTTCATCTCAAGAGATTTCTTTAACGCGGCTATCCCGATGGGTGGAAGAACCGTATGCCGGTATGCTGCGTGAGCGCAGCGCCGATCTTCTAACGCTGATTCAAGCACTGCAAGAAGCCAATCAGCAAAATAAAACCTTACTGACGCATTCGCTGGAGCTGATTCAAGGTTCTTATAATCTGCTAAATAATGCAATGGCGGCCAACCCGGTCTATCACCGGAGAGGCGATATCCCGAATAACAGGCAAACAGGCAAGCACGTGTGCGGTGATGTCTAATAAAACGATGCGGACAGTACCCTTCAGCGGCAACCATGGTACCAAGAGGGCGTTATGGATGACAAAAGATTAAAGCAAATCCTGTCTCAGATAAAGGCGTTTCCGACAATGCCGGAGGCCGGCACCAAAATGCTCGGCATCCTTGAAAAACCGGATACTGAAATATCTGAAATAGAGGAGGTTTTACGCTACGATCCGGGACTGACGGCCAACATTCTTAAGTTGGCCAACTCGGCTTATTTTGGGATTCCGTCGAAAATCGGTTCTCTCAAACAGGCGGTTGTGGTGCTGGGGTTCAAGCGTCTTCTTCAACTGGTGGTCGCATCTTGTGTAAGTGCTGTTATGGATAAATCGGTTGCCGGCTATGACTTGCCCGCAGGGGACCTGTGGCGGCATTCGATAGCCGTATCCATTGCCGCCGAAGCGCTGGCAAAGGACAATAAAAAAAAGATTTCCCAGGATGTGTTTACGCCGGCGCTTCTTCACGATGTCGGCAAGCTGGTTTTAGGCAGCTTCGTCAACGAGGAGCTGGAGGCCATCCAGCGCATTGCGGCTAAAGGCGTGCCTTTTGTGGTTGCCGAGCATATGATTCTGGGGACCGATCATGCTGAAATCGGTGCCAAGATTTTAACCCATTGGCATTTCCCAGTAGAAGTCGTCCATGCGGTTCGGTGCCACCATGATCCGGATTCACCGAAAGCGGTCACCCCCCAGATGGATGTCGTGTATCTGGCCAATCTGTTGTGCCAGCCAACCAATAACGGCGATGAAACCGGTGACGGATCTGTGGAACTATCACCGGCAGTCATCGATCGTCTGGGGATTCAGCTGGACCAATTTGAAGATATCTCGGAGCAAATTGCGCAATGGGTGGATGATCTATCGGGTACGTTGGCAATTAATTAAGATGATTTGAAATTTAACTAAAGAAATTGCATTCAAAAGGGAAGCCTTATGTCAGATCTTAATGGAATTTTGAGTATAGCGGGTCAGGCCCTGACCACCCAGCAGCAGGCCATCAGTGTAACGAGCCACAATATTGCCAATGTGAACACCCCCGGGTATTCGCGTCAAAAGTTGGTGATGACAACGAGTCCTCCGGTGGATTCTGCGATTGGGCCGATGGGCACCGGGGTCGACGCTGTCGAAATCAAACGAATCTATGATCGCTTTATAAATGCCCAGATCAATAATGCAAGCCAGGAGTTGGGGAGGTGGGATGCGCAGAAAGATGCCGTTGAATCACTGGAAATGATATTCAATGAAGCTTACGGATACGGATTGAGTGAGGCAATGAGTGAGTATTGGAATGCCTGGCAGGCGTTAAGCAATAATCCCGCCGGTTTCACTGAACGACAAGTGCTTTTGACGCGGGGTGAGATTTTAACCTCCACGTTTAACAAACTAGATTCTGATCTGACCCAATCTCAGCGGGATCAGGATCTTGCAATCGAGGTAACCGTTTCAGAAGTCAACCGGCTAGCGGCCCAACTTGTCGATCTGAACGAAAAAGTTGTCTCAACCGAGAGCGGCACTCAAACCGCCAACGACTATCGAGACCAGCGCGATCTGGTACTAAAAGAGCTCTCCGAATTGATCGATATTAATGCATTTGACGATGCAGATGGTAGCGTTTCCGTGCTCATTGGCAACGGGCGGCCGCTGGTAAGCGGGACCACGTCATGGCAACTGTCCACGCAGGTCAATGTCTCCGGGCTTCAAGATGTCGTCTGGCTCGATGATGCGGGAAACCCCGTAATGATTAACAATGATATCTCCGGAGGCAAGTTAAAGGGCTGGCTTGAGACCCGCGACGTTCTAATTCCCGGATTTTTGAATCGTCTGGATGCTTTGGCCCAAACATTGGTGACCGAAGTCAATAATTTGCATCAAACCGGGTTTGATCTGAACGGAATAGCGGGTGAAGTGTTTTTTGACGGAACCGGTACGGCGGCGGATATTGAAGTCAATGCGAATATCGTCGGCGACCCTAGTTTAATTGCCGCGTCATTCGATCCGTTGCCCTTTGCGAGTGCTCCGGGTGACAACCGCAACGCCGTTGAAATCGCAAATCTGCAGCATCAGCTGCTGATGAACGGAAATACCGCCACCTTTAATGATTACTATAGCTCACTGGTTAGAGATGTCGGTAGTGAAGTTTTGAAATCGGATTCCTATTATACCCATGAATCCGAAATGCTGGCGCAGTTGGATAATTACCGCGAATCGATTTCAGGGGTTTCATTGGACGAAGAGATGATCAATTTAATCAAATTTCAAAACGCGTATGCGGCTGCCGCCAAACTGGTCACTACGGCGGACGAATTGATGCAAACGGTTTTGCAGATGGTCTAAAAAGCTAAAGGTCGCTTGGAGAAGGTTTAGATGCAGTTCTTAAAAAAGTCGGCAAACTTTTTTGTGGGAAGGATCAAATTCCCAAAGAGGGGGGATCATGCGAGTTACCAATAATACCATGATACATTCAATTGTGCGCTACCTGACCCGCCAGAACGAAGCGCTCTTTGATAGACAGAATACCATTGCCTCCGGCAAAAAAATTAACAAACCTTCGGATGATCCACTCGGCATGGGCAGGGTGCTGGATTATCGTCAAACCATTGCCTCGATTGAACAATATCAGACCAATATCCAGAGCGGGAAAACGCGGCTGGAGGTTGTCGATGCCAATCTGGATCTGGTTGATGATCTGCTGGAAGTTGTTAGAGCAATTGCAGAAACTGAGGCCCGCGGAACAACTGAAAGTCGTCAACGGGCGGCTGAGAACATTAAAAATCTATATGACCAGATACTTGATCAGGCCAACTCAAAACTTAGCGATAACTATTTGTTCTCCGGGTATCAAACGAAAACAGCGCCTTTCTCACGTGATGATACCCAGGCGACTACATTTGATCAATTCACCGTCACTTACAACGGTGATGGCGGGGATATGCAGTTCATCGTTGCCGATAACACGCAGGTCACCATGGATGCAGATGGCCGGCCCATTTTTCATGATGCCGCCCCCGGTGGCGTCAGTATTTTCGATGCGATGAGAGATTTGATTGTCGGTCTTGAAAATGATGATACCGCGGCGATTTCTGTTCAGAATGGACTCCTTGATCAGGGCCATACCCAAATACAAAATATTCGAAGTGCCTACGCCCCGGTTTTATATCAGCTGAAAACCGCTGAAAACCACTGGCAGCAATATAAACCCAAAATCGAGGATCTGTTGGGTACGGAAGAAAATGCGGATATCACTAAAGCGGTTGTGGAGCTGCAAAGTCTGGAGCTTGCGTATCAAAGCACGCTTGCCACTGCTGCCAGAATTATTCAACCCGGGCTTATCAGTTTTCTTCAGTAAAAAATGAAAAAAATATTTATTATCATAGGCAGTGTCACCCTGCTGGTATTCATTGTGACCCATCCCATTTCCGGTCTAAACAGTGAAAGTATTGTGCGATTAAAAGAGGCCGGCGTCAGCGACCAAACGATTCAAGTAATGGTCAGAGAGAAGGTCGTTGAAACCGCCGCCTTCAGCGTACAGGAAATTATTGATATGAAAAAGGCCGGTCTTAGCGAAAAGACCATTCAGATGGTTATCCGGGAAGGTTCTTTTCTAAAGGATACGGCTCCCGTCATCTACGGCAAAGATGTTCGCTCCATTGAGTTTACCACAGCCCAGGATATCATTGAACTCAAGAAGGCCGGGATCAGTGATGAGGTCATCCAGGCGATTATTTATGTCGTCGGTGAAAGTTCCGATTCCCAGCGACAGGACGCCTGGGAGCTGCTCAGAGACATGGAAATTCGAGTTGATCTGCGGGATGGGGAGGAATGACCGCAAAACTCTTTATGCCTATAGACTGCCACAAGTGCATTTTTTATTATGTAACCTGGGATTCGAGTTTCCCGCACGGCTGCCGGGGGATGGGGTTTAAAAGCCGGCGGTATCCGAGCAATGAAGTACGCCGCATCATGATGGGGAATGACTGCCTGTTTTTTACCAAAAAGAAAATGAATAGACCCAACCCGGTGAAACCGCCGGTGATTAAAACCTGACGGTTACGTCCAAATATAGATTTTTAATCGCTAGCGCGCCTCCCTATCCGCACACGTTTTCTCAGTAGCGAATTCAATTACCGTTGCGCGTTGACGCAAATGAGATTTCAAATCATTTAAGATCAGATCCCGTGCATTTTCAAGCAAAGGTGGGAAAATCTCCTGGTACCCTTTTGACCGCAGTTGGGCCTGGACCTGTTCACGGTAATTTCTTTTTCCCTGCTCAACGGTGGCACGCAGCATGTGGTACAGATCCATTGTGGCGATGTCTTCCGGAAGGGAAAATTGGCCGACGATGGCGGTTGCCTGGCGGGCGATATGCTGCAAGTAATTATCCTTTTTCAAAGGGAGCTCGGTTTCGAGAATATCATGAAACTCTACGGCTTCGCAAATTTCTTTGGGAACATTGAAACGCTCCAGCACGATAGCGCCAATTTTGCTATGGCTGATGCCTAAAATTCTTTGCTCCGCTTTGCAGGTTGGCAGTCCCTCTGCTTTTTTTAGAGCTACGATTTGGCTGTGTTCATCCTTAAAATAGACGGCAATGACCAATTTCCCGATATTTTGAAGTGTCGCCACTGTGAAGAGATCATCGAGTTGTTTGAAGGCCAGTATTTCACCGATTACTTTGGCCACCACCGCACAGAATTGGGCCTGCTTTAGAAATTTATCAAAATTGAAATCTTTTAACTGCCGGGTAAAATGGTCCATTAATATTGAGGTAATTAAAATATCTTTCATCTTGGCGTAACCGAGCAGTTGCACCGCATAATTGATGGATCGAACTTCGCGGCCGCCGTAGTACGCAGAGTTAGCGATGTTTAAAAAGCGTGCCGCCAGGCTCGGGGACAATTTTTCAACGATCTTATCAAAATTGCTGGTCGGATTGTTGAGCAGGGTGATGATTCCGACCACTTCCGTATCGATCAGCGGGAGTTTGTTGATCTTGGTTTCAATTTTTTCGATTGTTTCTTGAGTTGTCATTAAACGCGCCTCCCTTTGGCGGGTTTTCCTGCAATCTGACGATTTAGATCCGGCAAACAGTCATAGGCCCTGATGTAACTCTTTAACTGTAATTTCTGCCCTGCTAAGGATTAACTCCGTGTTTTAGCGGTATTTGTATTAATAGCAGCAATAGGCATGCCAAATCTAAGGCCATGGCCCGCATTTGCGTCCGGGACCGGGAAAGCATAAAAAAACGGGCCGAAATGCCGCAAAATTATCAATTTTCAGGTTTAAAATCCCAAAATCGATTGGTGTCTTCGCAGTTTTCGACAACCCCTTGACATGTTTTGCCAAAAAGTTGTCGAGTCAACGACCACCCGCAAAGCGGGGCGCTGGGATTTTACCGCCGTAAGCGGTAAAAAACAGGGGCGCGAAGTGCCCCAATCGTTGCGGGTTTGGAAAACCCAATCAAGAAAAAACCCTGTTAGGGGGGGGTGCCTAACAGGGTTCGTCGGAGGTGGGAATGAAGGAAAGGAGGAAACTTCATTCCATTTGCTATTTAACTATGCAACTATTGTGCCATTTGAATATATATAAATATTGTTGTAATCAGCGGATGGTCGCGATACGGATTCTAATTTTATTAAGTAGTATTTTCAGTTAGTTGAATAATAAATTAAATTGAATCTGGGCCTTAATCCGGTTATTTTTCATTTTGCCCTTTAATGCCAAATTAGGCAATATTTTGTCAATAATCTGTCGATCGGGCAAAAATTTCAGTCTATTCAACGCCTTTAAACCATTTTATTTTGTCGTCTGATATGCTGATATATTGTATGATATAGGCAACTTAAATTATATCATGGGGTTGATGTGCAATGATCACAGGGTTTGCCAGAACGGAATTTTAATTACCATATCTGTATTTTTGGCAAAATATTGATCAATTGCAAAATGCAAACATAAAATTTGCAATTTGCAAATTTTTGACAACTAATTCGACTTTATCGACATATTTGATCAAGTTTTCGAGCAATTGGCCGATAGTATGATATATTCCTTTGCCCAAGGAGTTAGAGAATCAAATGAATAACGACAGAGAAACAGTATCGGTTACCCAGGCAGCCGCCCTTTGCGGTGTCGGGCGCACCACCGTAGGTTACTGGATTCGCTCAAAAAAACTGCCTGCGAGCCGCACAGGGAAAAAATATCAGATCCCCGTTCAGGATTTGCTGTATTTTTTAAAAGCAGAAGGGCAGCCAATACCTGTGCAGTTGGAAAAGCAGAATTTAAACCGACCTGTTTTTCGTTCCTTTCAGAATTGCTGGCGTTATTATCAGGACCACTCCCACGGTTTAAATTGTCCGCAATGTATTGTATTTAATAATAATCTGCAGGTGTGTTTTAACGCACGCAATAGCGGTAAACGCAACTGCTTGGGGCATTGCGAAACCTGCCAATACTATCAGGATGCCTATTATCCGCGGCTGCAGTTTATACATCAATTCGATACCCCTGCGGCGGTAATCAAAGATCTGTATTTTTGGGCGGGAAACCTGGAGATGGCCAGGCTTTGCGAAGTCGATGAAATGGGGCTGGTCGGAATGGGTATTGAGCAGGTCGTGCACCCCCGTTCGCTGGAATGCGTGATTTCCGGCGCTAAGAAAAAGGCCCTGGGAGATCCTGACATTCCCACTGAGGGTATGATTTATATCAAAAACAATCAATTCGAGCAGCTAAAGGTAAAATTGTCGGTTTATTTATTAAAAGAACCCCAGGGCGCCTTTCTCGTATTGGCGGCACCCGGATCCAACGGTCATACGCAGATATAGTTTAGGTTGCGTCCCGCTAATTTTTCTAAAACGATGTCGCGTGTCCTATTTTAGGTGTGAAACCCTTGGCTTGGCTTCTGGCTACTGGCTGATCCAGCGACAAGCAGCAAGGAACAAGTGAGCAGTGTCCAGTAACCAGAGACCAGCAGCCAGCGGCCAGTCGCCGGTGAGCAATAACGGCCAAAATGCTGACATCTGAAACAGAGACCTGAAACCATCGACATTGTGCTATTTAAAGAACTCGGGGGCACATTTTGCCGGTTACGATCATGACCGCTATGAAACGGCAGGCGGATAAGTCAATTATTAAATATAAATACAGATACTTATATAAAATATAAACTGAAAACTTAGTTTTGCATGATTTTTGCAAATAAATAGCGCATCTAGCGTTCCAGTTCGTGATCTTAAGGCCTATTCGCATCAGAATTCAAAATAGATGAACCGCAACCAAGGATGTAACAAATGAAAATTTATGGTGATAATGGAATATTAAAAGCGAACTATCCGCAGAAAACCCAAAAAGGTGAAGAAACGCCAGGTTCGGACTTTAAAGATATCCTTAAGGAGTCGGTCGAAAACGGTACCAAAAGTCCATCGAAAATCCCGCCCACCACCTTGATGGATCCGATATCGACGCTTCGTTTCGATCCATTATCCAGCCAGGACCGAGACTTAACCGTTGAGCGCATTCATAACCTATTAGATTTGCTTGATGATTATCGTCAACGGTTGAGCGATCCCCATGTGACTTTGAGAACGCTTGAACCGGTGATGAACGCGATTGCCAAAGAAAAGGAGCAGTTGTCGGGGCTGCTGGATTCGATGCCAAACGAGGACGGACTCAAAGATATACTCAATAAAACCTTGATTACCGCATCCCTGGAGGAGATTAAATTTTACAGGGGCGATTATACTACTTAGATGGGGTTTTGAAACCACTTCTAGAGACATCGCCTCAGGCGCCACTGATGCTTGATTCCGGTTACCATCACAATCCTCATCTCAAACGAATTCAGACCTATATTGCCAGGTTGCCCAGCCTTTCAACAACTGCTGCCAAGGTGCTCGAAACCTGCAACGATCCGGAAGCTTCACCCAATGATCTGAATCGCGTGATTTCATTGGACCTGGTGTTGACCGGTCAGGTTTTGAAACTGATTAATTCAGCCTATTATTCACTTCCCCATCCCATTTCGTCACTCACCCGCGCCATTATTATGCTCGGTATCAACACCGTAAAGAATCTGGTACTGAGTTTTGCCATCCTCCAGCATATGCGCAATAAGCGTACCTTTCCGGCTTTAAATGTGGAGGAATTCTGGGCGCACTCCCTTTGCGTCGGGGTGACCGCCAAATGCCTGGCGATGGCCAAGGGTGTTGCCCTGAGCAGCCAGGAAGAATTTTTCGTGTCCGGGCTTCTGCACGATCTGGGTAAAATTCCCTTGAACCACCTGTTTCCGGAGAAATGCGCTCAGGCCTTGGAGAGGGCCAAAAGCGCCCAGCGGGCTCTGTTTCATGCCGAAGGCGTGGTCTTTGGTATCGATCATGCCGCTATTGGCGGAATGATTGCAGAAAAGTGGCAGTTGAGCCCGGCACTGATTCAAGCGCTCTCGTTTCATCATCGCCCGGAGGAAGCCCACGATAGCAACAAACAACTGGTATTTATGGTTGCCCTGGCTGATATTTTCGCCCAGCTGCTGCATATGGGGTCGTGCGATGAAACCTTAGCAAATAACGCGCTTTGCAGATTTTTGCTGGATCGGGTTGGGGTGGACTGGACCTTTCTTTATGAATTGCGCGATACGGTTTTAGATGAAATCGATAAGGCGAAAGTCTTTTTGGAAATCACAGCATAGGGGTTGGCAGGATGAAAATAAAGTTCTGGGGAGTAAGAGGTTCGATTCCGAGTCCGGGTCCCGATTTTGTAAAATATGGTGGTAACACCCTCTGTGTGGAGTTGCGTTTGAAGGATTTAAATCGCCTGATAATCATTGATGCCGGCTCCGGGCTGCGGTTGCTGGGTAACCAGTTGATGGCCGAGCAGCGTTCGACCCAACCGCTCAGAATCGATATGTTTCTGACGCACACGCATCTGGATCATATTCTCGGCTTTCCTTTTTTTGCGCCCATATTTCAACCCGGCACCCGGCTGACCATTTACGGTCCGGTCACCTGTGAGGAAGATTCCCTGGAAACGGTTCTCGGCGGGCAGTTGTCTTACCGTTACTTTCCGGTTCGCCAGGCTGAACTGGCGGCGGACATCAAGTACATGAACCTCAAAGAGGGCCATTTTGATCTTGGCGATGGTATCGGGCTGACCACGAAATATTTAAACCATCCCCTTTTATGTTTGGGTTTTCGTTTCGAATATGAAGGAAAAATATGTTGTACGGCCTATGACACCGAACCCTTTCAAAACCTTTTTATAACCGATCCGAACGATCCGGATTTTGATGCCACCATGGCGCATGAAGGCATGGCGGCAGCCCAGGATGAAAATCGACGCATACAGAAATTTTTTGCAAATGCGGATTTGTTAATTCACGACGCCCAGTTTACCCGGCAAGAATATGATGCTTCCAGACGGGGTTGGGGGCATTCGCCGGTAGAATACGCCATCAAATCATCCATGCGATCAGAAGTCAAACGCCTGGCCCTTTTTCACCACGATCCGATGCGCACCGACGCTGAGTTGGACGCTCTGACCGAACGACACTGTAATTCCCATGATAAGGACTCGACGGAAATTTTTTTCGCTCGCGAGGGAATGCAGGTGGAGCTGTGAGGCTTAATTTGGGGATAGATCAATAAATAGATGTTTTTAAATTTACTTATAATACTATAAGGACTTTGTAGTAAATTCGAAATACGAAACTCAAAATTCGAAACAAACTCGAATACCAAATGACGCAAATTCAAAACTGTTTTGAAAATTCGGATTTAGAATTCCGGAATTGTTTCGGATTTCGGATTTCGATATTCGGATTTTTTTCCTAAAAGCCTTTTAATGATTACGATCTCATTTCTCGGTCGTTGGAGAGACTTGGCTATTTTTTAGATGTCAAGTGGTAACCTATTGCGCAGATGCTGTCTTTGTATCCGATAGATCATGTCGTTTAACAGATTTTCATCCTCTTTGCTTATTTCATCAAACTCGAGGGCCATCTCGTAATGGGTTGTTTCCGGGTTCTTTTTCACCCTTTTTATCTGCGCTGTCTGGATTCTTATGCATTGCCGGCTGATCTCGGCCGGAAAAACCAATTCCACATCTTTTAATGCCTGAATGTCGCGGAAAGGCGGGTTGTGCCTTACACGGCTGTCGGTTTGAACGATTGCCGCAAGCGAGCCGCCGAGGCTTATATCGATGACTTCAAGTTCGTGTCGATCGGCGTTCATGCTGAAGCACAGTTTTGTTCCAGCCGGCGCAGGGATCCTGAAAAGTTTTCGGCGCTGCCTGCGATCCACTTCCTCGGGCAGTTTAATATAAATCTGATTGCCGGTGACTCGCCCGCCGCTGGTTGTGAAGACATAATTGATATTATCCTTGCCGGTAAATTCAAAGCGAAGCTTCCGGGCATCGATATCGGCGGCGGCCTTTTTAAATCCTTCCGGGACGTCGATGATAAAGTGAAGGCCGCTTTTCTTCTGTTTGAGACCGGTTATCCGGGCAAGGTAGTTAAAATCGGTATCCGCTAGATTCAGCTTAAGAAGGGTTTTACGCAGCTGTAATTCTTCAAATATGCGGGTGATACCGCGGCCGGTGATTTTTTCGGATTCCGCCATAGGCGCTTTGCCGCACTCCGGGCTATAATCGGGTTACGCTATCGGCATATGCCGGATCCTGCAGCAGTTTCTTGGCAAAGTCCAGGTATTTACCGGTTATGGCGCGGACCGCCAGCTGCAGTGCATAGGGTTTAATCGGCTTTTCCAGAAGGTAATTTACTCTGGAAGCCAAACACATATTGACAACATCATCACTGGCATTTCCGCTGATGATGATGGCATCCTCATGGGCTGTTGGAAACTTTTCTTCGATGGCGTCCAGAAAATAGAATCCGCTCAACCCGCCCAGAAATACATCCACAACGAAAATCGCCACGCCGACATCACGCTGCAAACAATGGTCAATGGCGCTATCGGCATCTGAAAACGAAATGACCTTGCCCCAGCTGTAAAAGCTTTCGACCAGTTCGCTAATGACATCACAAATGCCTTTATCATCGTCGACGACAATTACATCTAAACCGTCCGACATATGTTCATCCTCCCCGTATATAAGTACTTGCCTGGCCGGGATCCAAAGCGACATCTGTGGCCGCCTGTTTTATCTCCCATGGTCGCCGAGTTGTATTTGGTCGCAGTCTTTTTAGCCGAGGCCATATTTTTCAACTTTTCGATACACGGTGGAAACATTGACTCCCAGTATTTTGGCTGCCCTGGGGCGATTTCCAGCGGTGATTTCCAGAACTTTTTTAATATGCCGTTTTTCAAGCTCCTCAAGGGTAAGTAACTCCACATTTTTGCGCCGTTCGGGTCCTTCATATGGCAGCAGATTCAGGGTGGACGCCAGCGTCAGCGTTTTATGCTTTTCCTGAAGCACCGCCGCGGCGATGATGTTCTCTAATTCCCTTACGTTGCCCGGATAAGAATATTGCATCAAGCGCTCTTCAAGTTCCGGTTCCAGCATATTAATTTTTTTATCATTCGCACTGGCATGGGTTTTTAAAAAGTGCCGGGCAATGGGCAAAATATCTTTTTTTCTTTCCCTGAGAGGCGGCACCTTTATATTATACATGTTTATGCGGTAATATAGATCCGATCGAAAATTGCCCTGCAGGATTTGCTCATTGATATCCCGGTTTGTTGCTGCGATGATGCGGACATCTACGTTGCGAATCTCGGTGCTGCCCAGACGATAAAGTTCGCGTTCTTCAATTACGCGCAGCAGTTTGCCCTGCAATGATGGGTCCAGCTCCGTGATTTCATCCAAAAAGAGCGTACCCCCGCTGGCAGCTTCAAAGAATCCAATTTTTTCGTTAGCGGCGTCCGTATAGGCGCCTTTGGTGTGGCCAAAAAATTCATCTTCAAAAATGGTCTTACTGAATGACGCCATGTTCACGGCATAAAAGGGCGCGTCGGCGCGATTGCTCAATTTATGAATGACGCGCGCCAGCATCTCCTTGCCGGTTCCGGACTCACCGCTGATCACGACACTGTAATCCGTACCCGCTACGGCCTCTACTTGGTGGAAAATTAACGCCATGGCCTCATCTTTGGCTACGATGTCTGCGAAGGCCTCGGGATTTTTAAGATTGGAAAATACTTTCTTGCTGCCGAACTGTTGCAGATCATTCTGTAACGTATGCGCTTCGAGGGTAAGGTTCACCAGAGCGATCAGTTTTTCACTGTTGAGGGGCTTCACCAGGTAGTCCGAGGCTCCCAGACTCATAGCCTGAACCGCCGAGGCAACATCATCAATGGCACTCACAATAACGCAGGCAACGTTGGGAGATGTTGCCTTTATTTTTCGCAAGACCTCCAGGCCGGTCAAATGGGGCATCATCAAGTCCAGCAAGACCAATTGAAAGTCGTGTTCGCGAACCAGATCCATTACCCGGCGGCTATCCGATACCAGAGCCGGCTCCGGCAAACCGGAACTGACCAGGGTTGCCTTGATGCTCAGCAATAGGCCCTCATCGTCATCTACAACCAGGACAGGCGTATGCTTATATGGTATCGACTCCATCAGTTTTATGTTAGATTGAAATGCAAAAACAGTCAACGATTTTCTCTTTAAGTGGTCTATAACTGTCTAATATATTATTATTTTCAATCGATTTGCAAAATGCATTAAACCGCTTGGAGTTATTTTTTATTCGTTATCAGTTATTAATAATTATTCTTTCGCTGAGAAAATACGCTCAATCGTACGTCGAAGACTGTGTTGCCAGGGCTTTGGATCGATTCCGAAGGATTTTTTAATGCGGCTGCAATCCAGAGCGGAATAGGGGGGTCTTTTTGCCGGTGTCGGATACTCGGCGGTGGTGATGGCCTTAACTTTTTTGGTTTGGAGCGGAACGTAAGATGATGCCAGTTGCAGAACTTCCTCGGCAAATTCGTGCCATGAGATTATTCCCTTTCCGCAATAATGATATGTTCCCCAGTCAGGGCCGGCCGCATCGCTGATTTTTGCCGCTAGGGTCAGTACCGTCTCGGCCAGATCATCGGCGCTTGTGGGAGATCCGAATTGATCGGCCACCACCGGGATTACCTTTTTTTGGGTGCCGAGATCGAGCATTGTTTTGACAAAATTACGGCGGTGAACGCTGTAGAGCCAGGATGTTCGCAGAATGATATGGTTTTTCAAAACCGATCGGATGGCGGCTTCCCCCTGCGCTTTACTCTGGCCGTAGATTCCAAGAGGGCAGATCGGATCGGTTTCATGGTAGGGTTTACCTTTGGTGCCGTCAAATACATAATCGGAAGATATGTGAATTAATACGATGTTGCGATCAGCGCAGCAGCGGGCCAGATAACCCGGGGCGATTTTGTTGACCTCGAAGGCAAGTTCGGCTTCGGTTTCGGCCTTGTCGACATTTGTATAGGCGGCCGCATTAACAACCAAGGATGGCACGGTTTTGGCAACAATGGCATCTACCTGGTTCGGTTGGGTGATGTCCAGTTCCTGCCGCCCGAAGGCATCAAGCGCTATACCAGATGCCTGGCTCTGTCGAACCAATTCCCGGCCGAGCTGCCCGTCGGCGCCCGTAACCAACAGGCTCATGGCATTTTCTCCGGGTCATACAATTCTTCAGGAGGAATTTCGGAAAGGCACGGCAGCCGGCTGTCCTTATCCGAAATAATCGGATCCTTTACCGGCCAATCGATTCCGATGGCCGGATCCGACCACAAAATTCCGCTTTCATCATCCGGCATGTAATATTGGGAGCATTTATAAGCGATATAGGCGGTCTCACTCAATACGCAAAATCCATGGGCGAAGCCCTGTGCCAACAATACCTGGCGCCTGTTTTGCTCGGAAAGACGCACCCCCACCCATTGGCCAAAAGTGGATGATCCGGGACGGATGTCGACGGCCACATCGAAAATTTCTCCGGTTATGGCTTGAACCAGCTTGGCCTGAGGGTGCTTCACCTGGAAATGCATCCCTCTTAAGGTACCTTTAACGGAAAAGGAAAGATTATCCTGCACAAAGGTCGCGCTTAGCCCGGCTGCTTTGAATCGATTATTGTGATAGGTTTCCAGAAAACAGCCGCGCCGATCTTCAAATACCTGTGGCTCGATAATCAGAACACCTTCAATATCGGTTTCAATGACATGCATGCCAATTTACACCACATTTAGGAGTCAACGACCACCCGCAAAGCGGGTGGCTTGGATTTTACCGCCATAGGCGCTAAAAGACAGGGGCGCGAAGTCCCGCCTTGGCGGGATTTGGAAAACCCAATCAATTTCTGAAGATTTAATCGCGAACATTAAAACGGGGTACAAAATCTATTCTACGCTATTTCCGTTCGTCATGCAATACGCTGGCGCGATCAATTCCGGCAAGCATCTCCGTAACTCTTTGATATGCTTTCATATTTTTAATCCATGCCTGCGGGACGGCATCCATGCCCAAATGCGCACCGAGCACCATTCCGACGATGAGTCCTCTTGCGGCCGAATCGCCGCCGGCCATTACATTTTCGACCAATGCCTGTTTAAGATCGTTTTCATATTTGGCGATAAGGTGAATCACGCCGGGAAAAGCAGCGGCTATCTCGCACATCTGACCCAGATCCAGAATCGCCTGCCGGGTATCCTGCTCGATGCTTTGTAATCCCATGTCGATCCATTGCGAAAAAGGATCTGAATTAAATTCCGCCTTTTTGACCGACGCGATTGCGCTCAGCGGGGATGCGCCCTTTAATACATGATAGGTGACCGTCGAAAAAAACGCTGCGCTTTTAATGACTTGCAAATTGTTGTGGGTAAAGGCCGTTTGGGCTTCGGCGGCGGCAATCAGTTTTTGAAGGTCATCGCGATATACATATAGGAGCGGCGCAATCCGGGCTGCACCTGCCAGATCATCAGATTCAGATCCCGCCTGCGATGGCGGTTTTCCGGATTCAATGTTTTCGAGGGTACCTTTGGTGGCGCTGTCCAGATACCCATCATAGTTTTCAAACAGGGACTGCCAGCGTTGTGAAAAATCTGCCAAATCAAATCCGGCACAGGTGCTCACGGATTCGAGTAAAATCATCGTTTGATCCCCGTAATGGGTGAATTCGCCGAGCATTTTGGTTGGATGGTAAGTCGGACGTTCGGGTTTCAAATATGTCTCCACCCGGCCGAACTTTTTATCGATAACATTTGTGTTATAGATCCAATGTACACCCAATGCCAGGGAATCGGCGGCGAAAGACGCCAATACCATTGCGCTTGGTTTTTCTGCCATGGTTTGCCTCCAATGTGACTTAGCGGGCCACCTCACCCTCATATATCTCAAAGATGCGCGTCAGCGGTCCCGCTTGACAGCGGGGAATATGGAGCCCGCCGCAGGTGGATTGAGATGGGTTTTAGAAAGTGCCGACCTGTGGTGGGTTCAGGACAATTTGTATTTATCGGCGAGTTGTTCCAGCTGCAATAGATATTGCTTTTGGTGGATTATACCGATTTGAGTTTGTAAATCCTTTGTTAGAAATTCAATATGAGGTCTGATATCAATTCCGTTTGAATTCAGATTTTCATCATTGGCTTTATCCAGAATGAGGATTGAATAATAGGTGGTTAACAGTCTGATCTTTGAATCTCTTCTCAACAGATAACTTTTTCCCGCCAGCGTGTTCAAAAAAAATCCGGAATAAGCGTACATCTCATTCAGGCTTGGTCGAGCGGTTTTGACTTCTGCACCGGTTTCAAAAGTAAGCCACAGATAAAAGGTCTGCATCACGGATTCCAGTATTTCGGGCTCATTTTGCAGGATGTCCCTTATCAGGTACAGCCGTTTTTTCCCCAGCACCCGGAAAAAATGCGCCATATTGCGATACAGGTTGTACAGGGAGGCCGTCTCACCGGTGACATTTGGCGGATTTGCGGATAATTTTTTGAGAGCCTGCTGAAACTGTCTGTAGGTGCCGCCTTTAAACTCATATGCCTGAACATATTCCTGCTCATCAAGGTATGTGAAAAACGCTTGAATCTGCTGTTCGAGGTCTTCAAACGTCAGCGGCCCTTTTTCCGGACGCGTCTCTTTCTCGGGCCCGAATACCGCTTCCAGCTTTTGCTGGGGAATTGTTTCGCCTTTTATGGATGCCAGTTCTTCTTCGAGGCTTGTTAGCTTTCCCATCAACTCCCTTGTTCTTTTCTCCCATTCGACCCGCTCATCTTTTCTTGCTGTTTCAATGCTTTCCTTTTGCCAGCTGCTTATGAAGTACCAGGCAATATAGGCCGCGATTCCAATAAACGCGATGACAATGGCAACTTTTACGAATCTTTCCATTCTGTCCATTTTTGATGTCAGCCTTCCATTGATAGTTGAATTAAAAAAGATCGCAGGTGCCCCCGGCAAGAATCGAACTTGCGGCACATGGATTAGGAATCCATTGCTCTATCCACTGAGCTACGGGGGCTCGACACTTTACGGCAAGGACCCTAGGCCTGAGGGCGTGATGATGGGACGCTGACCTAAAGTTTCCGCGGCCGCTTTTAGATTCTCATCCAGGCAGTGAATATATCGCGCTGTGGTTTCAGGTCGGCATGGCCCAGATGCTTGGCCATCCGGTTAATCGTTTTCCCCAAATCTGCCGGATTCGCTGTACAGGTGTGTCTTAAATCATGTAAACGCAATTTGTCAACATGAGGTTTTCCCCGGATTGCCGCTTTATCCAAATTTATAGGTATATCCAAAGGTTGTTGCTAATTGGGCCGTCTTCGTGATATAAACATAGCCGGGCAGTTTTAACCGCCTTTAACCGGATTAGGAGACAAAGTCGATCGTCTTCTAAATTAAAAATGGAAAGGCCGATATATGCATTTGCGCAAACGGGTTTTGGTAACAGGCGGTGCGGGGTTTCTCGGTTCATATTTATGCGAACGTCTTCTGAAAGAAAACTGCGACGTCGTCTGTGTTGACAATTTTTATACGGGTACCAAGCGAAATATTGTTCACCTGCTGGATAATCCCTATTTTGAACTCGTCCGGCATGACATTACATTTCCGCTGTATTTAGAAGTCGATGAGATCTATAATTTGGCCTGCCCGGCCTCACCGATTCACTATCAGAACGATCCCGTGCAAACCACAAAAGTCAATGTGCACGGGTCCATTAATATGCTCGGGCTGGCCAAGCGCACCAAGGCCAAGATTTTGCAGGCTTCCACCTCGGAGGTATACGGCAACCCCAGCGTGCATCCCCAGACCGAGTCATACTGGGGCAATGTCAACTGCATTGGAATCCGATCCTGTTATGATGAGGGCAAGCGATGCGCGGAAACGCTTTTCTTTGATTACCACCGGCAGCATAAACTCAATATTCGGGTGGTCCGTATTTTCAATACTTACGGTCCCCGGATGCACCCCAATGACGGCCGCGTGGTCAGCAATTTTATTCTGCAGGCCTTAAAAGACCAGGATATCACCGTATACGGGGATGGAAGGCAAACGCGTTCTTTCTGTTACGTGGATGATATGATCGAGGGCTTCATACGGATGATGCAGGCTCCGGATGACTTTACGGGCCCGGTGAATCTGGGCAATCCAAAGGAGTACAGCATTCTTGAACTGGCTGAGTTGATCATTGCGCATACCCAATCCAGGTCGAAAATCGTATTTAAGCCGCTTCCGGAAGATGATCCTCTGAAACGCAAACCCGACATCGAACTGGCCAGGGATAAACTGAACTGGCAGCCCCGGACGGGATTGGAAGACGGACTCAAGCAGACCATAAAATTTTTTCAAACATTACCCTAAACCCCGAATCTACCGGAACAGCAGATAGGAGCAGTAAATGAAACGTGCGCTCATTACCGGCGTTACCGGCCAGGACGGTGCTTACCTGGCTGAATTTTTGTTAAATAAAAATTATGAGGTACATGGTATCAAACGGCGGGCCTCATCCTTCAATACCGCCCGTGTTGACCACCTCTATAAAGACCCCCATGAAAAAGATGTGCGCTTTTTCATGCATTACGGCGATCTGACCGACGCAACCAATTTGATTCGCGTCATCCAGGAAGTCCAGCCCGATGAAATTTATAACCTGGCCGCGCAGAGCCACGTAATGGTCTCGTTTGAAACTCCGGAATATACTGCCAATGCGGACGCTCTCGGCGCACTGCGCCTGCTTGAGGCCATTCGCATACTGGGCCTGATCGACAAGACCCGCTTTTACCAGGCCTCGACCTCGGAACTTTATGGATTGGTGAAGGAAACGCCTCAAACTGAATCCACTCCCTTTTATCCGCGTTCGCCCTATGGTGTGGCCAAACTCTATGCTTACTGGATTACGGTCAATTACCGCGAAGCTTATAGCATGTATGCCTGCAACGGTATTTTGTTCAATCATGAATCTCCCACCCGGGGAGAAACTTTTGTTTCCCGTAAAATCACACGCGCGTTAGCACGTATCAGCAAGGGCCTGCAGAAAAAACTCTACATCGGTAACCTCGATGCCCGCAGGGACTGGGGCCATGCCAGAGATTATATCGAAATGCAGTGGCTGATGCTCCAGCAGGATCAACCCGACGATTACGTTATTGCTACCGGCAAGCAGCATTCGGTGCGTGAATTTATCGAACTGGCGGCCAAGGAAGTGGGCATATCGATTCGCTGGGAAGGCCATGGGCTTAAAGAAAAGGGAATTGATGCCGAAAACGGCCGGGAGATCGTCTGCATCGATCCGCGTTATTTTCGTCCGACTGAAGTTGACACCTTGCTTGGCGACAGCTCCAAAGCCCGCAAACAGCTGGGGTGGAAGCCTAAAACCACTTTCAAGGAGCTGGTAAAAGAAATGGTGGCCATGGACCTGATAGAGGCCGAAAAAGATGAGCTCTGCCTGCAGGAGGGTTTTCAAACCTATAACCAGGCCGAGTAGTTATGTGCGCAAAAAGAGGATATGACTGAATCCCCGACTCAAGATTTAAGTTCCAAAAATCATTTAAGATGTTTGCCGCAGGATTCCCGCATCTTTTTGGCCGGTCATCGCGGCATGGTCGGTGCGGCAATTTATCGTCACTTGCAGGCTGAAGGTTATGACAGCATCGTCACCCGGACCCATCAGGAATTGGATCTTGTCAATCAGGCCGCGGTGCGTGATTTTTTCCAAAATGAAAAAATTAACGCAGTTATTTTAGCGGCCGCCAGAGTTGGCGGCATCCGCGCCAATGACACTTATCGGGCCGAGTTTATTTTTGAAAACCTCATGATCCAGACCAATGTGATTCATGAAGCCTACCGGTCCGGTGTGGACCGACTGTTGTTTTTGGGCAGTTCATGTATCTACCCGAAGTATGCGCGGCAGCCCATGCGTGAAGAGCAGCTTCTGACCGGTGTTCTGGAGGACACCAATGAACCTTATGCCATTGCCAAGATTGCCGGCATTAAGCTATGTGAATCCTACAATCGCCAGTATGAGACCCATTACCGCAGTTTAATGCCCACCAATCTTTATGGGCCCGATGATAATTTTGATCTGGAAGATTCTCACGTGTTGCCGGCCATGATTCGAAAATTTCACCTGGCAAAACTTGCGCATAAAGGAGATTGGGAAGGCATCACCAGGGATCAAGCCCTGTTTGGGCCCATTTCGGATGAGTTCATGGATGGATTAAAGGCCCTGGCCCCAACCAAAGGGCGCAATTCTCAGCCTGCAGCTTCCATTCGACTCTGGGGAAGCGGCCGGCCCAGACGGGAATTTCTGCATGTCGACGATCTGGCCGCGGCCGGCCTTTTTTTGCTCAACGTGCCCGATGACGCTTATGATGCCATTCGCGCCGTACCCCATGAGAAACAGGATCAACCGGGTTTCGAAGGATTTACGGCGTCATCGAACGACGGTCCCGGCGGCCCGCAGCGCGTATCGCATATTAATGTGGGCAGCGGAAAGGATATTCGCATCAGCGATCTGGCAGAGGTCATTCAGGCAATTGTCGGTTATACCGGTGCGGTCAGCTGGAATACCTCTATGCCCGACGGTACGCCGCGCAAGCTGCTGGATGTATCCCGGCTATCCCAACTGGGGTGGCAACCCGGAATCAGCTTGCGGGACGGTATAAAAGAAACGTATGCCTGGTATCTTGTGCAAACCGAAATAGATTAAGGAGGCCCAATGGTATTTATGGATGCCCAGAAACGGCTGTATGCGGTAATTTTAATTCTTATGACAGCAGTTGTTTTTTCGATCGGCGGTTGCGCTTCACTTTCAAAAAAGGATGACAAAGCCACGGCCCCCGAATCGGAAACGAGCAGTGATATTCCGGCACAGTATTACGATTTTGGCGATGTTCTCGTCCCCAAAGAGCTGAAGGTCGATAAAAAATCATCTTTTATATACCAGACGAGCGGTTTTTCCGCTGGTGTGCTGGTTTTAAAAGGCCGTGTTGAAACCAGCTCGCTGATTTCTTTTTTTCAAACCAATATGGCCAAAGATAACTGGAATATCATCAGTTCATTTAAGTCAGGGAGAACCATGCTGCTGTTTCAAAAAACCCATCGCTGGTGCGTGATAAACATTACCGACGAGGCCTTTAATACGTATGTTGAGATTTGGGTTGCTCCGACGATAGAGGGCCCGCAGGCGGGTCTTTTGAAATAATCAAAACCGAATCCGTGTAAAGCGGTTCTATCTAAAATTTAAAACGACCATGAAAAACGCACTCAAAAATAAAAATATCATTCTGGCTGTTTGTGGGGGTATTGCGGCCTACAAAAGTGTGGAAGTCTTAAGACTCTTAAAAAAGGCCGATGCTGAGGTGCGCGTGATCATGACCCAAAGTGCCCAATGGTTCGTCGGCGCACTTACTTTTGAAGCGCTATCGGGTCAGCCGGTTTTTAAAGACATGTTTCAAGAAGGCAGTGAGGCGTCTTTGCGGCACATTGATTGGGCCCGGAAGGCGGATGGTGTCATTATTGCACCGGCCACGGCAAATATGATCGGAAAACTGGCAAACGGAATCGCAGATGATCCTTTGAGCACCTTTATGCTGGCGGTCACATCGCCGGTTGTCCTTTGTCCGTCAATGAATACCCATATGTACGCAAACCAGGCGGTTCAGCGAAATCTTGACACGCTCAGGTCCGATGGATATGTTGTGGTGGAGCCCGGATCCGGCAAGCTCGCCTGCGGCACCACCGGCCCGGGCCGACTCCCCGAACCGGAAGAGATTTTTGATCGCTTTCTGGCTTGCCTGTCACCCAAAGATCTAGCTGGAAAAAAAATACTTGTCACTGCCGGTCCTACCATCGAACCTATCGATCCGGTGAGATTTATCAGCAATCCCTCTTCGGGAAAGATGGGCTTTGCTGTTGCCAGGGCGGCGGAATACAGGGGAGCTGAAGTAACGATGATTTCAGGGCCGACGCGTTTGCCCGATCCGATGAATGTGACCACGATCAGAGTCCGCACAGCCGATGAGATGGCCCATGCAGTGTTCGCGCATATGGGAGATGCGGATGTGATTATCAAAACCGCAGCGGTTTCCGATTATCGTCCGCAAGAAAGCCGGGCCCATAAGATCAAAAAAAATGAAAACAAGTTGATTTTGCGCCTGCAGCAAAACCAGGATATTTTGAAACAGCTGGGCCGGAAAAAAAAGAAACATCAGGTTCTGGTGGGATTTGCGGCCGAAACCAAAGAACTTGAAAAGAACGCGACCCAGAAGATGGTCGAAAAAAACCTGGACATCATTGCCGGCAATCTGGTGGGCGCTTCGGATTCCGGATTTGAGTCAGATACCAACAACGTTACCCTTTTTTTTAAAGACGGTACCCGAGAACCATTACCCACAATGGAAAAACTGGAAGTTGCTCACATACTGCTTGATCGGATTGTCGCCAAGAAACTGAAACCAGCGGCAACTCCACCAAGGCCGAAAAACAAATAATAACTGTTTGCAATGACATCAAGATCTCAAATAATTCAGACGATCGATGCGTTAAAACACAGCCTTCAATTTTTTGCGGAAAATGGGCATCCGGGATTTGATTGCAGCCGCAGCCGGATCGAAAAAATGGAAGACTGGGGTGCTGCGCTACAGCCGCCATCCGAAACCTTAGAGGAGATTCGTTCGGAATTGGGCGACTGTCAGCGGTGCCGGCTTGCGAGGGACCGCCAAAACATTGTTTTCGGCTCCGGTAGCCCGAAGGCCAAACTTGTTTTTGTGGGCGAGGGTCCCGGTTTTGAAGAGGACCGCCAGGGCGAGCCGTTCGTCGGCCCGGCCGGGCAGCTGCTTACCAAGATTATCGAGGCAATCAAACTGACACGCAGGCAGACATATATATGCAACGTTGTCAAATGCCGGCCTCCGGAAAACCGTAACCCGGAAACGGATGAAATCAATACCTGTTTTGCATTTCTGGAGCGCCAGATAGCTGCAATCCAGCCTGACTATATATGTGCTCTGGGCGCGGTTGCCGCTCAAACGCTTCTCAATACAGCCGAACCGATTTCACGCTTAAGGGGGCGTATTCATCCTTATAAGGGAATAAAGGTTATTGCGACCTACCATCCCGCTTATCTTCTCCGAAATCCCGACAGAAAGCGTGATGTGTGGGAAGATATGAAAATGTTGATGAAGGAATATCCATATGAAGTTTAAACTCATAACCGCAGCGTTATTCGCATTTTTCATCCTGTTTTTTTCTCAAGCCGGCTGGTCCGCGAAAAATGATATATACATTATCAAAGTGTCCGATGCGATCAGTCCGGGAGTGGCGGAATTCATTAAAGACGGCATCGAAACAGCCGAAAAAGACGGGGCCGCCTGCCTTATCATCGAGCTGGACACGCCCGGCGGCCTGGCCGAATCCATGCGCAGAATTATCCAGAACATCCTGGGCAGTAAAGTGCCTGTGGTTGTCTTTGTGTCACCTTCCGGCGCAAGAGCGGCTTCTGCCGGTGTAATGATTACAATGGCTGCCGACATTGCTGCCATGGCGCCCGGGACCAACATCGGCGCGGCCCACCCCGTCGGCGCCGGCGGCAAGGACATCAGTGGCAAGATGTCGGAAAAAGTCATCAATGATATGGTGGCCCATGCCAAAAGTGTTGCCGAAGAGCGCGGCAGAAATGCAAAATGGGTCGAAGAAGCCATCCGCGAAAGTGTGTCGGTAACGGAGACAGAAGCCTTAAAAGACAACATCATCGACCTTATTGCCGAAGACACCGATGATCTTATCCAGCAGCTTAATGGTCGTGAAGTTAAGGAAAAGGGCGTTTTGAAGCTGGATGAATCTAAACGGGTCATTGTTGAACCAACCCTGCGCACCAAGATCTTAAAAACCATCAGCGACCCCAATATCGCCTATATTTTGTTAATGATCGGCCTGGCCGGGCTTTATTTCGAGCTATCACACCCGGGCGCTATCTTTCCGGGGGTAATCGGCGGTATCGCCCTTGTCCTGGCATTCTTCGCCTTGCAAACCCTGCCGGTTAATTATGCCGGAATTCTGCTTATCGTTCTGGCGATTATCTTTTTTATAATGGAGATGAAAATCACAAGTTACGGGCTTTTAAGTGTCGCCGGCATAATTTCGTTGCTTTTGGGTTCGCTGATGATGTTTAAAGGCACCGGTCCGGATCTGAAATTATCCTGGCGGGTTCTTTTACCGACCCTCATTCTGGTATCCGGATTTTTCGTGTTCGTTGCCGGTCTGGTATTTCGAGCGCAAATCTCCAAACCCAAAACGGGGTCGCGAGGCTTGGTGGGGGAGATAGGGATAGTGAAAAAAGCGCTGGCGCCGGAAGGCAAGGTATTTGTCCACGGCGAGCTTTGGAATGCAAGATCCGATAAAACCGTTGCGGAAGACACCAAAGTCCGGGTCGTAAATGTGGTGAATCTGATGCTCGAGGTCGAACCGATGGATGAGCCTCAGAACGTATAGAAAATTAAAGACAAAGGCTTCGTTTTATATCCCACAAAAATGTTACAAGGACCGTGTTGTGTAAATGACTTGTAGAGCACAACTCTTGAACCGGTTTAAATGTCTAACAGGGTTTAGTAGATTTACCGTCTAACCCGATAAAGGAGGACAGCATGAGTTTTCTTACGCCAGTTGCCATTCTTGTTCTCGTCATTTTTTTTCTTTCCGCGGCACTTCGCATTTTAAATGAGTACGAACGTGGCGTTATATTCAGGCTGGGGCGGGTCATCGCCGCCAAAGGACCCGGCTTAATCATTTTAATTCCGCTTATTGATAAAATGGTAAAGGTGAGCCTGCGGCTGGTGGCCATGGATGTCGATCCTCAGGATGTGATTACACGAGACAATGTTTCGGTAAAGGTTAATGCGGTTATTTATTTCCGGGTGATTGAGCCCATCAAAGCGATCGTAGAGGTCGAAAACTACAGCTATGCGATGTCCCAGCTGGCGCAGACCACGCTTAGGAGTGTGTGCGGCCAGGCTGAACTCGACGAACTTTTAGCGGAAAGAGAAAAAATTAATACCGAACTTCAGGAAATATTGGATACGCACACGGATCCGTGGGGAATCAAGGTGGCGACCGTAGAACTTAAACACATAGACCTGCCCCAGGAGATGCAGCGCGCGATGGCCAGACAGGCCGAAGCCGAACGTGAGCGGCGGGCCAAAGTGATCAATGCCGAAGGCGAATTTCAGGCGGCCACCAAGCTGGCTGAAGCATCCGGAATTATTGAAAAACATCCGACCGCATTGCAGCTAAGATATTTGCAAACCATGAACGAGATGGCGACCGAAAGCAATTCTACGACCATCTTTCCGATCCCAATCGAGCTTTTTAAGCCATTTGTGCGTTTTTTTGATAAGGACGATAAGGAATAAATGAACGTTTATGGTCGATGAAAGCGGATTCGATGCTAAGGATTGTTTTAGATATTGACACCTTATTAGAAAATTGGTTATTGAACTAGACTTTTTTATCTGGTATCGAGAAAGATTAAGTTTTAGATAAAAATTGAAAACTCAACCAGATGCGCGCAAGCCATAGGCGGGGGCCCGGCAGCCTCCGCCTATGCTTTAAACGAGAAAGAGAAAAGGAGAACCAAGAGAAATGAGTGAGAAGCCAGCTGACGAAGCCAAAGAGAAACCGGCCAAAGCCGAGGAGAAGCCGGCTGAGGCCGAGGAGAAATCAACTAAACCCAAGGAGAAGCGGGCCGAAGCGAAAGAGAAATCGACCAAAATCAAGAAAAAGTCGACCAAGGCCAAAGAGGAGCCGGCCGAAGCCAAAGAGGAGCCGGCCGAAGCCAAAGAGGAGCCGGCCGAAGCCAAGGAGGAGGCCGCCGAAGCCAAAGAGCAGCCGGCCGAAGCCAAGGAGGAGGCCGCCGAAGCCAAGGAAGAGGCCGCCGAAGCCAAAGAGCAGTCGGCCGAAGCCAGGGAAGAGGCCGCCGAGGCCAAGGAAACGTCAGCCGAGACCAAAGGGAAACCCTTGGAAAAAATGACGGTCAAAGAACTTCGGGATATGGCCAAGACAATGCCCGGGATTACCGGCGTGCACGGGATGAAAAAAGAAGAATTGATCGTCGCGATTCAAGATGCAAAGGGCATTAAGGCCGAACCCAAAAAAAAGGCGGATGCCAGCATCGCCGTTTTAAAGAAAAAGATCAAAGCCTTTAAAATCGAGCGTCAGGCGGCATTGCAGGCCAAGGATAAGAAAATGGCGACGATCTATAAACGTCGCATTTCCAGACTCAAAAAAAAGACACGGCGGGCAGCCGCATAGCGGCTGCGTTATTTGTTACTGGTTATTCGTTAATAGGGAGCTTCCGATCTGAGGATCAATTTGGCATCGGTTTGTAACAGTCGCTAAATTTACGAAAATTCAGGTGTGCATTCAAATCCGTTGATCATCATACAAATAACCAACAACAAGTAACCAATAACGAACATCTAATACCCAATACCCAATAATAAATAACAAATACCCAATGCCGATGATGATCGATCCAGCCACGGTGGCGTTTGATATTGACGGTGTATTTGCAGACACCATGACATTGTTTCTGGATATCGCCCATCAGGAATTTAATGTCGACGGCATCCGTTATAAAGACATCACAAGTTACAATTTGACGGATTGCCTCGAAATTGAACCGAAAATCATTGATGCTGTCGTCACCCGCATACTGGATGGGAATTATTCGGCTCCATTGAGGCCGATTGCGGGTGCTCCTGAAGTTTTAAGCCGGCTTGGAAGACGCTTTGGCCCGGTGATTTTTGTTACCGCCCGACCTTACCTGGGCTCGATCTGTGATTGGATAGAAGAAACGCTGGCATTGGATCCGGCCCTGGTCGAAGTCATTCCCACCGGCTCCCATGAAGGCAAAATCAACGTTCTGCTTGAAAAAAATATTGCCTATTTTATAGAAGATCGACTCGAAACTTGTTTTGCACTTCAGGATGCCGGCGTGCGTCCGGTTCTATTTAAGCAGCCCTGGAATCGGCAGCCGCACCCATTTGTGGAGGTGAGCACCTGGGATGAACTGCAAGCCCTTATCGCGTTTTGAAGGGAAAAGTCCAAATGAAATCCCATCCGGAAAAAAGTCCGATAGACTTGTTTTTGGAATCCCTTGCCGCTGAAAAGGGTTATTCGGATCAGACGATCCGGGCTTACCGCAAGGATCTCGAAGCATTTTTCGCTTTTATTGCGCAATCACGGGCCGAGGGCGAGGACGGCAGAGAATCTGCGCACAAAGTCCCACCCTCACAAATCGACGGGATGCAAATCAGGGGCTACCTGGGTTTTTTACACCGCCGGAATAAAAAAACAACCATCGCCCGGAAGCTGTCGGCGATCCGGTCTTTTTTCAGGTTCCTGGTAAAGCGGGGATTCATTTCAGAAAACCCGGCCGAATTGATACTTACACCGAAGCAGGATAAAACCATCCCGGTCTATCTTTCGGTTGATGAAATGTTTCGGCTTCTGGATTCGATTCAGACCGATACGTTGCTGGGGTTAAGGAATCGGGCTATTTTCGAAACGCTTTACTCTAGCGGGATTCGCGTATCTGAGCTTGCCGGCTTGAATTGTTCTGATGTTGATTTCACAGCTGCGGTTGTTCGCGTTCTGGGAAAAGGCAGTAAACAGCGAATTATACCCATCGGTCAGAAAGCGCTGCAGGCGATAGAAGCCTACCGGGGACAATTAAAACGGCAGGTCGATGCCGGGGTTCTGGAAAACGGCGCGTTATTTTTAAACAGATCCAACAGGCGCTTAAGCGTCCGTTCGATTGCCAGAATCTTGCGCAATCTGGTTGACGCCGTCGGTCTTCTAACAGCGGTTTCACCGCATGCCATCCGGCATAGCTTCGCCACGCACATGCTGGATGCCGGCGCGGATTTAAGAGTGGTGCAGGAACTTCTGGGCCATAAAAGTCTTTCAACAACCCAAAAATATACCCACGTAAGCATCGACCGGCTGATGGAGACGTACGATAAAGCGCATCCGAGGAAATAAAAAAGTTCTGTAACCCGAAAAAAATATTCCGCGGTGGGTGCTTTCAACGTTAGTTGATTTTGGAGTATTGGAGTAATGGATAGCATTGATGTCTTTTTTCCAACACCCCAATATTCCATTACGCCAGTATTCCATGACCAAGAATTTTAAGAATTATAGACATTTTAAAATAATAATATTACTGACCATAACTTTAAAAGATACCATCCATTTATTGGAGCCCATTGAGCGATGAAGTTACACGGTACGACCATACTGGCGGTTCGGCACAAGGGGAAAGCGGTGGTGGCCGGTGATGGACAGGTGACCTTAAAGGAAACCGTCATTAAACACCGCGCCAGGAAGGTCAGAAAAATCTATCAAGATAAAATTCTTGTTGGATTTGCTGGCGCCACAGCCGACGCTTTGAATCTTTCTGAACGTCTCGAACAAAAGCTCGAACGCTATAATGGAAATTTAACGCGGGCAGCGGTTGAACTGGCCCGGGACTGGCGTACCGACAAATACCTCAGACGTCTCGAGGCCCTTATGATCGCGGTGGATGAAACGTCGATGTATCTTATATCGGGCAACGGCGACGTCATTGAGCCGGATGAACCTGTTATCGGGATTGGGTCCGGAGGCGTCGCCGCTCAGGCAGCGGCGACCGCCCTCATTGAACATGCGGATTTAGATGCCCGCGAAATTGTAGAAGCGGCAATGAAGATTGCAGCGGCAATTTGTGTCTATACCAATGATAAGATTACTGTTGAAGCACTATGAATAGCAATCGGCTTAATCCTTTAATTTTTGCATTCAGCTATCCCAAATAATAATTTTAAACATCACGGTTGCAGCAAATATGAATCCATTGAAACCCTCTGAGGTAGTCAAAGAGCTTGATAAATATATAATCGGACAGGACAAAGCCAAACGCTCTGTTGCGATTGCATTAAGAAATCGATGGCGCCGGCAACAGGTTCCCGAGGAGCTGCGCGATGAAATTGCGCCCAAAAATATTATCGTTATCGGCCCCACCGGAGTGGGGAAGACTGAAATTGCCAGGCGGCTGTCCCTGCTCACGGATTCACCTTTTTCAAAAGTGGAAGCTTCGAAGTTTACCGAAGTCGGGTACGTGGGGCGGGATGTTGAATCAATGGTCAGAGATCTACTCGAGCTGACCATAAATACGCTTAAGGCCAGAGAGCAGGAAGCGGTTAAAGACAAAGCCTGGCAGGTTGCTGAAGAGCGTATGCTGGATCTTTTGCTTCCCAAATCAGGCACGTCATCGACGCCGCAGAAAGAAGACCCCAAAGAGGTTCAGTTTGAACTGGTCACATCCGAGACCGAGGAATCTTCATCAACCCGTGAAAAGCTTCGCAACATGCTGCGCCAGGGCAAACTGGATAATCGGTATGTGGATCTCGACGTTGCTGACCGCAGTATGCCAATGGTGGAAATTTTCTCCAATGTCGGTATGGAAGAGATGGGGATTAATTTTAAAGATATGCTGGGCGGCGTATTTCCCAAAGGGACCAAACGCCGCAAGGTAAAGGTGCCGGAGGCTATGGAAATTCTGGCCCAGGAGGAAGCCCAGGGTCTTGTGGATATGGATAAAGTCGTCAAGCAGGCCATCACAAAGGTGGAGCAATCCGGGATAATTTTTCTGGACGAGATCGACAAAATTGCCGGAAGAAATAGCACCCACGGTCCGGATGTGTCCCGGGAGGGCGTGCAGAGAGATCTTTTGCCCATTGTTGAGGGCAGTACGGTCACAACGAAATATGGTCCGGTTAAGACCGATCATATTTTATTTATTGCATCCGGGGCCTTTCATATGGTTAAACCATCTGATTTAATCCCGGAGTTGCAGGGCCGCTTTCCGATCCGCGTTGAACTCGATGCGTTAGGCCGCAAAGAGTTTGTTAGAATCCTGACGGAACCGAAAAATGCGCTTCTGCTCCAATATATCGCCCTGCTGAGAACCGAGGGAGTCGACGTGGTTTTCGAAGACGATGCGGTCGAAACCATCGCCAGAATTGCAGAAGAAGTTAATAACCGCACCGAGAACATCGGCGCGCGAAGGCTTCATACCATTATGGAACGTTTGCTGGAAGATCCGCTTTTCGATGCGCCGGAAATGAAAAATCAGCGCATCGTGATCGATAAAAATTATGTCGAATCCAAATTAAAGGACATTAAAGATGATGAGGATCTGAGCCGGTATATTCTGTAATGAAGAGCACTTGGTTTGAGGACCGTCTCGCCAAATTATGGCGAGACTTGAGGAGCGCTATGCTTGAGGCAGCGAGAACTGCAAGTGGTTTCGAACCTAAAGTCCTGCGATAAGCAGGACGCTCATCAAGGCCATTGGGGCCGCTCTTCAAGCTCCCCTTTTGGGGAGACGCTCCGTTTACAAATGAGTCTTGTTTAGGATAAAAATTTGACTAGGTACAATGAGACGATGAACAAAGATTCCCGTGATACAACCCCTAGTGTAGCTGATATCCTTATTGAAGCGCTGCCCTATATTCGTCGCTTTTACGGCATGACCATCGTGATTAAGTACGGCGGGCATGCCATGGTGGACGAGCAGCTCAAGCAGGATTTTGCGCGTGACATTACCCTTCTGAAATTTATCGGCCTGAAGCCGGTCGTGGTGCACGGTGGCGGACCTCAGATCAATTCGGTTCTGGACCAAATGGGCATCAGGCCCAAATTCGTCCGCGGTATGCGTCTGACCGATCAAGCCACCATGGATGTTGTTGAGATGGTTTTAGGCGGCAAAGTGAATAAAGCCATTGTTCATCAGATCAATCAGCAAGGCGGTAAAGCCGTTGGTCTCAGCGGCAAAGATGGTGGACTGATTCAAGCCAAAAAACTTCAGATCATACACCAGGAGGATCGCAATAAGGCGCCGGAAATCATCGATCCGGGTCTGGTCGGGGAGGTAACCCGGATAGATTCCGATATTATCGACAAGCTAACCCAGCAGGGATTTATACCCATTATCGCGCCGGTGGGTGCCGGAGAAGGCGGAGAAACCTACAATATTAATGCGGATCTCGTGGCCAGCCAAATTGCCGTGGCCCTTAAGGCCGGGCGTCTTATTTTACTGACCGATGTTGATGGCGTTCTGGACGCAGCCGGGAATCTGATCAGTTCGATCGACGCCCGCAAAATAAAAGAGATGACCGCGGATAAGCGTATCTCCGGTGGCATGATTCCCAAAATTGAGTTCGGTTTAATCGCTCTGGAAAAAGGCGTTGAGAAAGTTCAAATCATCAATGGTACCAAACGGCATGCAATTCTTTTAGAATTGTTTACGGACAGCGGTATCGGCACGGAGGTGACAGCATGACGACCGAGGTAATGAGACGTGCGGATCAGGTGATGGCGGCCACCTATAAAAGATTTCCGGTTGCCTTTGAAAAAGGCAGCGGATGTAAGCTCTGGGACACCGCGGGTCGCGTCTACACGGATTTTGTGGCCGGCATTGCTGTTTGTAATTTAGGGCACGCCCATCCCGGGATTCAAGCAGCCGTTGCCTTGCAGGCGGAAACCCTTCTGCACGTATCCAATCTCTACTATACCCTGCCGCAGGTCGAGCTGGCTTCCTGGCTGGTTGAAAACAGTTTTGCGGATCGCGTCTTTTTCTGCAACAGCGGGGCCGAAGCCAATGAAGCCGCCATCAAGCTGGCCAGAAGGTATTTCAAAGAGCAGGGTGAGGCGCACCGCTTTCGAATCATAACCATGGAACGCTCATTTCACGGCCGCACGATGGCCACCCTGTCGGCGACCGGTCAGGAAAAAGTCCGAAAAGGATTCGACCCGGTTCTGGAAGGCTTTGATTTTGTGCCATTTAACGATGCTGCGGCCTTGCGTTCAGCAATCGGATCTTCCACCTGCGCCGTCATGCTGGAGCCCGTTCAGGGAGAAGGCGGGGTTCGCTGTGCGGATGAAGATTATCTGAGGGCTGTCCGGCAAATTTGTGACGACGCCGGCATCCTGATGATTTTTGATGAAATTCAGACCGGAATGGGTCGTACCGGTCGCCTTTTTGCCTATCAGCACTTCGGTGTTGAACCGGACATCATGACATTGGCCAAGGCGCTGGCCAATGGGCTGCCCGTTGGGGCCATGCTGGCCAAAGAACAGATTGCCGCCGCCTTCGGACCGGGCTCGCATGCATCCACATTTGGCGGGACACCCATCGTTACGGCGGTTGCGCGGGAAGTCTGCAAAATTCTGACTGAAGACAACATTATTGAAAACGGCAATAAGGTCGGCTTATATTTTAAAGACAAGTTGGCCGAACTGAAAGATCGACACGCCGTTATTGAGGATGTCCGGGGATTAGGGCTCCTACTCGGGATGAAGCTTAAAATAGAAGGCGGTCCTTTGGTTACCAGGTGTATGGAAAAGGGTTTTTTGATAAATTGCATTCAGGACAATATTTTACGATTTATTCCGCCCCTGATTATTTCCAGAAGCGAAATTGATGAACTATTCGAATGTCTCGATGCGGTCCTTACTGAGGCTGAATCTTCAGGTCAGTAGGGGAAGAGACTGAGGACAGAATACCGAAAACAGATGACAGCAGCAAAGGGGTGAATTGTTTCTGTTTTCTGACTTCTGACCTCTGTCATCTGTTGTTTGACACCGCAAATAAAGCGGGATTTTGCAATTGACATAAGAGGCAGCGCACTTGCTCCCAAACATCGGTTAATTTAAACTGAGGGGGTGTCCCATGACGAAGCATTTGCTTACACTGGCCGATCTTGAAAAAAAAGAATTCGAGGCTTTTTTTAAGCGGGCAATCGAGCTCAAGCAAAAGCAGCAGAAAGGCGTGGCTGAAAGACCGCTGGTCGGAAAAAGCCTGGGGCTGTTGTTTGATAAACCGTCAACCCGCACACGGGTTTCATTTGAGACGGCCATGGTTCAGCTTGGCGGGTCGGCGCTTTTTATCAGCTCTAAAGACACCCAGATGTCGCGTGCCGAACCCATAAAAGATACCGCCAGAGTTCTTTCCCGATATCTGGATGCCCTGGCCATCCGGACATTTTCTCAAGAAATGATAGGTGAGTTTGCGGCATCATCTGACATCCCGGTGATTAATGCCCTGACCGATGCCTATCATCCGTGCCAGGTGTTAAGTGATCTGTTAACCGTCATCGAGCACAAAGGGACATATGAAAATTTGAAAATTGCCTGGGTGGGGGATGGTAACAATATGGCGCAATCCTGGATCAATGCGGCGGCCACTCTGGGATTTGAGCTTCATCTCGCCTGTCCGCAAGGCTACTGGCCGGATGAAAAGGTCGTAAATAACGCCGTTCAGAAAGCCGATGCGAAGATCACCATCGATGCCGATCCGGTCGCGGCCGTTAAAGATGCCGACGTCGTAAATACGGATGTCTGGGCCAGCATGGGCCAGGAGGGCGAGCAGGAATCGCGCAAGGACATCTTTGCCCCGTACCAGCTCAATGCCGCACTCTTTAAGCATGCTGCCAAAGATGCGATCGTGTTGCATTGTTTGCCGGCCCATCGCGGAGAAGAAATTACCGAAGAGATTCTAGAAGGTCCCAATTCGGTTGTCTGGGATCAATCCGAAAATAAGCTTCACATGCACAAAGCCATACTTGATATTTTAATCACCCCTAAAAAATAACGCAGGCGGGAGATCTGAATTGTGACGGATAAGATAAGTAAAGTGGTATTGGCGTATTCAGGCGGGCTGGATACATCGGTTATCCTCAAATGGCTGATCGAAACATATCAATGCGAAGTCGTTGCCTTTGCTGCCAACATCGGTCAGGAAGATGACCTGGACAAGGTCCGGGAGAATGCCGAGCGCACCGGGGCTACAAAAACCTATATTGAGGATTTGACCGACACATTTGTCAGCGATTACGTGTTTCCGGCATTTCGTGCCAATGCCATCTATGAGGGCCGGTATCTGTTAGGTACCTCTCTGGCCCGACCGCTGATTGCAAAACGACAGATCGAAATTGCGCACAGCGAGAAGGCCGAAGCGGTCAGTCATGGTGCAACCGGCAAGGGCAATGATCAGGTTCGTTTTGAGCTGGGTTATCTTTCCCACGACCCCCATATAAAAATCATTGCCCCCTGGCGGGAGTGGGACTTAAATTCACGCACCGCTTTAATGGACTTTGCAAAAGAACACGGTATAAGCGTTCAGGCCACCCATGACAAACCATACAGCACAGATTCCAATCTTTTGCATATTAGCTATGAAGGCGGTATACTTGAAGACCCGTGGGCCGAGGCACCGGAGGACATATTTACCCTCACGGTTTCGCCCCGGGAAGCACCGGATAAGCCGGAGGTGATTGAACTTACCTTTCTGAACGGCAATCCGGTCGCGTTGAACGCAACCCCGTTGTCGCCGGCGGAGCTTTTGAGGGAATTAAATCGATTTGGCGGCAAACACGGTGTGGGTCGGATCGACATCGTCGAAAACCGATTCGTGGGGATGAAATCCCGCGGCGTCTATGAAACTCCGGGTGGGACAATCTTACGCGTCGGCCACATGGCGATGGAGTCCATTACCATGGACCGCGAAGTTATGCATCTGCGGGACTCGCTGATACCCAAATATGCGCAACTGGTATATAACGGCTTCTGGTTCGCCCCCGAGATGAAACTTCTGCAGAATATGGTTGACATGACCCAGGGAAATGTATCCGGAAAGGTACGTCTAGAATTGTACAAAGGGAATTGCCGCGTTCTCGGGCGCGCATCCGACCGATCCCTTTATCGGGAAGATTTTGCAACTTTTGAAGACGACAATGTTTACAGCCAAAAAGATGCGGAAGGCTTTATCCGGCTGAACGCCTTAAGATTGCGGATTCAAAAGTTAATGGAAAAATAGGTGTGCATTAAAACCAAGCAGAAAAATTAATCACGAAAGCACGAAAGAACGAAAACACGAAAGTGAAAAGGGAAGTTTCGTGTTTTCGTGAAAAAAAAGCATAAAATCTAAAAGTCACCCGTCAAAATAATTAATAACGAATAACCAATATCTGATAACGAATAACGTTCAAGATTATGTCCAAAAAACTCTGGACCGGGCGCTTCAAAGAAAAAACCGCGCAAATTGTCGAAAGCTTTACGGCCTCAATCGATGTCGACAGGCGTCTGTATGCCTATGATATTCAGGGCAGCATTGCGCATTGCCGAACCCTGGCAAAGGCCGGCATCATATCGGATAATGAGGCCCGCAAATTGATTCAAGGGCTGGAAACCATAAATTCAGAAATAGAAGCGGGCACATTCGAGTTCAGCGAAAGGCTGGAGGATATCCACACCCATATTGAATCACGCCTGGGCGAACTCGTGGGGAAAGTTGCCCAGAAACTGCATACCGCCAGAAGTCGCAACGATCAGGTGGCCCTGGATGTACGGATGTATTTGAGGGATCAAGTCGATGCCGGCATCCATCTTCTGGTGGAATTGCAGAAGGTACTGGTGGATCTTGCCAGAAGCCACACGAAGACGGTGCTGCCGGGCTACACTCACCTTCAGCGCGCACAGCCGATTCTGCTGGCGCATCATCTCATGGCCTACTATGAAATGTTTTCCAGAGATTGCCAGCGCCTGGAGGATTGTCTGGAACGCATCAACGTGTTGCCGCTGGGCAGTGCTGCACTTGCCGGCACGCCTCATCCGCTCGATCGGCAGTACACAGCCGATTTGCTGGGGTTTGCAAAGGTTTCAGCCAATAGTGTCGATGCCGTCTCCGATCGGGATTTCATCATCGAATTTTTAGCTGCCGCCGGCATCTGCATGATGCACTTGAGCCGGTTATCTGAAGAACTCATTATCTGGTCCTCATCCGAATTTGGTTTCATTGAATTGCCGGATGCATTTACAACCGGCAGCAGTATCATGCCGCAGAAAAAAAACCCGGATGTGGCCGAACTGGTCAGGGGAAAGACGGGTCGGGTATTCGGCAACCTGACGGCCATGCTGACGCTGATGAAGTCATTGCCGCTGGCATATAACCGCGACATGCAGGAAGATAAGGCACTCCTGTTTGATACGGCCGATATACTAAACGCCTGCGTGGAGGTTTATACGCAAATGCTTCCGCGAATAAAAATAAACAAAGACAGAATGCAATATGCGGCCTCGACGGGATATCAAAATGCAACCGACCTGGCCGATTATCTGGCTATAAAGGGCCTGCCGTTTAGAGAAGCACACCACTGTGTCGGCCAGGCCGTTCGCTACGCTCTAGAAAAGAAGAAGGAAATTCATGAACTGTCATTAAAACAGCTGCAAAAATTCGCATCCCAGATCGAAGAAGACATATTCGATTATTTAGCCGTCCAGCAAATGATCGATCGCCGAACCTCGATTGGCGGAACGGCCACAGAGGCGGTAACCGCAGCTATTAAAGCTGCCGAGCAGAAACTGAAAAAAAGCACCGCTTTGTCCAGATGATGATGCACAAAAATTTCTATTTCCATGGCAGGTGGTTGGCCCTTTTTTTATTTGCTTTAGCCGGATTGGGCTTTTTGTGGGGCGGCTGCGGTAAAAAGGGCCCACCCCGGCCGCCCCGGCGGCCATCTCCGCCTGCGGTCAAAGACCTGAGCTATGCCATCGATAACCGGATCGTTGAACTGAGCTGGACAATTCAAGGCGCCGATGATCGTTCCGCTTCCTCCCCGGTGGGGTATAAAGTTTTTCGCTCAAAATTATCGGCCCAAGATTCCAGCTGTGAAAAATGCCCGATCCGTTTTGTGGAGGTCGGTGACGTCATGGTTGAATCCAAAGGGCCGGATAAGTCAAAACCGCTAAAAATGCGGTTTACAGAGCTTATCGAGCCGGGTTACCGCTATATTTACAAAGTGATCGCTTACGACAAGAACGGGGAGGGCCGCAAGGACTCAAACTTCGTTCAATTCGACTATTAATCGAATTGAGTGAGAACTCAATTCGATGTTATTTGTTACTGGTTATTCGTTATTGGTTCTGACAAGTCGATTCTCACAATTGTGTGGTAATCGAAGCATAACCATCAGATCAAATCGGCGCTGGAATACATCCAAATAACAGATAACGAATAACCATTAACGTCCCACAGAGTGGAAAGATGCACCATTTTACCTATCGCGAAAATGAACTCTATTGTGAAGATGTGCCGGTCCAGAAAATTGCGGCCGATATCGGAACGCCGTTTTATCTTTACAGTTATGCGACCCTGACACGTCATTTCAGGGCTTTTAACGAAGCCTTTGAAGGTATTGATCGGCTGGTTTGCTTTTCTGCAAAAGCAAACACCAACCTGGCAATTTTAAAATTATTTGCCACCCTGGGCTGTGGTTTGGATATCGTATCCGGAGGGGAGCTGTATCGCGGATTAAAGGCCGGATTCGCACCCCATCGTATCGTCTATTCCGGCGTGGGCAAGCGCATCGATGAAATCGACTATGCCTTGAAATCGGAAATCCTGATGTTCAACCTGGAGTCTCTCGATGAGCTGAAACTAATTGACCAGCGCGCCGGCAGGCTAAAAAGGCGCGCGCCGGTAGCCATACGCGTAAATCCGGACGTTGATCCCAAAACACATCCCTATATCTCCACCGGTCTCAGGAAAAATAAATTCGGAATTGATATTGAGGCTGCCATCGAAGGTTATCAACTGGCCGCCGATCTCGAACACGTGGAAGTTGTCGGCATCGATTGTCACATCGGATCTCAAATCACAGAGGCCGGACCCTTTGAAGACGCCTTGAAAAGCATAAAGGCGTTGCTCGATCATTTAAAAACCGAGCTGGGTATTCAAATCAAATATATTGATATGGGCGGCGGCCTGGGGATTATTTATGGCGATGAAACGCCGCCGTCTCTCAAAGAATATGCCCAGGGATTTTTGACCCATCTTGAAGGCCTGGATTTAAAACTCATTCTGGAGCCGGGCAGAGTTTTAGTCGGTAATGCCGGTATCCTGATAACGCGCGTCCTTTATAAAAAACCGGGGAGTGTCAAGGATTTTATTATTGTGGATGCCGGGATGAACGATTTGCTTCGTCCAACCCTGTACAATGCTTTCCATGCCATCGAGCCCGTTGTGCGCTCCGAAGCCGCGCTAAGCGTGGCGGATGTCGTCGGACCGATATGCGAAAGTGGTGATTTTTTAGCGGTTGACCGCAATCTTGCCGACGTCAACGGCGGCGATCTTCTGGCCGTAATGAGTACCGGTGCCTACGGGTTTGTGATGTCTTCCAATTACTGTTCGCGGCCCAGGGTTGCTGAAGTCATGGTCAAAGACGGCCAGTATCAGGTAGTGAAGCAAAGAGAAAGTTACCAGGATCTCGTCCGGGGGGAGAGCATACCTTCTTTCATGGAAAATAAATAATTACTCTCAAAAAATAAAAGGAATCAATGGATCCGATACCATTCTACAAAATGAGCGGGGCCGGCAATGATTTCATTATTATCGACAACCGCCAGCCGGTTGTTGCAGACAAAAATTTAACCGACTTCATTCGCAGCGTTTGCCGCCGGAAGATGTCTGCCGGCGCCGACGGCCTCATTTTAATTGAATCCTCTGAAAGCTGTGATTTCCGCTGGCGGTTCTTCAACTCCGACGGCAGTAAAGCCGAAATGTGCGGCAACGGTGCCAGATGCGCCGCCCGTTTTGCCCACCTGAACGGAATTGCCGGAACAACCCTATCCTTCGAAACCGAAGCCGGGGTCATCCATGCCCGGATCAGCAATGAGCGGGTAAAGGTGAAGATGCCCGATTCTTACGATCTTAAACTGGAGTACCCGCTGGCATTATCCGACCGTTCTCTGACGATTAGCAGTATAAACACCGGCGTACCCCATGCTGTCGTCATGGTGGAACAAATCGACAATATCGATGTGGTCGCTCTGGGAAAGGAAATCCGCTTTCACCCGGCTTTTGGGCCGGCCGGCACCAATGCAAATTTTGTATACCGCAGCAAACCCCACGAGATCATCGTGCGAACCTACGAAAGGGGAGTGGAAGACGAGACCCTGGCCTGCGGAACGGGAGCCATTGCCAGTGCCATTGTATCGGCCTGCCGGCTGGATATGAATTCACCGGTAGATGTGCAGACCCGAAGCGGGGCCTACCTGACCATCCATTTTAGCAAAACCGGCGACCAATTTAGCGAGATTTACATGGAGGGCGACGCCCGTATTATCTATACCGGTGAACTCCAGCCGGACGCCTGGAAGTAGAATAGGCAATTGGAATGATCGCTAATAATCCGTAATAGATCTTTAAATAGAACTGGTTGCTTAGGGAACAACGCTTTCAAATGTCGGATCTGCACATTGCGTATATCTCGGTTGGATCCAACATCGGGGATAAACTGACGAACTGTCAGCGGGGGATCGAGGCGCTTGCTGAAACCGGCACTTCTCGGGTTCTGGCCCAATCGCGCATTTATACGACCGAACCGGTGGATTATGAAGATCAGGACTGGTTTATTAACACGATGGTCAAGTTTGAGACCGCCCACGACCCATACCAGTTGCTGGATCAAATCGAAATCATTCAGCGTGCTGCCGGGCGGCTAAAAGATCCCGTACGGTTTGGCCCCCGGATTCTTGATATGGATATCATTTTGTACGATGATCGTATAATCGACTCCGAACGCCTGGTGGTGCCGCATCCCCGGATGCATAAAAGACGTTTTGTCTTGAAGCCGATCTGTGATATAGATCCATTTATCATTCATCCGGTCTTGAAAAAGGAGATGCGATTCCTGCTGGAACTCCTGGGGGATGATAAACAGAAGGTGTTTGAATATAAATGCTCAAATTTTTGATACTATTCTGTGTGGGGTATTTACTTTACCGATCCCTGAGATCCTGGATGTTTCCGGGCGTGAACAAAAAAACAGTTTCCGGAAAAGAAGCGGGCCAGATCGACGATGTGATGATTAAAGATCCCTATTGTGAGACCTATTTCCCCAAAAGAAATGCCGTGCATTTAAATCTTGACGCCAACGATCTGTATTTTTGCAGCAAAGAGTGCCGGGATAAATATATTGCCAGCCAAAACCAGGAAAAGTAAATTAAGTTAAAGGTTCAATGGAAACCCTCCAAAATCTAATTAATGGTCCCAACAAACTGACCCTGTTCCGCATTGCAACCGTACCGGTCATTGTTATTCTTCTGCTGTTTCCCAACGAAGTTTGCACCTTTATTGCAGCGCTTCTATTCAGCGCCGCCGCAATTACGGATTATCTGGATGGGTTTTACGCCCGAAAAAGAGGCCTGGTATCCACCCTCGGGAAGGTGATGGACCCGATTGCCGATAAGCTTTTGGTATCTTCCGCCTTTATCATGCTGACCTCACTGGGTTGGATTTCGGCATGGATCGTATGCATTATTATCGGGCGCGAACTGGCCGTAACCGGATTAAGGAACATCATCGCCGAAAAGGGTCAGGACATATCGGCGTCCAACCTGGGCAAGTACAAAACCGGTTTTCAGATTGCCGCCATTATACCGTTAATGATCCATTATCCGACCTGGGGTCTCGACGTACAGGCCATCGGCACACCATTTTTGTGGGGCGCGCTGGTGTTCACCATCTGGTCCGGGGCGGATTATTTCATAAAATCCCGAACACTTCTTCGGGGCTGAGCTTTTTTATTGACAAAAAACGGATATATGGCTAAATAATAGCGTTTATATGAGCGGGAATAACTCAGTGGTAGAGTGCGACCTTGCCAAGGTCGAAGTCGCGGGTTCAAATCCCGTTTCCCGCTCCATTTTTTTGGCGGCATAGCCAAG
>Ga0209536_100000567_pt1 | contig 59775 bp, 53 predicted proteins | sample DeeMarSeWOR28_12_FD_187461 | JGI IMG/M metagenome (GOLD analysis project Ga0209536, IMG submission 187461) | Marine sediment microbial communities from White Oak River estuary, North Carolina - WOR-2-8_12 (SPAdes) (version 2) | ecosystem: Environmental > Aquatic > Marine > Intertidal zone >...
CTTATCGTATAGGATGGCGCCGGTCGCGGTCTTCTCGACGGTTTCGGTCAACGGTTCCGTCCCTTGTTATCGACTTGTCTCACTTGTTCGCAAACTCTGGGCCCGAAGACATCTGTGTTCTTCGGCTATCGGCGATCGGCGACACCTGCCACGCGCTCGCGGTAATACGCAACCTCCAGGATAACTGGCCCGACGCCCGAATCACGTGGGTTATCGGCAAGACGGAAGCATCCCTGATGGGCGACATACGGGACGTCGAGTTTATCACCTTCGACAAAAGCAAAGGGTTGCGCGCATACCGGGACGTAGCCCGCGCTTTATCGACACGGCGTTTCGATGTGGCCCTGTGTATGCACGCGTCCATGCGTGCCAACCTGCTTTGCCGCACCTTGCCCACGGCCGTCAGGCTCGGCTTCGACAAAGCCCGCGCGCGCGACTTCCAGTGGCTGTTCACCAACCGGCGGATCGGCGCGGCACAGGAGGAACATGCCCTCGAGGCAATGATGGGTTTCGCGCGGCACATAGGCGCACAACCGACCGAACTGCGCTGGGACATCCCGATCGGCGACAGCGAGCGCGCGTTAGCAGGGCAATACGCCGGGCCGCGCACCGTCGTCATCAGTCCCTGCAGCAGCCAGCGCAGCCGTAATTTCAGGAACTGGCCGGTCGAGCGCTTCGTCACGGTAGCGCAATACCTGGCGGACCGCGTGCAGGCGAAGGTCGTGCTGACCGGCGGGACGTCGACCCTGGAGCAGGAATATGCGCGCGTCATCGCCGGGCAGGCCGGCGCCACGAACCTGGTCGGACAGACGTCGTTGAAGCAGCTGTTCGCCCTGATCGCCGCCGCCGACGTGGTTATCTGCCCGGACTCAGGCCCGGCGCACATGGCCACCGCCGCCGGCACGCCCGTCATAGGGCTCTACGCCACGTCGAACCCGGACCGCACCGGCCCGTACCTGTCGCGGGACCTGTGCGTGAATCGTTATCCCGATGCCGTGGAGCGATATCTCGGCAAGCGTGTTGCGGACCTTCGCTGGGGCCAGCGGGTCAGGCACCCCGAAGCGATGGACTTGATCACAACGGACGATGTTATAGGCAAGATCGACGATTTTTTTGGAATTTAGTCGATATTAGCTGCTAATTATCGGGCTTTAACAGGCGATTTGCGCGACTTCCAATCGCTCGGGAATAAAAAAAGAGAAAGTGCTGCTTTTTTCAGATCTTTATAGATTTTATCTGCTTTTTGTGTGTTTTTTTAGGTTTTTAACGGAAAACTGACCTGCAATTCCTGACCCCGTAGTGATCCCCCGCGTTTCCCTGCGTCGCTGAACACTATTCGCGTGGCGGCTTGAGAGCGCCTTTTGGTTATTTTCGGCTATTTATCGTGATTTTATGAAAATTAGCCGCATTTTCCCGGACGATAATGCTGAGCCAGCCGGTCGGCCGGCGCAAACCCGTTCGGCCAGCTGACCCGCCAATAGTGCAAGATAGACACTTTTAGCGCTTTTTAGGTGCCTTTCAGGCGATCATGAGCGACATTAATCGCCACATGCAGTCGGGACACGCTCAGTTCCTTCAGGCAACGCAGGTGGCCGAGTGGGCAGGTGCGTTCGAAGCAGGGACTGCATTCGAGATCGAGCCAGTGGATATCGCGCTCTTTCGTCAGCGGCGGCGTAAACGCCGGCGACGAGGACCCGTAGATGCCGTGGACGTGGGTACCGACTGCCGCGGCTACATGCATGAGCCCCGAATCGTTACTGATTGCCTGCTCGGCGTAGCCGAGCAGATCGATGACGTCTTCGAGCGACGTGCGCCCGCAGAGATTGCGCGCGGCGCTTGCCGACGCGATACGCTCCCCGGCCGGCGCGTCCTTGTCGGATCCGAGCACCCAGACATCGAAGCCGTCGTTTGCCAGCAATGCTGACAGCTCCGCAAAGTATTCCAGCGGCCAGCACTTGGCGGGACCGTACTCGGCGCCGGGCATCATCGCGATCACGGGGCGTTCCGTCGGGATACCGAGCGAACTCATGACGGTGCTTTGCCGGTGCCGGTCTACCGTCAACGCCGGATACGGGGCGGGTGGCAGCGCCTCGCCGGGCTCGAGGCCGAGCGCAACGTAGCGCTTCACCGTCTGGTCGAGCACCGACTTGTCGAACGGCCGCACATCGTTGATGAGGCCGTAACGCGATTCGCCGCGAAAACCGGTCCGCCTCGGTATGCGGGCGAACCAGGGGATCAGCGCCGACTTCAGCGAGCGCGGCAGAACGATGGCTTGTTCGTAGCCTTCGTCCCTGAGCGCATAGCCGATGCGGCGCCGCTTACCCAGCCCCAGTTCGCCGTGCCCGGTCTCCGCGGCAATGCCGCGGCGAATCTCGGGCATGCGCGCAACGATGGGCAAGGACCAGGCCGGCGCCAGCACGTCCAGCGCACGGGCGCGCTTGCGTTCATGCAGCAGTTTAAACAGCGCCTGCGCCATCACCATATCGCCGACCCACGACGGCCCGACGATCAGTGTTGCCGGAGCGGTCATGGGCTCAGCCGGAAAGCTGGTCCAGGTAATCTCTTACGCCGTCCTCGACACGGCGAAACTCGACGTCGCAGCCGGCCTCGCGCAAATGGGTGAGATCGGCCTGCGTATAACTCTGGTAGGCGCCCTCGAGATGCGCCGGAAAGGGTATGTAGCGGATGCGCCCGCGACCATGCCAGGCGATGACGGCGTTGGCGACGTCGTTGAACGACTGCGCCTTGCCGGTGCCGGCATTGAACACGCCCGAGACGCCGGGGTTTTCCAGGAACCACAGGTTCACGGCGCAGACGTCATCCACATAGACGAAGTCCCGCAACTGTTCGCCGTCGCCGTAACCGCCGGAGCCCTCGAACAGGCGCGTTTCCCCGTCGGCAACGACCTGGTTATTGAAATGATACGCGACACTGGCCATCGAACCTTTGTGCTGCTCCCGCGGGCCGTAAACGTTGAAATAGCGCAGACCGACGACCTGGCTCTCGGGGCGCGCTGCGACACGGCGCACGTAGCGATCGAACTGCAGCTTCGAATAACCGTACACGTTCAGCGGCAACTCGTTATCGGGATGCTCTGCAAACCCCTGTGATGCGCCGTACACCGCCGCCGACGAGGCGTAGAGGTAAGGAATGTTCCTGCCGAGACAGAAATGCAGCAGGCGCCGCGAATAGGCGTAATTGTTGCGCATCATGTAGCGGCCGTCCCACTCGGTCGTCGCGGAACACGCGCCCTGGTGCAGGATCGCGGTCAACGAGGCGCCGAATGCGGGGTCGTCCTCGAGGCGCCGGATAAACTCGTCCTTGTCGAAGTAGTCGGCAATCGGCTGGTCCGCGATATTGACGAACTTGTGACCGTCCTCCAGATCGTCGACGACGATGACATCATCGTGACCATGTTCGATGAGGGCACGGACGAGGTTGCTGCCGATAAAGCCGGCGCCGCCGGTCACTACGTACATGGCTCAGCTCCCCATACGGACCGCGCTAGGCGTCCTGCTCGAGATAGTAGACGGCACCGCAATACGGGCATTTCGCTTCTCCGGTCTCCTGCACCGGCAGGTAGACCTTGGGATGTGAATTCCACAGATACATGCCCGGCATGGGACACGACAACGGCAGATCGCTCTGCCGCACCGCGTAACGGTGCTCCGCGTTGGCCGGTATCAGGTTCTGGTCGACGGTGCCTGCTCTGGCTGCCACTGAAGAATCCGTTGTGCTCGTTTGGGTTGCGCGATTATACGCTGTCGCCCGCTCCGGCCGCTACGACCCCTGCCCGCCGAGATGCCGTTCCCAGACCGCGGCGACGAATGCGCGTTCGCCGGAAAGCTCGTCGTCAGCGACGAACGGCGGACGGTCGTTGAGGCTGAGATGATGCAGGCGGCGACGGAATTCCCGGTAGGTGCCCTGCAGCCGGGCGGCTGTCTGCACGTCGAGCCGACCGACGGCAGCCAGCGCGGCAATCTGGCGTATGTTGTCGCTGTAGCGGATGACCGCCGGGTACTCTCGGGCGTTGCGAAGCACCAGGTACTGCACGATGAACTCGATGTCGCCGATGCCGCCGCGACCGTGCTTCAGGTCGAAGCGGCCGGTCTCGCTGTTGTCGAGTTCCCTGCGCATTCGCGCACGCATCGATACGACGTCGTCTCGCAGCGCGTCGAGCCTGACGCGCGACATCAGCGTCCGGGCACGGATACGCTCGAAGTCCCTGGCCACCGTCTCACTGCCGGCGACGGGCCGCGCCCGCAGCAGGGCCTGGTGCTCCCAGGTCCAGGCGTTCTCCTCCTGGTAACGCTGGAAAGCATCGGTGCTCGTGACCAGCACCCCTTTGCGGCCTTCAGGCCGCAGCCGCGTGTCGATCTCGTACATGACGCCGGAACTGGTCTGGGTCGTCAGGAAGTGCACCAGCCGCCTGACGAGGCGCCCGAAGAAAATCGCATTGTCGAGCGGCCTGTCACCGTCGGTCGTCTGCCGGCCACCTTTCGAATCGTGCAGGAACACGAGATCGAGATCCGAACCGTAGGATAGTTCGAGGCCGCCGAGCTTGCCGTAGCCGATGACACCGAAGCCGGCGGCGCGCCGCTCACCATCGACTTCGTAGTGCGGCGCACCGTGCCTGGCCGTAAGATCCTGCCATGCGGACTCCAGCGCATGGTCCAGCACGGCTTCTGCAAGAAAGGTCAGGCTGTCGCTGACCTTCATGATCGGCAGGGAGCCACTGAAATCCGCTACCGCTATGCGGAACAGGTTCGCGCGCTGGTATTGCGCGAGCGCCTCCATACGGGCTTCGCTGTCGGACTCCTGCAGGTGGGCAAACCGTGTCGCCAGTTCGGCCTCGAATTCGGCTTTCTCGATACGCTCCGTTTCGATGCGCGGCTCCAGCAGTTCGTCCAGCAAGACCGGGTAGCGCGCGATCTGCGCTGCGACATAGGAACTGCTTTCACACAGCTGCACGAGCCGGCGGGTGGCGAGCAGGTTCTCGTTGAGGAGCGATACGTAGGCGCTGCGGCGAAGGATCCGGCTGACGACCGCCAGCGTCCGCTCCAGGGCAAGCAGTGGCTCGTGACACTGGACAACCAGCGAGATCAGCCGCGGCATGAAACGCTGCAGCCGCTCACTCGAGATGGCGTCGATCTTCAGCGTCGAGGGATCGTGCTGAAACGCCGCCAGCGATTCGGCGAGCGCGGTCGCATCCTCCTGGTCCGAAAATTCCCTCTCCCATTCCGCGGCCGAGGCGCCGCTGGTCCAGAGTGCTTCGAAGCGCCGCTCGCGCTCATCGTGGGTGTCGATATCCCCGCCGCGGAAGGCTATCGCTTCGAACTCGTGCGTGACATTGCGGCGATGCCCGTCGAGATCGCGCAGCAGCGTCGCCCAGTCCGCATAGCCCATCGCGACGCACAATCGTTCGCGATCGGTTGCGTCCCGCGGCAAGTCGTGTACCTGCTGATCGCGCATTGCCTGGATGAAATTCTCCAGGCGCCGCAGAAACACGTAGGCATCCCGCAGCCGCTTGACCGTGCTTCGGTCCAGACCCCTGCCACCGACGAGTTCCGGCAACACGGACAACAAGGACGGCTGTCGCAGCCTTTCGCGATGCCCGCCGCGGACGAGCTGCATGGACTGCACGATGAACTCTATCTCCCTGATACCGCCCGGCCCGAGCTTGATATTGTCCGCGAGGTCACGCCGCTTGACCTCCGCGGCGATCAGCTCGTGCATGTCCCGCAGCGACTCGAACACACCGTAATCCAGGTAGCGTCGATAAACGAACGGCGTGATCAGGTTCTCGAAGAGATCGGCGGCCACGGCAGGCAGAGGCGGCTGGCCGACGATTCGCGCCTTGATGTAGGCGTAGCGCTCCCAGTCACGGCCGTGCTGCAACAGGTAGGATTCGAGTGCCGCAAAACTGGTGACCGGCGGGCCGCTGTCGCCGAACGGCCGCAGGCGAGTGTCGACCCGGAACACGAAGCCGTCCGCGGTGCGCTCGTCGAGGAGCCCGACGATAATCTGTGACAGGCGAGTGAAATACTGCTGGCCACTCAGCCTGCGCGCGCCGTCGCTTTCCCCGTCCGCCGGATACAGAAACACGATGTCGATGTCGGAGGAGAAGTTCAGTTCGCCGCCGCCCAGTTTGCCCATCGCCAGCACGACCAGGGGCACGACCTCACCGGCCGGGTCCCGGAAGCGGCCATGGCGTTCCTCGAGCTGTGTCTCGGCGTAGCGGCCCGCGGCCGCGAGCAGCTGATCCGCAAGTGCCGACAGCGAGCCGAGCGTCTCGTCGAGCTCCGCCATCCCCCCGACCTCGCGCCATAACACACCCAGCATGAAGCGATGCCTGAAACGGCGCAGCCGCGATTTTACCTCGTCGATGCCCGCCGCCACGCTGCCGACCTCGTCGGCGAACGACCGCAGTCCGCGCAGGTCGGGTGGCGATGACAGTCGCCCCAGCCGCCCGCACCAGTAGTCCCAGTCCCGCAACAGGACGTTGCCCGCAAATTCACTGACGGCGACGACGCGAAGCAACTGATCCTCGATATCCCCGGCGAGGTCCACGCTCCCGTGTGTCTCCTCCAGCCGTTCGAACCAGCGGGTCACGACGGGGCGCAATGCCTCCGGTAGCCGGCTCAGCTTGTCCTCGTCGATCGACATCCTGACAGTCTAGCGAAAGTGCGGTCGCGGTCGCGATAAACTGTCGGCAGCGGCAACCGGGTAATTAGCCATGTCTGACAAGAAACACCTGCTGATCGTCTGTCACTCGCAATCCGGCACGACCTCGCAGATGGCGGATGCGGTAATTCGCGGGGCGCGCAGCCCGGACATCGAGAATGTCGAGGTGCGTACACGCACCGCGCTGGAGGCGACTGCCGAGGACCTGCTGTGGTGCGATGCTTTCATACTCGGCACGCCCGAGAATTTCGGCTACATGAGCGGCGCGATGAAATACTTCCTCGACCGCAGCTTCTACGAATGCGTGGGCAGGATCGATGGGCGCCCGTACGCGCTCTTCGTGCGTGCGGGCAATGACGGCACCGGCGCAATCACGAGCCTGCGGCGAATTCTCAAGGGGCTGGCGGTCAGGGAAGTGCAGGAGCCGGTATTGATTGCCGGTGAATTCGACGCGGCGCGCCTCGTTGAATGCGAAGAACTCGGTATGACCATGGCGGCCGGCCTGGAAGCCGGCGTGTTCTGACTCAGGCGGTTGACGCTTTCACCCGCACGGAGAGTTCCCCCAGGACGTCCTCGAGCGGCATCGGCTTGCCGATTGCATGGCCCTGCGCATAGTGCACGCCGAGTTCCGCAACGAGCTTGCGCGTCTTTTCGTTTTCCACGTACTCCGCGACCGTCTGCAGTTCCATGACCTTCGCGACCTGCGTAATTGCCGCGACCATCGACTCCGAGATCCGGTTGTCCGAGATGTCGCGAATGAACCCGCCGTCGATCTTGAGGATGTCGACCGCAAAGTTCTTGAGATAGGCAAATGAACTGAGGCCCGCGCCGAAATCGTCGAGCGCAATGTTGCAGCCACGCTCGCGGAGTGCGGTTATGAACTGCTGCGCTTTCGCGAGGTTGGACACGGCGGCGGACTCTGTCACCTCGAACCCGAGGGATGTTGCGGGAATACCGGTCTCTTCCATCTCCTGCTCGATGAACTCCAGAATGTCGTCATCCGAAAGTGACTGTCCCGACAGATTCACCGAGAATATCGCACCCGTATCCCGGACGATGCCCGGATGCTCGGAGAGACTTGCGAGCGTCTTCGAAACCACCCAGCGATCGACCTGGGGCATCAGCTGATAGCGCTCCGCCGCGGAGAAGAACGCCGACGAGGGTACCGGGCTGCCCGCGTCGTCTTTCATCCGCAGCAATATTTCGTAGCGCGGTACGTCGGAACCGTCCGTGAGGCTCGAGATCGGCTGTGCCATCAGTGCAAAGCCGTCCGAATCCAGCGTCTGCTGGATCTGCGCCACGAGCTGCATGTCGTCGTGACGCCGGATGATGCTGTGGTTCTTGTCGTCATAGACTTCGATGCGGTCGCGGCCATGATCTTTTGCCGCTTCGCAGGCCATGCGGGCGGCCGTGAGCGACGCACCTTCGTCGCCGGAGCGTCGATTGAACTCGGCAACACCGATGCTGATGGTTATCTGCAGCAACTTGTCGCCTTCCAGGTAGCGCAGTGACTGTCCTTTTTCACGGACCTGTCGCGCGAGCTCCAGCCCCTCTGGTCCAGTGGCATGCGTCAACAGGATGCAGAAATCGTCGCCGGTGAGACGCGACAACACGGCGCTGCGCGGCAGGTCATTGTCGAGCATCCGGGCGAAGCGCATGATGACCTCATCGCCCGCGCTGCGCCCGAACATGTCATTGACGAGCTGCAGGTTGTCGAGGTCGAAATAGATGATCTGGTGCGCGTCATCGTCGGATTCGAGGCTTTTCCCGGCTTCTTGCAGTTGTGCCTCGAAGCCCGACCGATTCATCAGCCCGGTCATGGTATCGAACGACTTCTCGATCACGTGTTCGACCTTGCGCACGATGTGCGACATGAATCGCCGATGCGCCGTGGTGAAAGGCTCGCCGCTTACGCGGCTCAGCAGAGCGAGCATGCCCTCGACATTGTCCCGATTGTCCAGAACGGGACATAACAGCGTCTGGTAACCCTGGTCGGCGATTGTCTCTCCACCCTCGACCGCGGGAATCTCGAAAACGACGGGTGCCCGCTTGCCGTCGAGCTTGGGCAGCATTTTATCGACCAGGTAGCGGTCCAGCGCCTTGCGATTGACGTCCTTCCAGCTCGAATGCGTCGCGCTGATGCGAATGCGTTTCGCAGGCATCAACAGGACGCTGTAGGCGATCCCGAGAAAGCGGCCGCTATTGCCGACGAGTTGCGCCAGGCTTGCGTGGCTGCGCGACTGGCCGTGGATTTTCTCGTCAACCTCGTAAACGAGCTTGAGCTCTTTTTCCACGTCCCTCACCTGCGTGCGGGCATCCTGCAGTTCGTGGTCGATGCTCACGTGCTCGGCGATCACCGCCACTGCCGGGGCGAGGATGTCGCTGAGCAGGCCCGGATTGAACGAGGACGACTTGCCGGCATTCCGTGAGAAGACCACGACCAGGAATCCCTGCGCGTCGCCGTCATCGATGAGTACCGGCAGTACCAGCAGCGTGCGCCCGGACTTCAGTGTGCGCCGCACGAAATCGTTCTCGGCGTCATCCGCGAGCAGCAGGTCGGAATGCAGTTCGGCGACGAATTCGTTGACCTCGTAATCTTCGGCGCCGTCGCTGCTCCAGATACAGGTCCGATCGAGGTCGTAAAAGCAGAAGCACTGCGCCCGGGGAACCAGCGATTGCAGCAGATCGGCCGCTTTGCCGATACTCCTGCTTGCCGTGAGGCTGTGAATGTTTGCTGGCACGGCGGCTTCCGTCGCGTAAATGGCTTCACACAATGCCATTTGCAGCCACGGGAGGCTGTGATTCAGGTCTCACCAGAAACTATTTTATTGTGTTGTTTCAGTCCATTACGTGCGCCGAGGCCGCCGGATGCGGGTCACAGGGCGGCCAGCCATGCGTCGTCGGAGCCCTCCTCGACGCCCTCGAAAAGCGGCGTCGACAGGTAGCGCTCCCCGGTATCCGGAAGCATCGCCAGGATGACCGAGCCATCGGACGCGTTTGCCGCCACGTCGAGCGCCGTCGCCAGGGTCCCACCCGCCGAAATCCCCGTAAATATGCCCTCTTTTGCAGCCAGCTCGCGCGAGACCTCGATGGCACGCTCGTCGGTCACGACCATCAGCTGGTCGAAAATCCCGCGATCCAGCACAGCGGGAATGAAATCCGGTGTCCAGCCCTGGATCTTGTGCGGATTCCACTCGTCCCCTTTCAGGAGCGCGGCACCGGCAGGCTCGGTCGCAACGATCGTCACCTCGGGCCGGGCCGCCTTGATGGTGCGCCCGGCCCCGGACATCGTGCCGCCGGTGCCGTAACCCGTCACCCAGAAGTCCAGGCGCCGGCCTGCAAAATCACGCAGGATCTCGGGGCCGGTGGTACTCGCGTGGTATTCGGGGTTCGAGGGGTTCTCGAATTGCCGTGCGAGGAACCAGCCGTGCTGCGCGGCGAGTTCCTCGGCTTTCCTGACCATTCCCGACCCGCGCTCGGCGGCAGGGGTCAGGATGACCTTCGCACCGAGGCCGCGCATGATCTTGCGCCGTTCCATAGAAAACGAATCCGCCATCGTCGCAACGAACGGATGCCCCGTCGCGGCACAGACCATTGCCAGGGCGATACCGGTATTGCCGGACGTCGCCTCCACCACGGTCTGTCCCGGTTGCAGATCTCCGGACTCCTGCGCGTCGTTGATGATCGCAAAGGCGAGCCGGTCCTTGACGGACGCCATCGGGTTGAACGACTCGACTTTCACGTAGATCTCCACGTTGTCCGGGCCCATGCGATTCAGGCGCACGACCGGCGTGTTGCCGATGGTCTGCAGAATATTGTCGTAGATCATCCTGTTGGTCCTTATTGTTGGATTTCTGTCCTGTGTATAGCAGAAAACGTCCCGATTTCATCGTCCGGCCAACAAACCGGTTGTCTCGATCCTTATGCCTTTGTGTTATATGTACGAGGAGTCGCGGCCGGATTGCGGGCAGCAAACCGGCGATTTTTCGGGCGCGCCGAAAAACCTTAGACAAATGTGTTATTTGGCGTGATTTCGGAAACGAACCCGAATAACGATGGTCATAGGTTTGAAATCGCAGGCATTTCTATTGCTCGAATGAAACTACAACAACTCAAATATCTGCTGGCGATTGCCGATAACGGGCTGAACATCACGGCGGCCGCCGAGCGGCTGTATACCTCGCAGCCCGGCGTGAGCAAACAGCTAAAACTCCTGGAGGAGGAACTCGGTCTGCAGCTGTTTACCCGCAAGGGCAAGAGCCTCGGCGGCATTACGCCGGCGGGAGAGCAGGTGATCGAGCGGGCGCGCCTGGTCATGCAGGAGGTGGAGAATATCCGCAGCCTCGCATCCGATTACTACCACGAAGAAGAAGGTACGCTGTCCATCGCGACCACGCACACCCAGGCGCGCTACGTCTTGCCTGACGTCATCAGGGAATTTCGCAAGCGTTACCCGCGGGTCAGCCTGAACCTGCACCAGGGCACTTCCGAGCAAATAGCGGACATGGTCGCGGCGAACGAGATCGATTTCGCGATAGCGACCGGCTCGCGCGAACTGTTCGCCGACCTGCTGCTGGTCCCGAGCTACCGCTGGGACCGCAAGATTCTCGTCCCCAACGACCATGACCTGACCAGGCTGAACCGCAAACCGACGCTGCAGGATCTCGCCAAGTATCCGCTCGTCACTTACGTGTTCAGTTTCGGCGGGCAGTCCTCCCTGAAGAAGGCGTTCTCGAACGTGGGACTGGAGCCGGACGTCGTCTTCACCGCGCGTGACGCGGACGTTATCAAGACCTATGTACGCATGGGGCTCGGCGTCGGCATCGTCGCGAGCATGGCCGAGGACTGCGACGACAGGAAGGATCTCAAGGCAATCGATGCCGAGGGCCTGTTTCCACGCAGCACCACGTGGATCGGTTTCCGCAAGGATGCCGTCATGCGGCGTTACATGCTGGACTTCGCGCAGCTGTTTGCGCCGCACATTACCGTCAGGCAGCTCGAGGAGATGCGGCACGCCCGCACGCAGGACGATATCGACAAGCTCTACGCGGAAGCGGATCTGCCGGTCCACGGTGGCTGTTCCGATGGCCCGAACCAGGACGAGCAGCGCAAAGCGGTAGGGGCCTGACCCGACCCCGGAGAGCTAGTAGATACGGATACCGCCGTGGCGCTTGCGGATACGGTGGTCCACCCACCACAAGCCGCTGAGAAAACCACCGACCAGGCATACGACGATGGCACCGCCCACCCAGGTGTAAGGCAGGCTGTACTGGTAGCGCTCCGCGCGACTCTGGTATCTCTCGTTGGCTTCCGCCAGGTCCTCGGCGTGCTGCCGCGCAGTCTCCAGATCGGATGTCAACGCCGCGGCCTGCTCCTTGAGCGAGCCGATAACAGCCGCGGGCTCGGCGAATGCCGCCTTCGCCTCCTCGAGCTCGGTGGTCAGGCGTTCGACCTCCGCCTGTGTCTGGTTGACGATCAGCTTGGCAGGCGGCTCGTAAACCACGTAGGCCGCCTTGACGTAGCCCTCGGTACCGTCGGCAAGTCGGACGCGCGCGTACAGGCGATCGCGAGACAGGACCTCGAACTCGGTGCCGCTCTCGAGCGAACGAAACGGTCGGTCGCTGGTGTCCTCGGCCTGGTGCAGCCCGAGCATCAACCGGTCGGTAACGTAGCCCGTCTCGGCCGCCGCCAGTAGCGGCAGCAGTGCGAACAGCCCGATCGCTAATCTCATATGTCGTTCTCCCTTGCCCGCCGCGAGTTTACTACAGCAGCGTCGGAAGTCTTTACAGTTATTGCTCGTACAGCCAGCGCAGCAGGGCTACCTGTGCCTCTTCGCCCGGGCCGCGGTGTACGTCGTCGTGGTTGTGCAGCATCACCACGGCAAACCGCCGCCCCGACTCCGCCTGCAGGTACCCGGCGATCGCCGCGACATGATCGAGCGATCCCGTCTTGAGGTGTGCCTGCCCGGTGAGCCGCTCATCGTCGAACCTGCGCCTGAGCGTGCCGTCGAGCCCGGATACCGCCATCGATGCGAGATACTCGGGCATGTAGGGCTTGCGCCAGGCCAGCTCCAGCAACGCACCGAACTCCCGCGCCGACACCCGAGCGTCCCGCGAGAGACCCGCACCGTTGTCCAGCCTGAGCGTCGGAAACTCGATGCCGGTATCGGCGAGCCAGTCTTCGACGACCTTGCGTCCGCCGCTTTCGGTACCCGGCGGCCCGAGTACCTCCGCGGAAAGCGTGTAGAGAATCTGCCGCGCCATCACGTTGTTGCTGTTCTTGTTGACCCGGGAGATGATTTCGGCGAGCGGCAACGACTCGAACGACACAATCGGCTCTGCGTCTTCAGGCGCTTTCGCGTTCCTCCATCCGCCCTTGAACTCACCGCCCGATTCTCGCCACACAGACGTGAACAGGCCGTAGGCAAACTCGTTATGGCTCAGGGCGGTGCGATCCATTGCGTAACTCTTACAGCCGGTAGGGAAGCGACCACTGAATATCATCTTGTCGATGGCCTCGTTCGCGGTAATCGTTATGCCCCGCTGATACCCGCCGCAATAGCCGCGGCGCAGCGCAAGCCGGTTTTCGACCTGCAGATTTTCCAGCGGCGGGTCGATCCATACGCGCACGGCGTTACGGTCATGATCGGGTTCGAACCAGTAGCGAACGACCTTGAAATTCATCAACAGTGCGTTCGGGCCAACGTTATAGGCGCGTAAAGGCTGGCGGTCGAACTCGGCCGGATCGTGGCCGGGCACATCGAAGTAGCTGTCATCGAGCAACAGATTGCCGTCGATCTCGTGAATGCCCGCCTGTCGCACGAGTCGCAGCATTTGCCAGATGCGTTCGGTGACCAGGAACGGATCTCCGTGGCCGCGAATCAGCAGATCGCCGGCCAGGCGACCATCCTCGAGTTCACCGAGCGCGAAGATATCGGTCCACCACCTGTAGTTCGGGCCCAGCGTGTCGAGGCCGACAAGCGTCGTCAGGAGCTTCATCGTCGACGCCGGATTGCGCGGCACATCGTCCTTCCAGCTCAGGACCACTTCGCCACTGTCGACATCCTGTACGAAAACGCTCAGCGAATCGTGCGGAACCTTGCGGATGTCGAGGATGTGGCGAACAGGCTGCGGCAGTTCAGTCTGCTCCGCGACTGCGATTGATACCAGGCTGCCAAAAAGCAGCAAGCCGAGAACTGGCCTGTACTTCATAAATCGTCTTTTGCTAGTCGAGTTGTTGTTGCTGCAACGCGCGCTTTGCTGCACGTTGCACGATCCAGATGACTGTGGCAACGGCAATGATCGCGACGGCCGCGATCCAGTAGGCCCCGCCGGCCGGGCGAACATCACCTGCAAGAATGGCGCCGAAGTCATCCGCGAGAGTGCCAAGATATACGTAGAGCAGCACCGCAGGCAACATGCCCAGCGCAGTCGCCGCCACGTAGGTCGCGGGCGTAACCCGCGTCAGACCGAACGCGTAGTTGAGCACATTGAAAGGCAGAACGATGGCGAAGCGGGTCAGGAACACGATGTAGAACGACTGCGCGTTCACGGCTTCGTCGAGCGCCTGCAGCTTCAGGCTGTCACCCATGCGCTTCTCGACCCAGGAACGTCCCAGCGCCCGTCCCGCAAGGAATGCGCCGAACGCGCCAGCCGTGATCCCCAGCAGGGCAAACGGCAGGCCGGGCAGCAAACCGAACAGCAGCCCGCCCAGCATCATCGAAATCCAGCCCGGGAACAGCGCGACTGTCGCCACCGTCACGGCGGCGACGTAGGCAACGGGAACGGCGACCGGGTATTGCTCGTTCAGCCTGGTAAGTTGCTCCAGCCACTCCGTGACCGGCAGGATGCGAAACAGGACTGCAAACCCCGCGATTCCCGCGAGCACGAGCAGGCGATTGATCGTGGCGCGCGTCATCCGCGACTTCGCCGGCCCGGCTTCCTGATGCCGAGCGTTCGAATCCGGTCGGCAAGGGTCGTCGGCTTGATGCCCAGCAGGTCGGCAGCACCGCCGGAGCCGGACACTCGCCAATCCGCCTGCTTCAGCGCGGCGATCGTGTTGTTCTTCTGAAACTCCCGCAGCTCCTGTTCGGTGAGAAACTCGGGAGCGGCATTCGAGTCCGACGCCGTGTCGGGCGCGCCGGTTGCCGATTCCGGCAGGGACGCCTCGAGCCGCAGCACATTGCCACGCGACAGGATCACCGCCCGCTCAATGACGTTCTTGAGCTCGCGCACGTTGCCGGGCCAGTCGTAGGCGCGCAGCTTGTTGGCTTGTCCACGAGTCAGCGTCATGGGTTCGCGACCGAAATCCTTGCAGGCCTTGATGAGAAACTCCTGAGCCAGTTGAATAACATCGTCGCCCCGGTCCCGCAATGGCGGCACATCGATCGGAAATACGCTGAGCCTGTAAAACAGGTCTTCCCGGAAATGGCCGTCCACGATATGCCTTTCCAGGTTCCTGTTCGTCGCCGCTATGATGCGCACGTCAACCGAGCGCGTTACATCGTCGCCGACGCGCTCGAATTCGCTCTCCTGTAGCACACGCAGAAGCTTGCTCTGCAGCTCCAGCGGTATCTCGCTGACTTCGTCGAGAAAAATCGTGCCGCCGTCGGCCAGCTGAAAGCGACCGATGCGGTCACGGTGCGCGCCGGTGAATGCGCCTTTCACATGGCCGAAAAATTCGCTTTCGAACAGTTCTTTCGGAATGGACGCGCAGTTGACCTTGACCAGCGGTCCTTCGGAGCGCGAACTTCGCGCATGAATCGCGCGTGCAACCAGTTCCTTGCCGACGCCTGATTCTCCCTGCAGGAGCACGGTTGCCGGCGTATCCGCCACTGCCTCGACTCGCTTGAGCATGCGTCGCAAAGCCGGGCTGGTGCCGACGACGCGGCCCATGTTCATGGCGACATTGACTTCTTCGCGAAGGTAGTCGCGCTCCTGCTCCAGCTCCTCGCGCAACCGGGCGTTTTCCGCCAGCGTCCGGCGCAGGCGCGCTTCCGCGCGTTTGCGTTCGGTGACATCTTTCGAGGCCACGAGCAACTGGTCGACGTTGCCCCGACTGTCGCGGTGCGAGATGGAAGACATGACGATGTCGAGCACGCGCCCGTCCCTGGTAACCATCTGGCGATCGACGTTGGTGAACTCGCCGCGATTGATAGCTTCGGCCAGGCGGGTGCCGGAAAACCGGCGCCGATCCGCTTCGCTGTAGAAATCGGTCACCGGCCGGCCGAGCACCTCCTCGCGGCTGTAGCCCAGCTTTTGCAGCCAGTGATCGGTGACCGTCTGGATATGCCCGTCGGCATCCAGCGTGTGCAACATCGCCGGTGTCGAGCGATACAGATCCCGGTACTTGAATGCCGCGCGGGCCTGGTCCGTGATCTCCGCATACATGGCGATGGTGCGCAGGAACCGGCCCTCGGGGTCGTATTCGATGATTGCATCGCTAAGGCAGTCCACGACTTCGCCGGAACTGGCCACAAAGCTGATCGGCTTGCTTTCCAGCTTGCCGGTTCGCCGCAGCGCCGGGCGAAATTCTTCCTCGATGCGTCGCGCGCTTTCAGCCGTGACGAACTCGCGCGGACGGCGGCCGATCAGCTCGTCGCGCGCATAGCCGAGGCGCTGCTCGAAAGCATCATTGACGTCGACGTATCTGCCGTCCTCATCGATCGCGGTCGCCATCGCCGGCGCCTTGCGAAACAGCCACCGGTAATCCTCGTTCCTGCTCATCATGCGAGTCTATACGAAAATTCGTAATCGGGGTTACGATTTTTCGTTATTTACGGTTTTTCGTAACTCGCATGTGCTCAATAACTGATTGTTTTTAAATACTTTTAGAAGTTGGCACGGCTCATGCATTAGGAGTTAATAATTAAACCTGTCCGGCCCGAAAGGGATTCCGGCTTTATCACAAGGAGTGACATTCATGAAGGACTACAAAGAGGAAGGACTGGCGCTGGCAGGCATGCTGGTCGTGCTGCTCGGCGTCATGTTCGCAGCAGCGGCCACCGTTGCCTGAGGCATCGAGGGCCGATAGCGGTAGCGGCCACCCTTGATATCGGGTTCGCCGGCCGCACATTTAAACAGGACGCGAGGGGCACGCCTCTCGTGCTTCCAACAAACCCCCTGAGGTGGGTGGCGACCGGGTATCTCTCCCCCTACAGCCCGGTCCGCAAGCCGCCTCGCACGATGCCGGCGGGATCGCCGGCGTATGAGGACCAGGAAGGTCCGGCGGCACCCCCCTGCCGCTAAACCTGGGCGCCGGAGTCCGCTCCGTGTCGGATCGGCCCGCTGGATCGAGTATCGAATACAGCACTCCGGCGCCTTCTTTTTTTCCCTCGACCGGACCCTCAGCCCTGCGCACGATCGCGATGGCGTTCCGCGCGGCTCGCCTGATTCCTCGAGTTCTGGTTGCTGATACTCTCGCGCACCTTGCGGAGCCACATTCGTGCCCAGGTGAACTCGGCACCGAGGATGGCCAGCCCGATCGGGATGACGATGAGGCCCGGGCCCGGCGTAACAAGCATGACGACGCCGAGCAGCACGACAGTGGATCCGACGGCGAACACCGCAATGCGGCGGGCCGTCTTGTAGGTAACATGCGCAGCTTTTCGAATCATGCGGATCCCCGTCTAGCCGGTTGCAGTGCAGATTACCACCAAATGATTCCCTATAATCCGGGCGTTGCCGCAGGAGACCGATCGCATGCTGACCCACTTCATACTGCTGCCCGGCTTGTACTTCGTCTTTGCCGAAGTGGACCGGCTGCGCGTTGATGCCGAGCCTGCCGTGGCCGAACTCGCGATGCAGCAAGGAGGCCGCACTCTCGTGAACCTGCCGCAACTCGAGTTCCGGCTCAGTGTTACGCCTCATTGTGCGGCGGGCGGCAAACCCGAGTCCCTGTCGATCACGATTGCCGATACGCAGAAGAGCCTGCGTGGTGAAGACCTGCAATCTACAACCTCGATTGACGTGTCGATGCTCGTCTCCGCAAGCCAGCTCGCACCGTTCGCACTGCGGGAGTTTTGTGTCGACCCGGCATCAGTGGGTGAATCGCTGCTACTCACCGCGGCGCTGGCGGCGCAGGTATCGCTTCGATGCGCGCGCGCCGAAACGCAGTCGGTCGTGTTCGCGGCCGAACCGCTCGACATCAGGGTGGACTGCATCGGTTCCGCCGCGGAAGCGGAGCTGGTGCCGGACTAGGTCGGGTCGGCGGCGAGATGGCCGCGCAGAAAATCCAGTGTCCGGTTCCACGCGTCCTCAGCGTACTCGGCATTGAAATTGTTGCCACTCGGATTAGCGAACGCGTGGCCGGCGCCTTCGTAGACCTGGATTTCGTACTCCTTGCCCAGGCGCTCCAGCGCATCCTCGAAACGCCGCACGGACTCGAGCTTGATACCGGTGTCTTCGGAACCGAACAATCCCAGTATCGGCACCTCGAGAGGGGCGAGCCTGCTCTCATTGTCGGTCACCTGGCCATAGTAGATAACGGCAGCATCGAGGTCCTGCGGGAACAGCAACGCCGTATTGAGTGACCAGCCGCCGCCGAAACACCAGCCGAGGGAAGCCACGCGCGGTGCGCCTGCCGTATCGGTGACGAATGCGTAGGCCTGTTCGAGGTTCGACGTCACCGAGTCGCTGTTCTCCACGGCGCGCATCATCAGTTGCCGCGCCGCTCCGGGCGTCGTCGCAGCTTCGCCGCCGAACAGATCGACCGCAAGAACGATGTAGCCCTCGGCCGCAAGCCTGTCGGCCATTGCCCGGATATTGTCGTTCAGACCCCACCATTCATGGATCATGATCACCGCCGGGAGCGGTTCGATCATGTCCGAGGGAAACGCGAAATGGCCGTAGACGAGTTCGTCGTCGACCTCGGCATAGGCGAGGCGCTCGGCCGTTACCTCGCGCCCTGGTTCGACCTGCGCTGCTTCGCTGGGGTCGGCCGTATCATCTGCGTGCTCCTGAGCCATCGCCTCCACGTTTTCGACAGCGGCCGCCTGCTCGTCCGCCACCGGGCCCGTGTCGGTGCGGCTGCAGGCGGCAACGATGCATAACGTGATTAACTGGACCGCGACGATTGCGCCGCGCCCCGGTGTGCGGTAGCTCATAGAATGATCCCGGCCATTTTTGCCCAGTGTAATGGAAAACCGGCGGCTGTCGAAGGACTCGCGGGCTCATCCGGCTGCCATTACACTGCGGATTCTTCGCGCTGACCCCGGAAACGTCGCATGACCATTCTGCAGGAATCCATTGTCTATCTGCTGGCGGCGATCGTCAGCGTACCGATCAGCAAGCGCCTGGGTTTCGGCTCCGTACTCGGCTACCTGTGCGCCGGAATCCTGATCGGCCCATTCGGCTTCGGTTTCATCCACGAGCCCGAGCATATCCTGCACTTCGCGGAACTCGGTGTCGTATTCCTGCTGTTCATCATCGGCCTGGAACTCAAGCCGGCGCGACTATGGGTCATGCGCAAGATGGTTTTCGGGCTGGGCACCGCGCAGGTCCTCGTAAGTGCGGCGGTCATTGCCGCACTGGCGTGGTTCTACGGCCTCGAAACCGAGGCTGCCGTGGTCGTCGGGCTCATCCTCGCGCTTTCGTCAACCGCCTTCGTGCTGCAGATGCTGGCGGAGAAAAAACAGTTGAACTCCCAGTTTGGCCGTGCAGCGTTCTCGATCCTGCTGCTGCAGGATCTTGCCGTCATTCCGCTCATCGCGGTACTGCCGATGCTCGGTGCCAGCGCCGACCTCGAGAGCGGCTTCGATCTCGTGGAACTCGGGATGATGATCAGCACGCTGGTGCTGCTGATCGTCGGCGGCCGCCTTGTCCTCAAACCGGTTCTCTATACGGTCGCAGCCGCGGGAATTCCGGAACTGTTTACGGCCACGGCTTTGCTCGTCGTCATCGGCTCGGCCCTGCTCATGGACTTTGCCGGCATGTCGATGGTGCTCGGCGCATTCATCGCGGGCATGCTGCTGGCCGATTCCGAGTACCGGCACCAGCTCGAAGCCGATATCGCGCCGTTCAAGGGCTTGCTCCTGGGGCTGTTTTTCATCGCCGTCGGCATGACAGTCAACATCAGCCTGCTGCTGGAAGTGCCCGCCAGGATAATGCTGCTGGTCGCCGGTCTCATGGTGTCCAAAGCGGTGGTGCTCATCGTTCTTGCAAGGATGTTCGGCATGTGCGATCGGCGCAACGCACTGAGCCTTGCCGCGGTCATGTCACAGGGCGGCGAGTTTGCATTCGTGCTGTTTGCGCTGGCCGCACGCGAACGCCTCGTCCCGGCCGGCGTGATCGACGAACTGATACTGGCTGTGGCCGTGTCGATGCTGCTCACCCCGTTCGTGTATCTGCTCAACGAGCACTTCGGCGCAAAACTCGGCAGGGCCGAGGCGCCGCAGTTCGACGAAATCCCGGAAGAAGATCACGAGGTCATCATCGCCGGTTTCGGGCGCGTTGGACAGATCGTCGGCAGGCTGCTGCAGAGCATCAACAAGCCCTTTACGGCACTGGAGATCGATTCCTCGCAGGTCGATATCGTGCGCCGTTACGGCAATAGCGTGCACTTCGGCGACGCGGCCCGGCCCGAGGTCCTGCGCGCCGCCGGTGCGGCTCACGCGAAAATACTGGTTCTGGCCACGGCCGACATGGAGACGTCGCTGCATATTGCGGAGACTGCGAAGCGCCAGTTCCCGAACCTCACGATAATCGCTCGCGCGCACAACCGGCGGCACGCCCACAAGCTCATGGATGTCGGCGTGGACAAGATCTTTCGCGACACCCTGCTGTCGAGTCTCGCGATGGGTGAGAGTGTGCTGGAACGACTCGGCATCGACGACAACGATGTACGGCACGTGTCCGATACTTTCCGTGACGCCGACGAAAAGTTGCTCATGGAGCAATACGCGATGCATGAATCCGAGGAAAAGCTGATCCAGTCAGCAAAAGACGCGGCCCGGGAACTCGAGTCGATCCTCGAACAGGACCTGCGGCGCCAGGGCTAGGCCATGGAGGACGCGCCACTCATCGATATTCGCAATGCGACGATCTGGCGGGGTGAGACGCGCGTCTTCGACGAGCTGAACCTCACGATCGCCCGACATGAACGCGTTGCCATACTCGGTCCGAATGGCTCCGGCAAGACCACGCTGCTTAAAACCATTAATCGCGAACTGTACCCGGTCCAGCGTGAAGGCTCGTGGGTCCGCATCCTCGGGCGCGAACGATGGAATGTCTGGGAGCTGCGACGCCATATCGGCATCGTTTCCCACGATCTGCAGCAACGCTATCGTCCCGCCACGACCGCGCTCGAAGTCGTGCTATCGGGGTTCCTTGCGAGTATCGGCGTGCAGGGCCTCCTCGGAGAGCGGATCAGCGACGATAGAATTGCTGCCGCGCGCGACATCCTCGAGGAACTCGGCATCGCGGAACTTGCAGACACGCCGCTGCGCGCGATGTCCACCGGGCAACAGCGGCGCTGTCTCCTCGGCAGGGCGCTGGTGCATCAGCCCGACACGTTGATCCTGGACGAGCCGACCTCCGGGCTCGACTTCGCGGCAAGCTTCGATTACCTCGCCCGCGTACGGGCGCTCGCGAGGGCCGGCCGCAATATCCTTATCGTGACGCATCATCTGAACGAGATTCCGCCCGAGATCGACCGCGTGGTAGTCCTCGACCGCGGCGTGATCGCAGCGGACGGCCCGAAGGCGGCAGTGCTGGAGCCGGAACTGCTGAGCCGGGTCTATGGAACCCGGATCGCGATCGCCAGGATCGACGGCTATTACCTCGCGTACCCGGGGCACGGGGACTCGTCAAAAACGTGACGCATTACGTTAACTTCCCCGTAAACCGGGCCTATTCTAGGCGCATGCTCAGAATCCTACGATCGTTGCTCTCCGGCCTGCCGCTGATCGCGCTACCCGCGGTCGCCGCGGAGTCGGCCGTTGCCACGGGGATAACCAACGTGGGTCCGGCCGTGTTCATGTTCACGATCGGCGGCGCGCTCTTCCTGACTCTGATCTTCCGCCGGGCTGCGACCCAGGTGGCTCACTATTTCGTATCGCGGCTGGGCGAGTACAGGATTCGCCGCGCACTGGAGGCGCGCAGCAAGGACGTGCTGCACGATTTCATGCTGCCGGGCGCCTACGGCGGCATTGCGAAAATCGACCACGCCATCATGACGGCCGGCGGCATACTCTGCATCCAGACGAAACATTACAATGGCGTCGTGTTCGGCGAACCCGATGAGCCGCAATGGACCAACGTCGACGGCGTCACTCGCCGTCGCTTCCTGAACCCCCTGATACAGAACGAAGGACGGACCCGCGCGTTGCAGAAAGTCGTTCCCGAGGTGCCCGTTGCAAACCTCGTGGTATTCACGGGCTCGGTCGAATTTACCTCGGCACCGCCGAAGAACGTTATTCGAGTCGGCCAGCTCGAGAGCTTTATCGCGAAGTTCGTTTTTGGCCCAAGCAAAGTCGAGGACTGGGACGCCGTCTGGATGACGGTCAATTCGGCTGCGATGACCGACGACGCGACGCGTAAGGATCACGCTTCCCAGCTCGGCTTCACCTGACGCGATCCGGCACCGGCCCCTGCCCGATGCTTTATACTCGGGCGCTTTGTTGCCGCCGGACGCGCCGAGCATGCAAGAAACTGCAGCCCTGATTTCCTCGCCGATCGGCGTGCTGGCCATTCTTTGTGCCGTTGCCGGTTTCTTCTTCTATCTGGAGCAAGCGACGCGGGCGAAGCTGTTTCAGTATTTGCCGCCGCTGCTGTTCATCTACATTACGCCGGTCATCCTGAGCAACGTGAAAATCGGCGGCGCGTCCGTCATCCCCAACCAGTCCGTCATCTATAGCGGGCTGAGCACATTCGCACTGCCGGCTTTCATCGTGTTGATGTTGATCAAGGTCGATATACCAGCCGTGATCCGGATCATGGGCAAGGGCGTGCTGGTCATGCTCATGGGAACGGCCGGCGTCATGGCAGGCGGCGTCATCTCCTACGTGATCGTGCATCGCTGGTTGTCGGACGACGCATGGATGGGCTTCGGCGCGCTGGCCGGAAGCTGGATTGGCGGCACCGCCAACATGGCGGCAACCAAAGAGATGCTCGGCACCTCCAGCGAACTGTTCGGCCTCGCCGTCATTGCCGACAATGCAGTTTACATCGTCTGGCTGCCGCTCCTGCTCATGTCGCGCAACTTCGCGGACCGCTTCAATGCTTGGGCACGCGTGCCCCCGGAACGGCTGGCCGCCATGGAGGCAGCCGCCGAACTCCACGTGGAGGAGGAACATCCGCCCACGATGCCGGAATACCTCTTCCTCGCGGCCGTCGTCATCGGCGTCACATGGCTGGGAATCGCCCTCGCGCCCGGCATCTCGCAGTGGATCGGCACGACGATCGAACCGCTCGCGCCCGTTTTCGGTGAATCGACGACGCGCATCCTGCTGGTAACGACGACGGCACTGCTGCTATCGGCGACGCCCGTTTCCCGGTTGCCGAACTCGACGGCGCTGGGAACGGCTCTCGTCTACATCTTCGTCGCCGGAATCGGTGCACGCGCCGAGATCGCGGGACTCGCCCAGGCACCGGCATTCCTGCTCGGCGCATTCATCTGGATATTCATCCACGGCGCGTTTTGCCTGGCCGGTGCGTGGCTCTTTCGCGTCGACGTGCACAGCGTCGCCATCGCCTCCGCCGCCAACATCGGAGCGGCGGCATCGGCGCCCATCGTCGCTGCACACCACAAACCGAGCCTGGTGCCCGTATCCGTTCTCATGGCTCTGCTCGGCTATGCGATGGGTAACTACCTTGCGCCCCTGACCGGCTATCTCGCCAAGTTTGCCGTCGGCCAATAGGCCGCTTGACATGCAGTCTTTTGGCTGCATAATAAAAGGCAACCATCTGGCTGCCTTTTAAATCATGGATGCTGTCTTCAAAGCCCTGGCCGACCCGACGCGGCGCGCACTGCTCGACCGATTGCTCGAAAAACAGGGCCAGTCGCTGACGGAACTCGTCGACGGTCTCGGTATGCGCCGGCAGTCCGTCGCGAAACACCTTGCCATACTCGAGGCAGCCAGCCTCGTCAGCTGCCAGTGGCACGGGCGCGAGAAGCTGCACTACCTGAACCCCGCACCTGTCGCGGAAATCAGCCGCCGCTGGCTGGATCGCTTCTCGGGCCCGCGTGCGGAAGCCATCCTCAACCTTAGAGATGCATTGCAGGAGAACGACCATGAGTAAGCCCGAATTCGTCTACGTTACCGTCATTGCCGCCCCACAGGAGCGAGTCTGGCAAGGCCTGACCACTGCTGAATTCACCCGGCAGTATTGGCACGCAACGCGTGTCCGCAGCGATTTCACGCCCGGCGCGACGATCGAGTTCGTGAATGCCGACGACAGCGTGGGTGTTGCCGGCGAGATACTCACCGCCGAACGCCCGAATGAGCTGTCCTACAGCTGGCGGTTCCTGCGCAACGCGGAAGCCGCCGACGATCCCGCGTCCCGAGTGACATTCAGGCTGGAGCCGATACGCGCCGGCACGCGGCTCACCGTGATTCACGACCGGCTGGAAGAGGGTTCGGCTACTGCGAAAATGGTGACCTTCGGCTGGCCGCATGTGATCGCCGGGCTTAAAACCCTGCTCGAGACCGGCAGGGCCGTCGACTTCACGGCGCCCGACGAAGCCGACTGCCCCGGACAGCCGGCAGCCGCAAGCGCCTAGGCGACGCGCCAGGGTGGGCGCTTGCGATTCTCGCCGGCCCGGTACAGGCAGATCCGGTTCCCGGCCGGGTCGATGAGGATTGCTTCGCGCCATAACCAGGATCGGTCCACAGGCTCCTGCTCGAAATCGAATCCGCGCGCCTGTAGTTCGGCGCACAGTTCGTCCAGAGCTTCGTGCTCGAAATAGACCGTGACGCCGGACTCCGGAGACACTGCCTCCACCGTATGAAGTGAGAACGTTGCGTCGCCGTCGGGACACTCGAAGCGCGCGTAGCCGGGCGAGTCGACGATCTGCAGAAAGCCCATACGCGTATAGAAGCCCACCGAGTCCCGAAGGTCCAGCGCCGGCAGCGTTACCTGGTTGAGATCCATCTTTGCCCCTCTTGCGACGATGCCCGATTCAGAGGTTGATGGTATCTTCACGCCATGCCGAAAAGCACGATTAAGAACGCGAAACGTTACGTGAAACGCACGGCTATCGTTATCGTCGTAATTGTCGCGTTACTCGCGGCGCTCTTGACATGGGTATGGCACGAACGCCCCGACATAGCGGATACGGGGCTGCGTCCACAGGTCGTAAATTCGCCCCCGGAGACCCCGGTAACCGCGACCTGGCTGGGCGTTACGACACTGCTGTTCGACGACGGCGAAACGCAGATCCTGGTCGACGCCTTTATATCGCGTCCGACCTTGTTCGAGTCGCTCACCGGGCGGCCCGTAACCTGCGACGCACCCATGATCAATTACGTCATGAACGAATTCGGCATACGCCGGCTTGCGGCGATCATTCCCGCGCATTCGCACTACGATCACGCAATGGATGTCGGCGCGGTTGCCAATCGCAGCAGCGCATCGATCCTCGGTTCCCGGTCGACTGCGAACATCGCCCGCGGCTATGGCGTACCGGAAGACCAGATCGTCGTGGCCGAGGCTTGGGCGGCCTACGAGTTCGGCGACTTTACGGTGACGCTGATCCCTGCGGCGCACGCACCCATCGGTCTCCGCGGTGAAGTGCCGCTGGCGGGAACCGTGGACGCGCCGCTCGAGTTGCCGGCACCGATTACGGCCTGGCGCGAAGGCGGCAGCTACTCGATCGTAATCTCGCACCCGCAGGGAACGACCATCGTCCAGGGTAGCGCAGGCTTCAGGGAGGGGGCGCTCGACGCCGTGCAGGCCGATGTTGTCATGCTCGGCGTCGGATTGCTGGAGAGCCTCGGGCGTGACTACGCGGAACGCTACTGGCAGGCACTCGTAACGTCGACCGGGGCGAAGCGCGTCTTCCCCGTGCATTTCGACGACCAGACCCGTCCGTTCGGCGAGATCGCACTGCCGCCGAAGCTGATCGACAACTTCGTCAGGACGGCGCAGTGGCTGCAGGACATACGCAGCATCTGGGACACGGACACGCAGATCTACCTGCCGGTGTTCGGAGAGCCGCTGGTGCTATACCCGGAGCAGGCACCGGACGCCTGAGCCGCTCAGGCCTCGACGGGCCGCAGCAGCGAGAGATCGCCGTCGATCAGGGCCTCCTTCCCGGTCTTGCTGAGGCGCTTGACGCGGTGTTCAAGGCGCTGCGCTGCGGCACGATCGCCGGCGGCCAGCTCGAACACGAGTTCCAGGGGCGCGCGCCCGCGCAGGTACTTCGCGCCGCGGGTCCCGCTCTCGTGCTCCTCGATGCGGCGGGCGACGTCTCGCGCAATGCCTGTATAAAGGCTGCCGTCCGCGCAGCGCAGGATGTAAAGACTGTAACTCAGGCGTTGCCGCCTTTGAGGGCGTCGCCCAGCACACGGAAAGCGCCGACCTCGACACTGGCGAGATTCTCCGGCGTCTCCGCGAAGCTCAGCGCGAGTTCCCCGGCGCCGTCCAGCGCTGCGACGGGCTCCCTGAACTTCAGCGTCAGGGTGTTGCCCATGAGCTGCGCTTCCTCGACCATGTCGTGACCGCCGAATTGTTTATCGTTGATCTCGATGTACATCGATTCATCGAAGTCGTCTTCGATCGTACGAACCAGCAGCAGGTAATCGTCGATGTCACCCGTGTCCGTCGTCTTCGCGAAGAACAGCATCGTGGCGTTGTCGCGCACATCGAAGGCAACCGTATCGTAATGGCGGCTGTCGGCCATCGCGCCCTCCCCGGCAAATTGATTACTGCAGTCTACGCGACACGGCCCTTGATTTCAGCGATGCGCGCATCCTTCTGCTCCCAGAGTTTGCCAAGCCATTGATGCACCTCACGACGAAACTCCCGGTCATTCTGGTAGTCGCCGCTGACGAGTGCAGGATCGATGGGCAGAGCTTTGACGTCCAGCGTCACATCGACGCGATCGCCGCAGATCATGTCCCAGAATTTCGGTGGGTCCTTCGCATACACGAGCGTGACGTCGAGGATGGCATCGAACACCTCTCCCATCGCCGAGAGCGCGACAGCGATGCCGCCTGCCCGCGGCACCAGGAGATGCTCGTACGGCGAATTCCTCGCCTCGCGTTTTGCTTCGCTGAAGCGCGTGCCTTCCACGAAATTGATCACCGAGGTCGGTGTATGGCGAAACTTTTCGCAGGCCTTTCGCGTTGCCGCGAGGTCGGCGCCCTTCTTCTCAGGGTGACGCGCCAGGTAGGACGGCGAGTGGCGTTTCATGAACGGCATGTCGAGTGCCCAGAACCCGAGGCCGAGCAGCGGAAACCAGATGAGTTGCTGCTTGATGAAGAACTTCAGCAACGGAATACGCCGATTCAGCGCAACCTGCAGCACCACGATATCCACCCACGTCTGGTGATTCGCAAGCACCAGGTACCAGCCGTTCCTGTCCAGCGACTCGGCGCCGTCGACGTGCCATCCCCGGGAGCCGGACCCGCGCAGGACAAGCCCGTTGACTGCGATCCAGTTCTCCGCCAGCCACATCAGCCAGCGAGTCAGCACGCGGCGCACGCCTGCGATCGGCAGGAGCAGCTTGAAAATCGCGAGCGTCATCAGCGGCACGAACCAGAACACCGTATTCACGGTCAGGATGCCGAACGTCAGGACGCCGCGCGCCTGCCTGAGAAATGCCTTCATCCGCTACCCCGGATGCCGTTCCCGAAACGCCGCATTTTAGCCCGACTTGCCCGCTTTATTCCCTTGGAGTAACGTGAATCCGCGCAGGCTGAAAATCGAAACCAGATGATTACATTGTTTATCAACGGCGAGTCACGGGCTCTCGACGTCGACCCGTCAACGCCCTTGCTTTGGGTAATCCGGGACTATGCCGGGCTGACCGGAACCAAGTTTGGCTGCGGCATCGCGCAGTGCGGTGCCTGCACGGTACACGTCGACGGCAGTCCGGTCCGGTCCTGCGTGATGCCGGCGTCGGCAACCGTCGGCAGGCAGATTACGACGATCGAGGGCATCAACAGCGGCGAGGACAGCCTGCACCCCGTGCAACAGGCCTGGATCGACGAACAGGTTCCACAATGCGGCTACTGCCAGTCCGGCCAGATAATGGCGGCCGCGGCGCTGCTGGAGCGCACACCCGCACCGACGGATGCCGATATCGACGCGGCAATGTCGGGCATTGTCTGCCGTTGTGGCACCTACCCGCGCATCCGCAAGGGCATCAAGCGCGCCGCTGCGATTGCGAACTCCGAAGTGCCGGAGGCCGACAATGGGTAAGTGGACCCGACGTGCGTTTATAACGGCCGGCGTCGCTGCCGGCGGTGTGGTCGTGTTCGGCGTTGCCATTCGGCGCGGCGACCGGTCCGGCAAGGTCAGGGAACTCGTTGCGGCCGACGGTGAGTCCCTGTTTGACGTCTGGCTGAAGATTGCGCCCGACAACACCGTTACGGCGATCATTCCGCACGCTGACATGGGACAGGGCGTGCACACCGCGCTCGCGATGATGCTGGCCGACGAACTCGACGCGGACTGGTCGGCCGTGCAATACGAGGAGGCGCCCGCTCACAAGGAATTCGCCAACTATGCGCTCGCGCGCGAATACTCGACATCCGGCATGGATTTTCCCGCATGGCTCGTCGACTCGGTCGACGGCCTGTTCTTCCGCGCCACGCAGATGATGGGCCTGCAGATAACGGGTGGCAGCCTCTCCGTGCGCACCACCGGCCAGCTCGCCATGCGCGTAACCGGCGCGGCAACCAGGGCGGTGCTGCTGCAAGCGGCCGCCGACGAATGGCAGGTTCCCGTTTCCGAGCTACTTGCAGCCGACAGCATGATTCGCCACGAGGCGACCGGTCGCGAAGAGACATATGCGCACTTCGCGCCCGCGGCCGCGCAGCTTCACTTGCCCGACAAACCCGCGCTGAAGTCACCGGAGGCATTCCGCATCATGGGCACCTCGCCACCGCGGTCTGACGTGCCCGCGAAAGTGGACGGCTCTGCGAACTTCGGCATCGATGCCGTTTTGCCCGGCATGAAATACGCCACCATCAAGGCGGCCCCCGTTTTCGGCGGCCGTGTGCTGGCCGTGGACGAATCCTCCATCCAGGACATGCCCGGCGTTCGCAAGGTTGTGAACCTGGGCGACGCGGTGGCCGTCATCGCCGACGGCTACTGGCAGGCGAAGAAGGCCCTCGACAAGCTCGCGATCGAGTTTGGCGATGGCGGCAACGGCGCCACCGGACAAGAAGGCATATTCGAGCAGTTTGCCCGGGAACTCGACTCGGCGGCCGCCGAAGACCGGGCAAAGAAGGATTTCGCATCCGGCAATGCGGCGGCCGCCCTGGACGCGGCGGCGCAGGTGCTCGAGGCGGAATACCGCGTTCCCTTCCTCGCCCATGCAACCATGGAGCCGATGAATTGCACGGCCTGGGTCCACGACAACCGCTGCGAACTCTGGCTCGGCACGCAGAATCCGCTCGGCTTTGCCCAACAGGTGGCCGGGGCGATTGACATGGACCAGACGCAGGTCTTTCTGCACAACCAGTACCTCGGCGGCGGCTTCGGCCGGCGCGCCTTCGACGATTTCGCGATCCAGGCGGCGCGAATTGCCGCCGAGGCGCCTTACCCGGTGAAACTCATCTGGTCACGCGAAGAAGACATGCGCCACGACCATTACCGCCAGGCCAGCATCAGCCGGTTTCGCGGCGGACTCGACGCCTCCGGCAACGCCATCGCATGGCACAACCATTACGTGAACAAGCACGATCCGGAAGAGGCGCCGCATATCCCGTACGCGATTGCGGATCAGGCTATCGTCTACAGCGAGAGCGAGACGCATGTGCCCTGGGGTTTCTGGCGCAGCGTCGACCACTCGCTGCATGCATTTTTCACCGAGTCGTTTATCGACGAACTGGCGGTAGCCGCGGGCCGTGATACCTATGAATACCGGCGCGAACTGCTTGCCGGCTCTCCCCGTTTCCGCGCCGTGCTGGATCTCGCGGCGAAGCAGGCCGGCTGGGGCGAGAGCCTGCCGGATAACACGGGCCGGGGCATCGCCATCCATCGCTCCTTCGGCACCATCGTCGCTCAGGTGGTCGACGTCGAGATCGTCGACGGCAAGCCCAGGGCGCGTCGCGTCGTCTGCGCCGTGGACCCCGGATACACCGTGCATCCCGACAATCTCGCTGCACAGATGGAAAGCGGTATCGCCTATGGCCTCACGGCCGCGCTGTACGGCGAAATTACAATCAGCGACGGCGCCGTCCGGCAATCGAATTTCCACGACTACCGGATGCTGCGCATAGACGAGGCGCCCGACGTCGAAACCTACATCATCAACGGCGGTGGAGTGACCGGCGGTGCCGGAGAACCCGGCACGCCACCTATCGCGCCGGCGTTTACCAACGCGATCTTCGATGCGACGGGCATTCGTATCCGCGAGCTGCCGGTCAGCAAACACGAATTGCGCCTGAAAGATGTCGAAGACGTGGCCTGATGCTATTGCGGGAGACAATCATTGAACAGTGAACGAATCCGTGCACTTCTCGCGGAACTCGACAAGGAGTTGAAGTCGACGGGTAATATCGACGATGAGACGCGTGGATTGCTGTCGCAACTCAATGACGACCTCGACGAAATCGCGCCGGGCAGTGAAGACACGCTGAGCAACAGCGCCAGGGAACTCGAATCCCGCTTTGCGGCCACGCACCCGGTCGCCGAGCGAATTACACGCGAGATCGCGGACCTGCTCGCGAAGATGGGCATCTGACCGTCAGCGCCAGACGGTCTCGAACATCTCCTTCAACCCGGCATCGCGGAATTTCGGCGGACCGTTCTCGATATCGTCGTAGCGATCGACCAGCTTCAGGTCCGGCCAGTAGCGCCTGATCTCCTCCGGCGATGTGGAGAACGGTGGGCCAGCCGCAATTACGTCGTCGTATTCCAGCGTGATCAGCAATCTGCAGGCGCCCGGGGCCAGCAGCGCGTTGATGTGCTCCGCGTAGGCGGCACGCTGCTCCGCCGGCGTCGCAACGAACGCGCCGCGATCGTACCAGCCGGTAAAGCCCGCATCATCGAAGGCGAACAGGTCGCCGCAGCAGATCGTGATATCGCGGTCCACGGCAGTGTAGGCCGGCAGCCTGTCCTCGCGGATCGTGTATTGCAGGTCGTTCTCCTCGAAGAATGCGCGTGCCGCGATATCGGACAATTCCACGCCGACAACGCTGTTGCCCTGCTCCTCCAGCCACAGCATGTCGACGGTCTTGCCGCACATCGGCACGAGGACGCGCCTGCCTTCGGCCTTCCAGTGCTTTTTCAGGCTGGCGTTCCCGCCCTCCTCGTGCCATCCGATGCGCCCTTCGCGCCAGCGTTCCAGCCAGGATTCAATCATCGCCTTTCTTCCGGTGTCGATTGCGCTAGGTAGATGGCGCAGTTTACGCAAACTGACGCCGGCGTTACCATGCCCGCGCTTTCAACCCACAGGAAATCGACTCATGGCAAGTGCTATTCGCATCGACGGCAAGGCCAAAGCGGCTGAATTGTCGGAGACAATCAAGGATGAGACGGCGGCACTGGCGCGCGATCACGGCATCAAGCCCGGCCTTGCAGTGGTCATCATTGGTGAAGACCCGGCGAGCCAGGTATACGTGCGCAACAAGAAACGCACGGCGGAAGCCTGCGGCTTCCATTCACTGCAGCATTCGCTGCCGGCCGATGTATCGCAACAGGCCGTGCTCGATCTCATAGCATCGCTCAACGAAGACGAGGCGATCCACGGGATTCTCGTGCAGCTCCCGTTGCCGGGGCACCTGGATGAACATCAGATAACCCAGTCCATTTTGCCTTCGAAAGACGTTGACGGCTTTCACTACATCAACATCGGCAAGCTGACGGCGGGCGATACCGCGGATGCTTTCGTGCCCTGCACGCCCGCAGGGTGCATGCTGATGATCGAGGATTATCTCGGTGCGGACCTCTCCGGCCTCAGCGCTGTCGTGATAGGCCGCTCGAATATCGTCGGCAAGCCGATGGCCAGCCTGCTGCTCGCCAGGAACGCGACGGTGACGATCACTCACAGCCGTACCCGGGACCTGCCGGCCGTGGTCCGCGGCGCCGATATCGTGGTCGCCGCGGTTGGACGCCCCAACATGGTCGGCGGCGACTGGATCAAGCCGGGAGCGGTCATCATCGACGTCGGCATCAATCGCGTGGAAACTGAGGTCGACGGCGAGACGAAGTCGAAGCTGATTGGCGACGTCAATTACGACGAAGCCTGCGAGGTTGCCAAGGCAATAACGCCTGTGCCCGGCGGGGTCGGGCCGATGACGATCACCATGTTGATGGCGAACACGCTGCGCTCCGCGAAACTCGCCGCGGGCCTCGCCGCCTGAATCAGTTACCGGCCGTCGACTCGAGCCTGAACCGGAACGTCCTGCACGTCTTGATCGCGGGGACCGGCTGGCCTTCGGGCAGCGGCTGGTACCTGGATGCCCTGATCGCGCGAATCGCCGGTTTTTCGAAAACACGGTTGGTGCTGGTGCGCACGGCGATACGATAGGGCCTGCCTCCGCGATCGACATTGAAACAGACCTGCACGTCGCCTTCGATCCGTTCGCGGCGTGCCACGGAGGGGTAGGCCGGGGCAACCGTATTCAGTGGAACGCGCTCGTGACGCCCGTCTTCGAGATGGGTGACGCGGGGTTCGTCGGCTGCACCGCTCGCAGCACAAAGCAGTAACACCGCGGGCAGCCAGTAGCTATCGGCCCGCATCGCCCGCGGCCGTCTCACGTCGATCGTCGATGATAATGCTCGGCGACACGGGGTCGACCGCATCACGATACATTGCCCTGAGTGTCTTGAGCGTCCGGGCGTTCGGGTTCAGTTGCTCCCCCATGGAAATGTCCCGCTCCGCTTCCGGGTAACGTTCCTGCTTGAGATACACGAGCGCGCGGTTGCTGTAGCAGCGCCAGTAGCCGTCGTCGAGTTCCAGCGCACGATTGCAGGCCTGCAGCGCTTCGTCGAGTCGCCCCAGCATGGCGAGCCCCGCACAAAGATTTGAGTAGCCCGCAACGCGATCGCGCCGGCTGGTTGCCGACATCAGGCCGCGTTCGGTCAGTCTGACACCATCCTCCGCATTACCGACCCTCAGGGCCGCAGCGCCATCCGCAAGATCGGCGTTGCCGGGACCGATCACGGTCTTTGCGACCGCCCCGGATTGGCCGGCGGGCGTCTGCGCCGCGGCGAGCGCAGCCAGCAGCATCAGCAATGGCAGAAAGCGAGCGATAGTCATGTCTGTCGGGTTCGCCTGGCAAACCCTTTATCAACCGTCCTGATTCAGGTTCCTGTCAAGGAATTGGACGGTTCTTGCCCATGCGAGTTCAGCCGCATTTTTGTCGTAGCGTGGCGTGGTGTCGTTGTGGAAACCGTGCTGCACGCCTTCGTAATCGTGGTTCACGTAATCGACATTCGCGGCCTTCAGCCCTTTTTCGAACGCCGGCCAGCTCGCGTTAACCCGTTCGTCCAGCCCGGCATGGTTGAGCATCAGCGGCGCCCGGATGGCCGCCGCGCGCTCCGCTTCCGGATGCCGACCGTAGAACGCGACGCCGGCATCGAGATCCGGCAACCTGATGGCGAGTTCGAGCACCATGGCGCCACCGAAACAAAAGCCGACCGCGCCGACGCGGCCCGTTGTGTCCGGGTGTTCGCGCAGAAAATCGACGGCCGCGACGAAATCCTCGGTCATTTCTGCGCGATCGCGTTGACGTTGCAGCTCCCTGCCGTCGTCGTCATTACCGGGGTACCCGCCGAGCGGCGTCAGTGCATCCGGCGCAAACGCGACGAAACCCGCGACGGCGAGGCGCCGCGCGACATCCTCGATATACGGATTCAGGCCGCGATTCTCGTGTATGACCACGACACCCGGCAACTTGTGACCGGTTTTCGAGGGCCGCGCAAAGTAGCCGCGCATGACGCCCGCACCTTTCGGCGATGCATATTTCTTGTAGCTCACGGAGATCGACGGGTCTTCGGGGTCAACCTGCTGCGCCAGCGCGTAGTCCGGGCTCAGCGCTGTCAGCAACGTTGCGGCGGAAATGCCGCCTGCGGTGATTCGTGCCGCACGATCGAGAAACTCCCGGCGCGTAACCGTGCCGTGTACGTAGCCGTCGAACAGTTTCCATACCTGTTCGTCGACATCATATTCGTCAGTCATGGGTCAGCCGCTTATGTAGTGTTCGAGATGTTCGATCTCTTCCTGCTGATCCGCGATGATGGCCTGCACGAGGTCACCGATCGAGACCATTGCTATCACCCGGCCGTCCTCGACAACCGGCAAGTGACGGAGTTTCTTCTCGGTCATGATTTCCATGCACGAATTGACCGTGTTGTCACAGCCGGTCGTCAGCACGTCGGCCGTCATGATTTCAGCCACCCGGGTATCCCTGGACGACCTGCCCTTGACGATGACCTTGCGGGCGTAGTCCCTCTCGGTGACGATGCCCACGAGCCCGTCATTTTCATCCAGCACCACGAGGGAGCCGATCGACTCGTCGGCCATCATTCTGATCGCGTCGAAAACCGAGGCATCGGCCGAAATGGAAATTACTTTTCTGCCTTTTGCATCGAGCAGATGCTTGACCAGTTTCATCTTCCCCCCTTGTCGCCGCTTGCGACTTGTTATCCGCGCAATCCGTCGCTGCGCCCATTATGCAGGTATGAAGTCATTCTAGCCTGACAGAACAAGGCCCGCCATTGCTGGCGGGCCGTGCAGCGTCATTCATCCGGGATTTCGGCCTTGCGGGGATATGCGTTCGATACCAACTGGCGCTTCAGTCGTCCCGCACCACGTCACCGCGGACGTTGGTGTAGCGCAGCGAGCCGCTGCCCTCTTCTTCGATGATCAGGTCACGCTCCACGTCGTCGATCTCGATATCGCCGGAGCCGTCGTCCACGGTAACGCTGCCCTGCACGCCGCGGATATCGATGGTTCCGGAACCGTCTTCGACGTACACATCGCCCGCCGCGCGAACAACCGTAATCGATCCCGAACCGTCATCGATCTTCACGGCACCGGTATTCTCGAGGCTGATCGACCCACTGCCGTCGTCGATATCGACGTCGCCCGAATTGGCGAGCTCGATCGGACCGCTGCCGTCGTCGATCGTGACGTTGCCGGAGATGTCCTCCACCGCAATCGGACCGCTGCCGTCGTCGATTACGAGGGCGAGCTGCGCCGGCATGCGCACGTCCAGATCGACCGCGGCGTCGGTGCCCCAGCCCCATTGCGGGCTGAAATCCGCCTTCAGCTCCGCCCTGTCGCCGTCGCGCTCGAGACGCAGGCGCAGACGGTCTTCGATGAATTCCGCGCCTTCGTTCGCATCGTTGGTATCGACGGTGATGGTCGCAACGACGACAACCTCGTTGCTACCTTCGATGCCGGTAACCATCATGGCGCCGGCGCCGGCGTCGATGAACACTTCCGACAGTCCGGAGGCATCCACTTCGAGATTTCTCACTTCGGTGTACTTTTGCGAGCCGGCATGCGACAGGCTTACGGCGAACATCGCCATGACGATAAATCCACGCATTGTTTCCTCCCGGGCCGCGTGTGCGTGTCAGTGTTATCAGTAAGACGCACCTCGGCGCCGTTTGGTTGCAATCGCCCGGATTCAGTCTCGATCATCCAGCCTGAAGCGCTCGAGCAATGCGCGGATGTCGGCGGTCGAGTACCAGTTACCCCGCACCATGACCCCGTGCACGCGCCGCGTGCCGGAAATATCCTCGAGCGGGTTTGAATCGAGCACCACGAGGTCCGCCTCGCGCCCGGGCTCTATGACGCCCGTCCGCAATTCGAGGAATTGGGCGACATTGACGGTACCGGCCCTGAGCGCCTCGAACGGCGTCAATCCTGCCGCAACCATCAACTCCAGCTCGCGGTGCAGCGAAAATCCGGGCACGTTGAATACCTGGGGAGCGTCCGAGCCGAGCAGGATGCCGCCGCCGGCATTGTGCAGCTCGCGTATCAGCGTGCGGCGGATACGAATGGCTTTCGCCGCAATCTCTTCGCTGAAACCTCGCTCCTGCTGCTGGCGCTGCTTCGCCTGTACCCAGCGTTCGATCGTAGCCGCCGGCACGTATTGCATCTCGACACGGCTTTGCAGCTCGTTCGCCGGCACCTCGTTGATCAGCTGCTCCACGAGGGTCTCGGTCGGTACGGTCCAGGTGCCCGCCGCAGCGGTAGCCGCGGCAAGGTCCGGTATCCGGCCTTCGTCCACATCGCCGGCCAGCAGCACGTCGAAAAAGCCGCCGTACCCCCCGGAGGCGTCGTAATGTGGCGGCATCATTGCCGCCATGTAGCCGTCGAGATGATCGATGCTCGCCATGCCCGACGCCAGTGCGTTGGTAAGGCCGACCGCGACAGGAACGTGGCCGGCAAAAGGCATCCCCAGTTCGTTTGCTGCGGCTGCTATCGCCGCGAATTCCGCGTCGTCCAGCCCCGGGTGGATCTTGATGAAGTCGTAGCCGGCCGCGTACTGCTCGCGAACCTGGCGTGCACCATCCGCGGCGCCGTTGACCGAGCGTCCGTTCAGCGAAGGGCCCGACGTAATCAACCTGGGCCCCGGGGTCTTGCCCTCGAGCAGCTCCTGGCGCAGCTGCAGGTGGGAAGGATGGCCGAGCATGCCGCGAACGGTCGTGACGCCGTTAGCGATGAACAGGGCAAAGTCGCGTTCGAGGTCCCCGGAACCGACAGGCGGTACGTGCGCGTGCATTTCGGCAAGACCCGGAATGAGAAAGCGATCGGTACCGTCGATGACCCTCGCGCCTTCCGGCACGGGCATCTCGTCGACGGGCCCGATGCTGCCGATAATGCCGTCGCTGACGATAACGGTCTGCTGCTCGACTATCCTCTCGTCGGACATCGGGATCACGTTGACGTTGACGAATGCCGTGATATCGGCAGCGGCCGCGCCGGATGCGACCAGGAAGATGACGAGGAGAACGCAACGACGCATGGCAGCCGCCTACAGAATACGTTTCAGGGTAGCGCGGCTGACATTGCCGCCACAGATCAGGACCACGACTTTTCGCCCTTCGAGCGCGTCTTTCTGTTTCAGCATCGCGGCCAGCGCCACGCCCGCAGCGCCCTCGATAAGTTGATGTTCGTAGTCGATGAACTGCCGCATTGCCGCGACGATCTCTGCTTCACTCACGAGCACGAACTCGTCCACCAGCTCCCTGCAGAGATCGAACGTGATCGCGTCCTGCTCTATGCCTCCGGCGGTACCGTCCGACAGCGTCGGCTGGCTCGGCTCATCGACGATCCTGCCGGCCTCGATCGAGTGTGCCATCACGGCCGATGCCTCCGGCTGGCATCCAACGATGCGAATTGCGGGGTTAGCGGACTTGAGCACGCTCGCGACACCGCTGACCAGACCGCCGCCGCCGACAGCGACGTACAGCGTATCGACCTCCGGCAGCGATGCCTGGATTTCGATACCGCACGTGCCCTGTCCCGCGATGACCTGCGGATCGTTGTAGGGAGAGAGGTAGAACATGCCGCGCTCATCGGCATACGTGCGTGCATGTAACTCGGTATCGAGGCCGTCGTTGCCGAAGAAGCGCACGTCGCCCCCGTAGCTCCTGATTGCCTCGACCTTCGTCGTGGAGGTCTGTTCCGGCACGAATATGACACCCTCGATGCCGAGTTTCTGCATCGCATATGCGATGGCAGCGCCGTGATTGCCGCTGGACGCCGCAACGCACCCGGCTTGCTTCTGCCCGCTCCCCAGCGTCATGAGACGATTCGCCGCACCGCGCAGCTTGAAGGAGCCCGTGTACTGCAGATTTTCGAGCTTGCAATACACGCTGGCGCCGGTCTCGGCACTGAAGCGGCACGAATAATCGAGGGGCGTTTCCCGGACGAGGCTGCCGATCCTCGTCGATGCGGCCCTTGCAGCCGCTGCCACGGCGCTGTAACCAAGCTCACTCATCCGCACAGTCTCGGCCGCGTACACGACGTGCGTCAAGCACGCGGATGACGAATCTGGCGCTGGCTCCCGGCAACTGCGAAAATCCGGGTCCTCCAGCAAATGGCGACCCTCTATGACGCTACGATCTGTTTTACCGCTCGTGCTGGCCTGCATTGCTGCCTGTGGCACGGAGCAAGCGCCGGACGAGCCGACCGAACGCGGCGACGACGCGGTCGTTCAGGACGTGCAAGAAGCTCCGCAGCCGGGATACCTGGCGGCCGACGAAAACCCGTCGACTGGCGATATCCTGCCGGTGCCTTTCCGCGTTATTTGGGAACCCTGGCGTGGCGACTTCGACGAGATGGTCGAACGCCGTCTCATTCGTGCCGTCGTGCCGTTCGGCGGTTACCAGTTCTATTACGTGGACGGCCTGCCCAAAGGCGCCGCCTATGACTTGCTGCAACGCCTGGAGTCGTACATCAACAAGGAGCTGGAGCGCGGCAACGTGAAGGTCTATGTCGTCGTGATCCCTGTCAACCGTGACCAGCTTATTCCGGCATTGCTGGACGGACACGCAGACCTGGTGGCCGGCGATCTTACGACCACGGCCGAACGTTCCGAACTCGTGCAATTCGCGCGGCCCATGCTGAAGGATATCGACGAGATCATCGTGACCGGCCCCGGCGCACCGCCAATCGGCTCACTGGATGACCTGGCGGGCACGGAAATCGTCGTGCGCGAATCGAGCAGTTACTACGAGCATCTGCAGGGACTGGTCGCCGATTTGAAGGCGCGCGGGCTGGAGCCGCCAGATATCCATCTTGCCGACGAGATCCTGGAAGCAGAGGACCTGCTGGAGATGGTCAATGCCGGGATGATCGGCATTACCGTCATGGACGACTACAAGGCGGATTTCTGGGCGGAAGTATTCCCGAACGTCATCGTACGCGACGACCTCGTAATCAACGAAGGGGGTTCAATCGCCTGGGCCATGCGCAAGGACAGCCCGAAGCTTGCCGGGACGATCAGCGGCTTCCTGAGGAAATACGGCCGGGGAACGCTCGTCGGAAACGACACGTACAACCGCTATCTCTCCAGTGCGGCGACGGTTCGTTGCTCTCACACCCAAAAGGCGCTGAAGACACTCGAGGACCTGGTCGAAGTGTTTCAGCAATACGGTGACCAATTCGACTTCGACTGGCTCATGCTGGCCGCGCAGGCCTTCCAGGAATCGGGGCTGCGCCAGGACCGCAGGAGCCCTGCAGGGGCGATCGGGATCATGCAGATCAAGCCCTCGACGGCGTCGGACAGGAACGTGGGTATCGACGATATCTCGACCGTCGACGGCAACGTGCATGCCGGGGCCAAGTACATGCGCTTCATAGCGGACCGGTATTTCGCGGACGAGGCGTTCAATGACCTGAACCAGTGGCTGTTCAGCCTGGCCGCCTACAATGCCGGCCCGGCAAAGATCAACCGCTACCGGCGCGAGGCGGCCGAAAACGGCTACGATCCCAACCGCTGGTTCGACAACGTCGAGATCATCGCGGCACGCAGGATCGGCAGCGAGACAGTGACCTACGTTAGCAACGTCTTCAAGTACTACGTCGGTTACCAGATTACCCTGCAACGCGGAGCCATCCGCAAGGAACGTTATGCAGCCGATCTGCCGGAGTGCATGGACGCGGGCAACGAGTAGCTACATCTGGCCTTCGATCGGCAGCAGACCCATCAGCCGCGTGAGTAAGCGCCGCCAGAAGCTCGTGTCCGGTTCGGTTCTCGCAACGAGTTCCCGTCCGTCGCTCGTGTAAAGCCAGTTCAGGCGGCCCCTGTCACCCAATCTCAGCCGGTACGCGACCGTCTTCAGGGACTCCAGGCCCGACGACGCCATCGCCGCCGCGATCTCCTTCGATTCGACGGCCATGCCGAGTTCGGTATTGATGTAGAGCGAACGCGGATCGAGATTGAACGAGCCCACGAACGCAGTGTGGCGATCGACGATAGCAACCTTGGAATGCAGCGTCAGTCTTGCCGGATCCGCGTCGCCGACCACGCTGCCCTCCTCGATCGGGCGCAGCTCGTAGAGCTCGACGCCCTGCCGCAACAGCGGTTTGCGATAGCGCGCGTAAACGGCGTGCACGCTCGAATGGTTCGTGGATGCGAGCGAATTCGTCAGGATGACTACGCGAACGCCTTTACTGGCAAGCGCGCCGAAGAAATCGACGCCTTCCCGCTGCGGGATGAAATACGGCGACACCACGATAACCTCTTCGCGCGCTGATGAAACCATCTGGATAAGCCGTTCGGTTACTTCGCCAATCTGCCGGCGGACGAGCCCGCGCACCTTGTCAGGGTGATCGAGCACCAGCTCCGTCGTTGCCGAGGCCCACGGCAGCATGCCGTCGACGAGCTCACGGATCAGGTGCTCATTGAGACCCCGAATGACCGGGCTGTCTCTGTGTGTCTCTATGTGGCGGTGCCCGGCCGCAATTGTCTCGTTGAGCGCCTGGTGCGGAACGTATTTGTCGAAGACACTGACCGGTATGGCCTCCTTGGTGTTCCAGTACTCGTCGAAGCCATCCGAGACGCCATCCACAACGGGGCCGATTGCGGCGATGTCCTCATCGAGAAATTCGCTTTTCACGCTGGTCTGGTAGTACTCGTCCGCGAGGTTGCGGCCGCCGACGATGGTCACCTGGTTGTCGACCGTGAACGACTTGTTATGCATACGGCGATTCAGGATGTTGAAATTCGCGATGAAGCTGATCAACCTTGAACGGCGCCGCGGGAACGGGTTGAATACGCGAACTTCGATGTTGATGTGATCATTCAGGCTCAGCAGGCCGGCATCGATCGGCTCGGTAAGCGCATCGTCCATGAGTAGCCGTACCCGCACGCCCCGGTTTGCGGCTTCGATGAGCTTGAGCGCGATCAGGTTACCGCTCAGGTCGTCGCGAATCAGGTAACTCTGGATATCGACACTGCGCTCGGCCTTGTCTATGAGGCCGAGCCGAAAACAAAGCGCGTCGATGCCGAACTGCAACCTGAAGACGCCACAGGGCCCGGAATTCGCTGCAAGCCACGCCTTTACGGCGGATCCGAGGATCGTGCCAGCCGTGTCGCTCAGCTTGTAGGAGTCACTGCGCTCCGGCAGGTCGAAATACTTGCGGTATTTTTGCGGTACCCGGCTTCCTACCAGTGTTTCGAACATGCCCATATCAGCATTATCACCCAGGCTGCGATATGCGCGCCAAAAAGGACGGTCAATCGTCAGGCAAAAAAAAGCCCGGAGACAATTCCGGGCTTTTGACAGGCTCTTTTTGCAGTCAGCAGGCGCTGAACGCTTCTCATTCGTGTACGGAATCGAGACCTTCGCGCAGCCGCACAGCCCATCGCCTTGCCCAGCGACGAACCTCGGCCCAGGTAGTTGCTGTATGAGCCCGAACCATCTCGTTGCCCACGCTCTCCACAGCACGTCGCTCGACCGCGCGATATACGACCTCGTTGCTCAAGGAATCGCGAAGCTCGATGATCAGCGTCGCTTCGCCCAACGATCTCAGGTAGATCTCAGATCGGCCCACATCCTCCGGCGGTACATTGGACACGATATCGTGCAACGCGCCGTGGACGATCAGGGTGTCCGGGCCCGGCTCTTCCGTTAGCGTAAAGTGCTTGCTTTTCTGCAGCTCCTCGGTAAATACGTCGGAGACCGTTTCAGCCAGCCGTTGCCTGTTTGCATCACTGATCCAGAACTCGCGCTTATTGGTATAACGTGCCGCCGACGCGGACGTTTTCTTTACGCTGCGAAATTCGAATTCGGCACCGCCCGGGATAATCTTGTTGTATTGTGTGATATCGATCTCGGGGTCGATCCACGCCCCTGCAAACCGCGCGTTATCGATGCGCACAAGCCCGTCAAATGTCGTCTCTGCGTTTGGTCCGGTTTGAATTGTCGGTTCCGAAGAGCAGCCGACAATAACGACAGTCGCCGCAAATACAACTAACTTCTTCATGGGTTTTCCTCGCTCCTAAGTGCCCGGCATCACGGGAAGGCTAGTGGTGTTCTCGTTTTCGATGGGTGGAAACGCCAAAACCGATCATGGTCGGCGCACCCAGCATTGTCAAACCGGTATACCAGCCCTGCGTCGGCGTCCGGACCCGGTATGGCTGCACACGGCGGCGAGAGCGAATTTAACAATACATTTGTGTCGGGCCCGCGTTCATTGACAGCTTTCCGGACGCCGTGCGACGATGTCGTTTCGTCTGACAAAGGCACACCTGGCGAAAGCCAGGGTCGCAAAGCTTCCGGTCTACGGGTAATTCCTAGGACAGCGGGGCCGCCAACACGAGTTCTGTTTCGCTGTCGCGTTTCCCACCGTCTGGCTCCCCCGACCCGCTCCGGCCGTGTCTTTGGCATTCGCATGTGTTTTGCCGGAGATGACTATGACTGCAGCGAGACTTCGCGCCACGGGACGCTTCGTGCGCCCCATGAACGGTGGCAGCACCGAATACTCGATCAACAGCCTGCGTGAATTAATGCGGCTCCTGGACCCCGCCGCACGAACGGCCACGCCGATCCGGCCGGCAGGTGCCGGCAGCGCCTGCACCGGCTGCAACACGACACCGGCAGGCACCATCATCAGCGTCGGCGCGCTCGACAATATTCTCAACATCGACACCTTCAACAATACGGTCACGGCACAGGCCGGCGTCCGGGTGTATCGCCTCATCGAGGCTCTCGCGGAGCACGGTCTCGAGCTCGTGGGAGCGCAGGAACTCGCCGGACGCACGCTGGGCGGCGCCGTCGCCGCGCCGAGCATGGGGCCCGGGATCGGGAAACGCTCTGCATGCCTCGCCAGCCGGGTGTTGAGCGCGAAACTCGTGACGCCCGCAGGCAAGTTGATGAAGGTGAACGCCGGTCAGCAAAACCTGCTGGGCGCCGTCCGTTCGAGCTACGGCCTGCTCGGCGTCATCGTCGAGGCAACGCTCAGGGTGCAGCCGATCGCCAATTTCACGGTCAGCCATCGCAAGTTGACGATCGACGATTTTTGCGCCGTGGTCGATACGCTGTCGAACAACGACGTTGGTTTCAAGTTCTACCTTCTGCCCTACCGCGACCGCGTTTATCTCGATCTGCGGCGCTATTCGGAGTCTGCCGGCCATACCTACAAAACCCCGTGGAAAATAAAGGACTGGGGCGAGAGCACGGTACTTCCGAAGCTGTTCAAGTCATTCAACCGTTTGCTGCCCTTGCATTCCGTCCGCTACCAGGTCATCGACACGGTAAGCGAGGCGACGCAGGGAATCGTCAACGGCCGTTTCGTCACCTCGGGCAACAACATCCTTGCCGGCTCGTCCGGCCGCAATTTCAGCCGCGCCCGAAAACTCCTGTACACCACCTGGTGCTTTCCGGCGTCCGACTTTTCCGTGGTTGCTCGTGCGTACCGGCAATTCTGCAGACAGAATTACGCCAGTTCGCGCTATCGATGCGACATGCCGGCGGTCGGCTATTACGTCGACAACGACCGGTCGGCTCTCCTGTCGCCATCGTTCGACGAACCGATGATCGCGCTGCAGACCTCGTCGACCCAGGCCAGCGGCTGGGAGGATTTCGTGATCGATCTTGCCGACTTTGCCGAGCACTGGGCCGGAGTACCCCTGTTCAGCCAGACGCGCTCGCTGCGCGCCGACTACGCCCGCCAGGCATACGGTACCCGCCTCGATTTTTTTCGCCGGATCCGGCGCCAGCTGGACCCCGAGGACCGCTTCCTGACACCGTTCATGGCGCAGTACTTCCAGTAATCTCGGCAGCCTTTCGCGCAACTCCCCGTTGAATCGCGGCCGAGATCACCGAGTTTTCCGCCCGGTAATTTTATAAGTGATTGTCTTTATTGGAGTTATTTTTCGAGACAATTCGTTACATTTGCAGGCTGGACTTTATATATCGAATTAATATAATACATCGCCCCGATATATAGGCGACACGAGTCGCCGGGTTGAAACGCAATGGACGTCAAAACCGTCTGCCTGGGCATGCTCACCGATGGCGAAGCCTCCGGCTATGACCTGAAGAAGGAGTTCGAGTCGTCGTTCGGCCATTTTTTTGCCGCCGGCTATGGCTCTATCTACCCCGCACTGAACGCTCTCGCCGGCGACGGCCTCGTCGAGTGCCGGCACATTCCGCAGCAGGGCAAACCGGACCGCAAGGTCTACAAGATCACCGAGTTGGGTCGCGAACACCTGCTCACGGCGCTCGACAATCCCTGCCCGTCGCACAAGGTCCGTTCCGAGTTCCTCGCAACGATGTGCTTTTCGCACCTGATGTCCCGCGAGCAGATCGAAACCGTGCTCGACAATCGCGTCGAGGAGATGACGGAATATCTGCGGCTGTTTAAGGAATTCGAAGCATCCTGCATGCAAGACTGGCCGCCCGGAGCGCGCTTCGTGCTCGGTTTCGGCCAGACGATGATGGAGACCATGCGGCAGTACATCGAAGACAACAGAGACGCGCTTTTCGAAGACGCGAACACCGGGCATGAGTCCGCCGTTGGCTGATCTTGCTGCGACCGGTTGTTGACACAGACAAGGTTCAAGACAAATGGATTTCGGCAAAGTGAAGAAATTTCGTTCCTGGTTTATTTCGGTCGGCATCGCCGTACTGGTTACGGTGTGGCTTGCATCGGGACAGTTCGGTGAAGACGCGCCGGAGCAGACGCCTGCCAGCGTAATAACCAGCACGGCTCCGTCACAGCAATCGAGCGTCCGGGTGCGTACCCAGTCCGCCGAGGAGATCATGCGCACCATCGTCGTCAATGGCGAGACTGCGCCGGCCCGCGTCGTTGACCTCGCCGCCGAAACCGATGGGCGCATCGTGCATGTCGGCATCGACCGCGGCGCGAACGTCGAACGCAATGCCATCATCGTGCGGCTGGACGAGCGCGACCGCAAAGCCAGGCTCGCGCAGGCTGAAGCAACCCTGCGGCAGCGCGAAGTCGAGTACCAGGGGCGCCTGAAACTGAAAGGAGAAAGCTACGTCTCCGAAGCGCAGCTGCAGGAAGCCATCGCACAGCTCGAGACTGCGAAAACAGAGCTCATGCGGGCGCAGCTCGATCTCGAGTACATGACGATTCGTGCACCTTTCGACGGAGCGCTGCAGGAGCGTCATGTCGAGGTGGGCGACTTCGTCAAGGCAGGCGACCCCATCGCGCGGTTCGTCGACAACCGCAGGATCATAGTCACTGCGAACGTCTCCGAGTTCGACGCAGGCTACGTGCAAACCGGGCAGACCGCGCAGGCCAGGCTGGCCACCGGTCAAACCGTTCATGGCACCATCCGCTACATCGCTCCGGTCGCCGACGAGGCAACGCGCACCTTTACGGTGGAACTCGAGGTGGACAACAGCGACGGCAGGCTGCGCGCAGGCGGTACCGCCGAACTGCAGGTCCCCGCAGAGCGCGTCCTGGCACATCGGATTTCGCCATCGCTGCTCACGCTCGACGATGCCGGCAACATCGGCTTGAAGATCATCAACGACGAGGGCGAAGTCGAGTTCGTGGTTGCGGACGTGGCGCTGTCGACGAACGACGGCGTGTGGGTCGCCGGGCTGCCGGATCTCGCGACGATCATCACCGTGGGCCAGGGCTTCGTCGTTCCCGGGACGATGGTCAGTGCCGTTCCCGAGGGCGACGTCGATACCGCTGTGGCCATCAAGTCGGACGACGAGGACTAGCAAATGCAGATTATAGAGACGGCAATGTCGCGGTCGCGAACCGTGTTGCTGTCGCTTGCAGTCGTGCTCGTCGCCGGCGTGATCGCGTACACGACGATTCCGAAGGAGGCGGAGCCGGACATCGAAATCCCGATGATCTACATCCATATCACGCACGACGGGATTTCACCGGAAGACGGAGAGCGCCTGCTCATCCGTCCCATGGAGCAGGAGCTGCGCGCGATCGAGGGCATCAAGGAGATGACGGCGAACGCCTACGAAGGCGGCGCCAATGTGCTGATCGAGTTCGACGCCGGCATCGACACCAACAAGGCCCTCGCGGACGTACGCGAGAAAGTCGACATGGCGAAGGCCAAACTGCCCAACGAAACGGACGAGCCGACCGTCAACGAAGTCAAGATGTCCCGGTTCGACCCGATGCTCGTGCTGAACCTGGCCGGAAACGTACCGGAACGGACACTGATAACCATCGCCAAGGACCTCAAGGAGGAGATCGAGGGCCTGGCGGGCGTACTGGAAGTGAATCTCGTGGGCGTTCGCGAAGAGCTGATGGAGGTGATCGTGGACCCGCTGGCCATGGAGAGCTACGGCCTCGACCAGGCACAGATCATCAACTTCGTTACGCTGAACAACCGCCTCGTGGCTGCCGGCGCGTTGCAGTCGGATGAAGGGCGATTCCCGGTCAAGGTGCCGGGCGTATTCGAAAGTCCGGCCGATGTGCTCAATATGCCCATCAAGGCCGTCGGCGACCGTGTCGTCCACTTCAAGGACATCGCCGAAGTGCGTCGAACCTACAAGGACGCCGAGAGTTATGCGCGCCTCAACGGCAAGCCGGCTCTCGCCATCGAGGTCGTGCAGCGCGCCCGCGCAAACGTCATCGAGACGATCGAAGAGATCAAGGCGCTCGTCGCCGAGGAACAGGCATATTGGCCTGCCGAGATGGAGGTCATTGCGTCCCGCGACAAGTCGAAAGACGTAAACGACATGCTCACCGAGCTGCAAAACAGCGTACTTGCAGCCGTGCTGCTCGTCTTCATCGTCATTATCGGCATTCTCGGCATTCGTACCGCGCTGCTCGTCGGTGTCGCGATTCCCGGCTCTTTCCTGATGGGCATACTGCTGATCGGTTCGTTCGGCGTCACGATCAACATGATGGTGCTGTTCGCATTGATCATGGCGGTCGGGATGCTCGTCGACGGCGCAATCGTCGTAACCGAGATGGCGGACCGGCGCATGGCCGAAGGCGAGAGTCGTTTCGATGCCTACTCGCGCGCCGCCATTCGCATGTCCTGGCCGATCATCGCGTCGACCTGCACGACGCTTGCTGCCTTCGTGCCGCTGGCGCTGTGGCCGGGCACTTCCGGCGAGTTCATGAAGTACCTGCCGATTACTCTTATCGCCGTGCTCGCCGCCTCGCTGATCATGGCGCTGATATTCGTGCCGACGCTTGGCTCGCTGTTCGGTAGAACCGGTGCCACGACCGCCGAGATGAAACGCAACCTCGCCGCGGCGGAGACGGGCGACCTGAATCACGTTACCGGTTTCACCGGCACCTATGTCAGGCTACTGCAGCGATCGCTCAAGCGGCCCTGGCGCAATGTAGCGGCCGTCACGGGCTTGCTGCTGGCCGTGTATGCCGCATTTTTCGCGTTCGGTCGTGGCGTCGAGTATTTTCCCGAAGTCGAAATGCCTTTCGGCATGGTCGATATTCGCGCGCGCGGCGATCTCTCGATCGACGAAATGGACGAGCTGGTCCGGCAGGTCGAAAATCGTGTTCTCGGCATGACCGAGATCGAGCATCTCTACGCCAAGGTCGGCCCCGGGGGCGATGATGCCGCGTCCGACCATATTGGCTCGCTCACGCTGAACTACGTCGACTGGGACAAGCGGCGCAAATCCGACGAGATCCTGGCAGAGATCCGCGACAGGACCGCTGATCTCGTGGGCATCACTATAGAAACGCGCAAGCCCGACGCGGGTCCGCCCATCGGCAAACCCATACACATAGAAGTCTCGTCTCGATTCCCGGCGTTGCTGGAAGAAGCAGTGGCAGATATCCGTGCAATCATGGAGAAACACCCGGCGGTTACCAACATCGAGGACAGTCGCCCGCTGCCCGGCATCGAATGGCAGATCGACGTCGACCGCGCCGAGGCGGCTCGCTTCGGCGCCGACATTTCACTCGTCGGCGCCATGGTTCAGCTCGTGACCAACGGCATCAAGATTGGCGAGTATCGCCCTGATGACAGTGACGATGAGATTGACATTCGTGTCCGCTACCCCGATCAGTACCGCAGCCTCTCCCAGATAGACCAGCTGCGAATCCCGACCGACGCTGGCCAGGTGCCGATCAGTACGTTCGTCGAACGCAAGCCTGCCCAGAAAGTGAGCACGATTACTCGGATCGACATGCAGCGCACGATCAGCATCGATGCGGACGTCGAGAGCGACTACCTCGTATCCGATGTAGTCGCGGAACTTCGAGAGCTGATGCCGACGTTGTCAATCGATCCACGAGTCAGCGCCGCTTTCCGCGGCGGCACGGAAGACCAGGAAGAAGACATGGCGTTCCTGGAAAGGGCGATGCTGATGGCTCTCGCGATCATGGCCATTATTCTCGTGACGCAGTTCAACAGCATCTACCAGGCGGGACTGATACTGACCGCTGTACTGTTTTCAACGGGTGGCGTACTGCTGGGCCATCTCGTGATGGGCAAGCCGTTCGGCGTCATCATGTCCAGCGTCGGAGTTATCACGCTCGCGGGCATCGTGGTGAACAACAACATCGTGTTTATCGATACCTACAATGTTCTGCGCGGCCGCGGTCTCGAAGCCTATGACGCCGTACTGCGCACCTGCGCGATTCGCCTGCGTCCGGTATTGCTGACCACGATCACGACGATCATCGGCCTGATGCCCATGGTGCTCGGCGTCAACATCAACCTGGTAGGCCGCGACATCTCCGTGGGTGCGCCGAGTTCCCAGTGGTGGACTCAGCTCGCATCGTCGGTTGCCGGCGGCCTGGCATTCGCAACAATTCTGACGCTGTTGCTTACACCCAGCCTGCTCATGATCCAGGCGAATGTATCGCAGCGCCTCGCAGCCCGCCGCGAGCGGCGCGGCGGGCGTTCGACCGCGACCACAGCGACTCCCTAGAGCCTCGCCAACGCCTGCATCCAAACGCCCGTTTCCGGCATCTAACTGACAAACGCAGCGATTGAGCGCTGCCGAACTCAGTCTGGCCGCAACTGTCTCAATCTGCGTCGGTTTGAATACGGAGTGGCAACACAATCCGTCCCAGGGGATTGCAGGTAATTGTTTTTCCTTATTTTTTTACCGATAAAGAAATTTTTCGAGGGTGTTGCGTTATACTAATCTAGTGTTATACTTAACTATAACACTGACACTGAACCCGATGGCCAATACGATGAACTTCAGACACGTCACGATCGCCACGCTCATGGTCTCACTCACGGCTGCACTGGCGTCCGGCTGCGGAGTGGGCGAAGCACGCGTTGCCTCGGACACCGAGATCGAGGCCGCAACGCCGATCCCGGTCGAAACCGCCATGCCGTCGCGAACCGACATCGTCGCGACTTACGAGGCAACGGCCACGATAGCCTCGGATGCCGATGCGCCCGTGGTGGCGAAAGTCGGCGGCGAGGTCATCCGGCTGCTGATCGAGGAAGGCGACCGCGTGACGGAAGGCCAGGTGCTGGCCGAACTCGACGGTGACAGACTGCGCCTCGAAATGCTGTCGGCGAAAGCAAATCTCGACCAGGTGCGCAGCGAATACGAGCGCTACACCGATCTCGCGGCGCGCGGCCTCGTCAGTGAGGCGATGTTCGAGGGCCTGAAGTACGACCTCGAGGCGCTCGAGGCGTCGTACGAGCTGGCCCGCCTCAATTTCGGCTACTCGAAGATCCGCGCGCCGATCGACGGCGTCATTTCGGCGCGCGACATCAAGCTGGGTCAGAGCATTGATGCGTCCGAGGTGGCGTTCCGCATCACCGACACGAACGAATTACTCGCCTATCTGCAGATACCGCAGGCGGAACTCGGCAAGTTCTCGGCCGGACAGTCCGCAACGCTCACTGTCGACGCAGACCCAAGCACGACGTACACGGCCACGATTGCGCGTATCAGTCCGACCATCGACGTTCGAAACGGAACGTTCCGTGCCACTGCATTCATTGACAACGCCTCGGGTGCGCTTGCCCCCGGCATGTTTGCGCGCTTTTCGATCGCGTACGACCGGCATACCGACGCTCTCGTCATCCCGCGCGCTGCCCTTATCGAGGAAGACGACCGGACATCTGTCTACGTAGTCACCAACGGTGCCGTTATCCGGCGCGCAATCGACATCGGCGTCGAGTCCGGGAACCTCGTCGAGGTGGCGGGCGGCCTGAACGGCGATGAAGAAGTCGTCGTCACAGGCCAGTCCAGTCTCCGCGACGGCAGCAAGGTGCTTGCCAGCAGTAGTCCTCGACCGGGCTACACGGGCTGACGCAAGCGGTTTGAGAAACCCATGAGCTTATTCCGATCCGGAGCGCCAGTACTTCTCGGCGTCCTGTTCCTCAGCGCCTGCCAGCCCGAGTCGCAATCCGGGGATCAAACGTCCGAGGAAGAGACCCCGCCGATTCCGGTCGAAACCAGCATGCCCGTTCGTGGTGACGTATTCGCCATGTACACGGGTACCGCGCCGATAGAAGCCTTCGCGGAAGCGGACGTCATCGCCAAGGTCGGCGGAGAGATCCGTGAGTTGCTCGTGGAGGAAGGCGAGGAAGTAAGCAGGGGCCAGATCCTCGCGCGCCTCGACGGTGAACGCCTGAGGCTCGAGCTGAACGAATCCGAAGCGAAGCTTCGCAAATTACAGCGCGATTACGAGCGCAACATCGACCTGCAGGCGAAGGGCCTGATCAGCGACGGTGATTTCGAGAAAATCAAATACGAGATGGAAGCGCTGGAAGCGGCCTTCAACCTGGCGAGCCTGGAACTCGACTATACGCGGATCCGCGCCCCTATCGATGGCGTCATCGCCGAACGTTTCGCAAAGCTCGGCAACTCGATCAGCGAGGGCGAAGCTTTGTTCAGGGTGACGGGTCTCGACCCCCTGGTTGCCTACCTGCACGTGCCCGAGCGCGAATTCAGGCACATCAGCCCCGGGCAGCCCGTCGGCATCGAAATCGACGCCCTGGCGGGGGAACCGTTCGCCGCGGCAGTCAGCCGCGTTAGCCCCGTCATCGACCCGCAGACCGGCACCTTCAAGATCACCGTGGAAATCGTCGACAAGACAAGACGCATAAAGCCGGGCATGTTCGGCCGCATTAGCGTGATCTACGATGTGCATGAGGATGTGCTGCAGATACCCCGTAGCGCGATCATCGAAAACCGGGGCACGGCCAACGTCTTCGTCATAGACGGCGATCGCGCGATCAGCAGGCCGGTCATCACGGGCTACAGCAATCGCGGCATGGTCGAAATAAGCAGCGGCCTCCGGGAAGACGATCAGGTCGTAACTGTGGGTCAGGCCAGCCTGAAAGAGGACTCACTGGTCACCGTCATCAACCGCCGCGGTAACGCTGGACTTGCGGCGGGCGCGAACGAAACCGACGACGCGCAATTGGAATCGGGCGATGCGGCGGCTGATTGAAATTGCCACCGAGCGCCGCGTCACCGTCGTCATGCTCATGGTCGCCGTTGGCCTGTTCGGAATGGTGTCCCTGTCGAGGCTGAATCTGAACCTCCTGCCCGACGTCTCCTACCCTACGTTGACCATTCGCACCGAGCTCACCGGCGCGGCGCCCGTGGAAGTCGAAAATCTCGTCACCAAGCCGGTCGAGGAAGCCGTCGGCGTCATCCGCAACGTCAGGCTGGTTCGCTCGGTCTCCCGCTCCGGACAGTCCGACGTAACGCTGGAGTTCCTTTGGGGAACCGATATGGACGTCGCAGGCGTCGAGGTCCGCGAAAAACTGGACCTCTTGTTCCTGCCACTGGAGGCAAGTCGTCCTTTGCTGCTGCGTTTCGATCCTTCTTCGGAACCGATAATGCGGCTGGGGCTCCTTCACAGTGAATCAGCGGATCGCACGGACAGCCCCGAAGCACGCCTGAAATCGCTGCGGCGTCTCGCAGAAGATCGTATCAAGACCGATCTGGAAGCCGAGGAAGGCACCGCTGCCGTCAAGGTCAGCGGGGGGCTCGAGGACGAAATCCAGATCCAGGTCGATCAACAAAAGCTCTCGCAACTCGGCATCGGCATAAAGCAGGTCGCGGAACGCATTCGTGCGGAAAACGTCAATCTCTCGGGCGGCCGCCTGGAGGAAGGCGACCAGCGGTTCCTCGTCCGCACGCTGAATGAATTCGAATCCGTCTCGGAATTCAGCGACGCCATCGTCGCCTATGTCGCCGGTCGTCCCGTCTACCTGCGGGACATCGCTACGGTCGAACGCGGATACAAGGAACGCGAAGCCATTACACGCGTGAAAGGGCGCGAGGCGGTCGAGCTCGCGATCTACAAGGAGGGCGATGCGAACACGGTGCAGGTCGCAAATCGTCTGGAGGAGCGCCTGAGCCGGGTCCGCGAGTCGCTGCCCGGCGACATGGAACTCGTCAAGACATACGACCAGTCGCGCTTCATTTCCTCCGCGGTCGATAACGTCAAGAACGCGGCGCTCGTTGGTGGCCTGTTCGCGATTATCGTGCTGTACGGTTTTCTGCGCGATGCACGCTCCACGACGATCGTCGGAATTGCGATCCCGATATCCGTTATCGGTACGTTCCTCCTGATGTACAGCTATGGCGTCTCGCTGAACATCATGTCGCTTGGTGGCATTGCGCTTGCCGTGGGCATGCTCGTCGACAATTCCATCGTGGTGCTGGAGAACATCGTTCGCAAGCGTGAACAGGGCGAGGGTATCGTCGAGTCCGCGACGAACGGTACGTCGGAAGTGGCCTCGGCCGTCGTCGCCGCAACGCTGACCACCGTCGCGGTATTTTTTCCGATGGTATTCATCTCGGGCATCGCGGGCCAGCTATTCCGTGATCAGGCGCTCACCGTGACGTTTGCGTTGACCTTCTCGCTCATCGTCGCCCTCAGCGTCATCCCGATGCTGTCTTCACTCGGCGCCGGCAGTCGCTACGTCGACGATAAAGAGAACGAGCCACCGGGGCGTTTCACGCGCCTCATCGCGGGGGTAGTCAGAGCGTTCGGATTCGTCTTCGTTGGCATACGATGGCTTTTCTGGGCCCTGTTGTGGCTGCCGACGCAGCTGTTTCAGAGATTCTACGGCGCGATCGCCGCCGTCTATCCCGCGCTGCTGCGCTGGTCGCTGCAGCACCGCGCCGCGGTCGTCGTTTCCGCTTTACTGATATTCGCCGGCAGCATGGCGCTCGTGCCACGCCTGGGCACCGAACTCATTCCGCAACTGTCGCAGGGCGAATTCAATGTGGACCTGAGACTGCCGCCCGGCGCCACCCTCGCGGAGACGGATCGTGCCATCCAGGCTGCGCAGAGCGCAACGCAGGACATCGATTCCATCGCGCTCGATTACTCGGTGGCAGGCACCGGCAACCGCCTCGACGCGAACCCCGTGGATGCCGGCGACAACACGGGCACGCTCAGCGTGGCCCTGGTGCCGGGCGCGGGACGCAGCGACGAGACAGCCGCAATGGAAGCAATGCGCCGCGAATTGTCCGGCATTCCCGGCGTGCAGTACGAATTTTCCCGGCCCTCGCTACTGAGTTTCTCGAGCCCGCTGCAGGTCGAGATCGCGGGCTACGACCTCGAGGAACTCGCCTTTGTAAGCCGGGCGGTCGTTTCGCAGATGGCGAACGACGACCGCTTTACAGACATCAGGACGACCGTCGAGAACGGTAATCCGGAGATCCAGATCGTCTTCGACCAGGAGCGCGCCGCGAAACTCGGGCTCGCGGTGCGAGACATCGCGGATCGCGTCGTGGCGAGCGTACGGGGCGAAGTCGCGACCCGCTACACCTGGCGCGACCGAAAAATCGACGTACTCGTGCGCAGCGTCGATACGCGCCAGTCCAGTATCGATGAGGTTCGCCGGCTGATCGTCAATCCGGAGTCAGCAAGGCCGGTTACACTCGAAGCTGTCGCAACCGTCGACATCGCGAGCGGCCCTGCCGAAATCCGGCGTGTCGCCCAGGAGCGCGTCGCGATAATCACGGCCAACGTGGCCTACGGTGATCTCGGCGCTGCCGCCGCAACGGCGGGACGGATACTCGACCGTACACCGATGCCGTCGGGAATCAGCGCCAGCGTGTCCGGGCAAAGCGAAGAAATGCAGGAGTCGTTCACATCCATGCAGTTCGCGCTGGCGCTGGCTATCTTTCTCGTGTATCTCGTGATGGCATCGCAGTTCGAGTCGCTGATCCACCCGTTCGTTATTCTGTTCACGATTCCGCTCGCGCTCGTGGGCGCTGTGCTTGCGTTGTTCGTAACCGGCACGACCATCAATATCGTCGCATTCATCGGCGTCATCATGCTCGCGGGCATTGTCGTCAACAACGCCATCGTACTCGTCGACCTCATCAACCAGTTGCGGGCGAAAGGTATGGATCGGTTCGACGCCATCATGGAGGCCGGCAGCGCCCGGTTGCGGCCAATATTGATGACTTCGTTGACCACGGCACTCGGTCTGTTGCCGATGGCGCTCGGTTTCGGTGAAGGTTCCGAGGTAAGAACGCCGATGGCTATTACGGTAATCGGCGGGTTGCTGGTATCGACGCTGCTGACGCTACTGGTGATTCCTGTCGTCTACTCGCTGCTGGATCGCAAGCGCTGGCCCGCAGCCGTCGGCCTGGCTGCACCGCAAGGCCGCTCATGAAGCACACGGAGATCGCATTGCGGCGGCCGGTCACTACGGTGGTCGTGTTCGTCGCGCTCGCCCTGGTGGGGCTGATCGCTGCGCGCCTGCTGCCGCTCGAGAAATTCCCGGACATCGAGTTTCCAGGGATCTTCATCCAGATCCCGTACGAAGGTTCATCGCCGGAGGAAATCGAGCGGCTGATCACGCGCCCGGTCGAGGAGGCGCTTGCGACGCTGTCCGGCGTGGAGAGGATGTCCTCCACATCCACGGAAAACGACACACAGATTTTCCTGCAGTTCGACTGGGACCAGAACATGGGAGCAAAGGGTATCGAGGCCCGCTCCAAGGTCGACGGCATCCGCCACCAACTGCCCGACGACGTTCGCCGGGTCTTCGTATTCACCGGGTCGCTGGGCGACCAGCCCGTGCTGCAGCTGCGCATCTCCAGCGACCGCGACCTGTCCGACAGTTACGACCTGCTCGATCGCCTCCTGAAGCGCCGACTCGAACGCATCGACGGTGTTTCCCGCGTCGATCTCCACGGCGTCGACCCCCGCGAAATCAGGATTCTTCTCAGTGCCGACATGATCGCCGCTTACGGCGTCGACGTGGCCGACCTCCGCGATCTTCTGACCCGCAGCAATTTCGCCGTCAACGCGGGACGGCTGACCGCCGGGGATCAGCGGCTGAGCGTGCGCCCACGCGGAGAGTTCGGTTCGGTCGAGGATATACGCAACCTCGTCGTTTCCGCGGACGGCTTGCGGCTTGGCGATATAGCACGCGTCGAACTGCGCACCCCCGAAAGAAATTACGGGCGGCACCTCGACCGTGATTACGCGATCGGCGTATCGGTCAACAAGACGACGGGTGCCAATCTCGTCGATGTGACCGATCAGGTCATCGCCGAAGTAGAGGAAGTCGGAAAATTGCCACAAATGAGCGGGATCAACATTTTTCCGCTTGACAATGCGGGCGACAGCGTTCGCAAATCGCTCTCCGATCTCCTGAACGCCGGACTGCTCGGCGGCCTGCTCGCAATCATCGTGCTTTACCTGTTCCTGCGGCAGCTTTCCACCACGCTAATCGTTATCTCGTCGGTACCTTTCTCTCTGCTGATCACGCTCGGCGCGCTTTACTTTGCCGGGCTCTCGCTGAACATCCTCTCGATGATGGGGTTAATGCTCGCCATCGGCATGCTCGTCGACAATGCGGTCGTCGTCACCGAGAGTATTTTCAGGCACCGCGCGATGGAAAAGGACAAGCCTTTCAGTGCCACGCTCAAGGGTGTGCGCGAAGTGGGGACGGCGGTTATCGCGGGCACGGCTACAACCATCATCGTTTTCGCACCGATTATCGTCGGCACGAAGAACGACATCATGGTATTCCTCACGCACGTGGCCGTAACGATTATCGTCGCGTTGCTGGCGTCGCTCCTGATTGCACAGACACTGGTCCCGATGCTCGCGGCCCGAATTCGCCTGCCGAAGCCGCCGAAGAGCGGCGCCCTGATTCCCAGGCTGACCAGGGCCTACACGAACAGTCTTCGCTGGATCATCGGCCACCCCTGGTGGACGGGCCTCGGTATCGTCATGACCTGCGTCATCGGCGTCCTGCCCTTGATACTGCAGCTCGTCAATTTCGACATGTTTCCACAGGACGTCGGGCGACGGCTGTACATGCAGTATCACATCGAGGGCCGGCATCCGGTAGAACGCGTCGAAGGCGCCGTGGACACGATCGAGGAATACCTGTTCTCGCGACAGGAGGAATTCAATATCCGTTCGATCTACAGCTACTATGACCAGGGCCAGGCCCAGTCCGCGCTGCTGTTGACCGAAGAGGAAGAGGCGACCCTGTCGACGAAAGAGATCATTAAGCGCATCGAAGCCGATATGCCGACGCTCGCGATAGGCAAGCCTACGTTCCAGTTCGACCAGCAGGGTGGCGGCGAGGGATTCGCGGTCCAGATTTCGGGCGACTCGACGGAATTGCTGAACGAGCTTGGCAGCGAGGTCGCACGCGCACTATCGTCTATCGAAGGTCTCAAGGATGTACGCTCCGACGCGGAGTCTGGCGAAAACGAGGTTCGCGTCGCGATCGACAGAGACCGTGCCGCCCTCGTCGGGCTGACGGCTTCCGAGATCGCACAAACGATTGCAATCGCCATGCGCGGCGAAAACCTGCGCGAATTTCGCGGACAAACAGGCGAGATCGAAGTCCGGCTCGCTTTCCGCGAGGACGATAAACAAAGCGTCGAACAGCTCGCCAACCTGCCGCTGTACACGCCAGACGGCACCCGGATAAATCTCGGCAGCGTTGCCTCGCTTCATATCGGCCGGTCGCCGGCGACGATTCGCCGCACGGACCGGCAAACCGCCGTAATACTCTCCGGCAACCTCGAGGATGACGTCAGCAAGGAAGAGATAAGGCCGGCCGTCAAAAGCCTCATGGACCAGATCGAGCTGCCACCGGGTTACAGCTGGAAAGAAGGCCGCGGCTTCGAGCGCACGGACGAGACACAGGCCATGATGGCCACGAACATCCTGCTGGGTATCGCCTGCATCTTCCTGGTTATGGCTGCCTTGTTCGAGTCGCTATTGTTACCGTTCTCGATCATTCTTGGCTCGATCGTGTTCTCGATATTCGGCGTTTTTCTGTTTTTCGCAGCAACCGGCACGACGTTCTCATTCATGGCCATGATCGGCATCATGATTCTCATCGGCGTCGTCGTTAACAACGGCATCGTACTCGTCGATCACGTTAATAATTTGCGCGGGGACGGGATGTCGCGAAGCGAGGCCATCGTCGAGGCGGGCCGTGACAGGCTGCGGCCAATCCTGATGACTGTGGCGACGACGATAGTCGGACTGACGCCGCTTGCGCTCGGTTCGACCCAGATTGGCGGCGACGGACCGCCTTATTACCCGATGGCCCGCGCCATCATCGGTGGCCTCGCGTTCTCGACCGTCGTGTCGCTGTTCGTGGTGCCAGCCCTTTATATCTATTTCGACAAGCTGGCGGCGTGGGGCAGGAAAGTCATGCGCACCGCACGCCGCCGGGACGTGCGCGTTACCGGCGGCGCGGCCGTTCCCTGAGACCTCGCAGGCCGGCTGCAGTTGCGAAGCTACCGAGTAACACGAGCAGCAGCAGATCGATCGAGCCGCCACCACCGCTGTTGACCGTTATTCGGGTCTCGGTTGCCGGCGCATCCCGGTCCATATCCTCGAGCGGCAGGAATGCCAGCTCCGACGTGTCGTCGGGACCGAACCAGGCGAGAAACTCGGAGGTGTCGGCATCGAATACCTCGATGAGTATGTCGTAGTCGCCCCTCGGGTAACCGGAGACGAGGTCCGTCACGATGACGTAATCGTCGCTTCCGGACGAACCGAAGATCGTAAAGTCCTCGGTTACCGCGTACTCCTCCCACGGCCCGCCTTCGTAACTCAGGTAGGCCACCGCATAGATATCCGCCGCCGAATAGTACGTATCGACGTCGAACAGCAGGTCGATGCCAGAGTAGTAACCGTCCCGGTCGCTATCGCCGTAGAGTTCGACGTCGGCGAGGTAGAACCAGAAATCCGCATTCGGTGACATCGACTCTATGGATGACGTTTTGGATTGCGCGCCCGAACGGGTCTTCTCGCGACTTCCCCCGCTTGCCCGCAGCGTTTCATACTCGTCGCGGGTTTCCTTGATTGCGACGGCATTGTCGCGTCCGTCACCTTTCAGGTGCGTCGAGTAGGTAACGCGTTTGCTGCCCTCTTCCTCGACGACTGCGGCCGCAGACGTTGCCGAGATCACGACCAGCAGCCCCGTCGCGATCAGCAATGCGATTACCGGTTTCCTATCCAGCTTTGCCGTGATCATGAGTCCGTCCTCGGTTTCGTTATTCGACGATCTCATTTGACGCCTGCACGCATGAATCGAAGCTGAATCGCTGGGAACCCCTCACGGCCCGTGAGAATATGTACAGCAGGAATGCCCACCCGAGGTACCCGTTAATCCGTGGTTCAGGAAACTCATAGCTCCCCGGTCGGTGGCGCGATCGGGCTGATACTGTTTGGAGTGTTGGGTGGACTCGGACTCGACCTGTGCGCCAAGGCCATACTCGAGACCTATCCCCTCGAACAGTTCGTTTTTCTTCGCAGCCTCATCGGGCTCCTGCTGTTCCTGCTGCTTGCACGCCAGTTCGGCGGACTGCGGAGCCTGCTAACGCGCAGGTGGGCCTGGCACATTTTACGTACGCTGCTGGCGTCCGGTGCAATGTTCGGCTTCTTTTTCGGGCTGTCGAAGATGCCGCTGATCGACGCGCTGACGCTCGGTTTCACGGCGCCACTCATCATGACAGCGCTTTCGGTACCGCTCCTTGGGGAACACGTGGGCTGGCGGCGCTGGCTTGCCGTGATTGTGGGATTCGCCGGTGTCCTGATGATCCTTCGTCCCGGTACGGGCACTTTTTCACCCGCGGCCCTGAGCGTGCTTCTCGCGGCCCTTTGCTACGCGTGCCTTGCTATCACGGCGCGCAAGCTCGCGGACACGGAATCGACCTTCGGCCTGTCCGTGTATGTCATCGCCGGACCGATGATCATCTCCGGTCTCCTTTCGATAGACGGAGACTGGAAAACACCTGACGCCGCCGGCTGGACTCTATTTCTCGCGGCGGGCGTGTGCTCCGTAATCGCCTGGATAGGCCTCGTCGGAGGCTACCGCCGGGCACCACCGGCTGTCCTCGCGCCATTCGAATACACGGCGCTGATCGCCGGTGCGGTGGCAGGCTACCTGATCTGGGATGAAGTGCCGGATCGCTGGGTAATCGCGGGCGCACTGGTGATTATCTCGTCCGGCCTCTACATCGTGTACCGCGAGGTCGGCACCGCCGTCTCGATGCGTTACCTGCGCGCGCTGACAGCCAGCGGCAGTGCGTTATTGTCGCGGCGGCGCCGCGCCGCGGAAAAGCCCCGCACGTAGCGAGGCGCTAATCGACGTCGCCCGCCACGAGGCCGGCAATCTGCGCCGGCGTCACGGCCAGCGATTCGGCAACGCCGTTGAAGAAGTCGATCTCCAGCGGATTCACAACGTGATCACTGCGGAATATATCCGCGAGGGCCTGTACTGTCTCGGCACGGTGCTCGGGTTTCATCTTGCCATGTACCTTGGCAAGGTACTTCCGCAGGCCTGCTTCCGCGTAGAGCTCCGCGCGAGCGGCAACCCGCACGTCGGCGGAGCTTACGTCCTCGCCGGTGTGCTGCTTGATGATCTCCTGAATACGCTCGACTTCGATCGACTGGATGTTGATATCTGCATCGGCCGCCCTCGCGAGGGTCATCAGGAGTACTTCCTTGAACAACTCGTTCTGCTTGTCTTCGCCGATGTCCGAGCCGCCGAAGATATTCAATACGTTCTTGAGATCTGCGAGTGCCATTACGTCCTCTCTCCCGGGTTCTTGATTGTTCGAATACGGTTGCCGCACGGCAGGCAAG
>Ga0209536_100000569_pt1 | contig 59597 bp, 49 predicted proteins | sample DeeMarSeWOR28_12_FD_187461 | JGI IMG/M metagenome (GOLD analysis project Ga0209536, IMG submission 187461) | Marine sediment microbial communities from White Oak River estuary, North Carolina - WOR-2-8_12 (SPAdes) (version 2) | ecosystem: Environmental > Aquatic > Marine > Intertidal zone >...
TCCGCCCAGCACAAAGCCCAGGCCCAGCAACAGGCCGCCTAGTATGGTCATCAGGCGCGGTCCGGTTTTAGCCTGCCAGCGTCCGGCCAGCACCATCACCAGCGCGAATGTCGCCAGGCCGGCAGAAAAGATCCACGCGGTCTGCGTGGCTGTGAATTGATAAATGCCGTTCGGGTCCGTCAGGATCTTCGTAAAAACAGACCAGGCATACAGGGCTCCGAGGGCCAATTGAATCAGGATCGCTCCAACGACCACAAGCCAACGGTTGGGAGTAGTATTAACATTCATAATGATTATATTCGCTATTTTTAATAAGGACTTAGGGCGGATTATGCCCTCCAAGGTTCGGTGGGGATTATCGTCAGCATAAGATTCGTCATTTTGATGTTCAACCACGTGTTGTAGATCAAAAAAGGTTCTATGGCGATCTATATGACATTCCGCCAGCAATTATGGGAGCAGGCGGACGCGTCGCTTCTTATGGTTATGATAATTATGGAAGAGAAATTGACAGCGACATGATGGTAGGAGATTCCATATTTTATTTTGGTCCCAAAAAACCGGTTTTTGGGGCAGTTTATTTACAGGATAAAATTGAGTACAATGACTTGATTGTCAACGCCGGGGTGCGGCTTGATTATTATGATATGGACGATAAAAAACTCAAAGATCTTGAAAATGCAGAGGTGCACCCAAGCACCGGTTATGCTTTAGAAGATCAATGGCAAAAAGTGGATGCTCATATTCAACTTAGCCCGCGTTTAGGATTCTCCTTTCCGGTTAGCGAAAGAACCGTGTTCTATGCACAGTATGGAAAATTCATTCAAATGCCGGAATTAAATGACCTCTATTTTGGCACTGCCGATTATCGTGACCAGATATACACCGGTGGTAACTACTTCATACCCCAAAGCGGCAATAACGACATAGGTCCGGTTGGTGCCGGTTTGGATCCGATTCGTTCCACTTCCTATGAAATCGGTTTCCGTCAGCAGATTTCTTCGGTCGCTGCTTTTGATATATCCGGTTTTTACAAAAACGTGCAGGGGCAGCCAACCCTGACTCGTATAACGGTGGATCCGAATGGCGATTTGGAAGCTTATAATATTATCATAAATGGTGACTTTGCTACCACGCAGGGCTTGGAATTGCGCATGACACTGCGCAGAACCAACCGCCTGCAAGCTCAGGTGAACTATACCCTTACTAACTCCGAGGGTACTGGTTCCAGTGAAATCTCTTATATTGCTGCAGTTGAACAAGTATCTTTCCCTCCTAAAACTGTAAATCCTCTTGATTTTGCTCAAACCCATGTAGGATCTGTCATCTTAGACTATCGTTTTGGCAAAAATGATGGTGGTCCGATTTTATCGGAATTAGGAGCCAATTTTTTACTGAGCTTCAACAGCGGTCATCCTTATACTTCCGTTGCCATCGCTGGCTTGGGACAAGTTAGTCCGTATAATGCTGGCGTAGACTATATGAATGATACACGTGTGCGTCTTGCCAATGAGCCGGTAAACAACTCTACCACTCCATGGAATTACAACGTAGATTTTCGCCTCGATAAAACCATCAGATTATTGGGTGATAAGTTGGGTGCAACCCTCTATATGCGGGTCGTAAATCTCTTTAATACCAAGAATGTAATTAATGTTTATCAACTGACCGGTAGTGCTGATGACGATGGATTCATTTCTAATCCTGAATTGTCCTCTTCCTTCGTGAACTCTCCTCTCCGCGGCGCGGATTACGTTAAACTCTATAACGCAATCAATATTAAGAACGGACAATCTTACTGGGATTCACTTAATAAACAGCTTTGGGATCATCCGCGGCAAATCTTCTTCGGAATCCAGCTGAATTACTAAGGAGGAATAGAGATTAAAGCACAGTTCTTTGAATATAAAAAAAGGAGCAAAATAATGAGTCAAATATTTCGATTAATGTTAATTGGCAGTTGCCTGCTATTCTTTACGCTGAGCTCTTTTGCCAAAGACCCCTCAGGTGCGATAAGGTTCAATAAGCCTAATATTACCACTGCTCGCACACTATCCAATATTGGTAATTGGGCGTACTGGATGTATGATGACGGACAGTCCGGTATCGAGCCGGATGGCACTTCGGGTGGTTTTTACCCCCGCGGTACAAGCGCCGTTATTTTTGAGGACGGTTTTGTCTGGGGTGGGTTTTTAACTGAGGCCGCAACAGGTCTTCCACCGGAACAACCGATGCGGGTTGGCGGGCAGACCTACCGGATTGGTACCCAACCGGGTAACATTCTCTCAGTAGGTGGTGCGGCAGATGCCGTGGAGAATAATCGAATTTACCGCATTCGTGTTGATTGGGCAACGCTCTCTTACGGTCAGGTTGCTCAAGAGCTTGCCGAGGCTTTGCAGAAATCAGTTAATGACGTAACCCAGGCCGAGGCGGATGATCTGATTGAACAATATCGGATAGACTGGAACGAATGGCCCACTGAAAAAGGTGCGCCTTTTATTGATGCAGATAGTAATGGTACTTATGATCCAATCCTGGATAGTGACGGAAATGTTTCATTGGAGGGTGACTATCCCGGAATTGCCCTTGCGGACCAGGTTGTATTCACCGTTGTTAATGACAAGAACCCGGCTCTGACAAATGACATGTACGGCTCTCAACCCATTGGATTGGAGTTACAAATCACCGCCTGGGCTTACAATCAACCCGGAGCCGGACTGGGTCAGCTTATTTTTAAGAAGTATAAACTGATTAATAAAGGGATTTATGATATAGATAGTATGTACGTCGCCCAATGGTGCGATCCGGACGTTGGCAATGCCGGTAATGATCTGGTTGGATGTGATACCGTCTTGAGTTTAGGGTATGCCTATAACGGCGAAGCTCAGGATGTTGACTATCAGGACTTCGAACTCGCTCCCTCAGCAGGAGGTTATGACTTCTTCCAGGGACCGTTGGTTGCAGGTAAGGCTGGTCAGGATAAAAATAAAAACGGCGTTGATGATGCAAGTGATTATGCAATTTTTAATCTTCAACAGGTTGGTCCGGGGTATATAAACTTACCCATGACCTCTTTCGGTTATTTTGCTGCCGGAAGTCCATTTGGTGAAGACCCTGAACTGGGTGAATACAAAGGCAGCAAGGAATGGTATAACCTGTTGCGTGGTTTTGGTACCATTAGCGACGACATCGAAAATCCAACTCCTTTCCTTGTAGGAAGTGGACCGAATACCGGCCAGATAACTAAATACCCCATGAGTGGTGATCCGGTAAATGATCCCACAGGTGCTCTTGGCGATATCGATGGTCAGGGCAACAATCCGACTCCTGCAGACCGGCGAATGTGCCTTGCTACGGGCCCGTTTGACCTGCCGCTATGGGATGATGCGAATGGTAACAACATACCTGATTTTGGCGATGCCGGCGTTCAGGAAGTTGTTGTGGCTATTGTTGGTGGTAATAGTGGTCCGAGCTCATCTGGAAATAACAGATTATCTGTGGCTCAGATGAAAAATTGGGATAAAGTTGCACAAGATCTTTTTGACGATCGCTTCAGATCCGTCCCCAAGGCGCCGCCAAGCCCGGCTGTCAAAGCAGTTGCCTATGAAAAATCAATTACTCTGGAATGGGGTTCTGATCCGGCTGCTGTTGCCGCGACAGAAGCAGATAATCCGGTTACGGGTTACAATTTCCAGGGTTATAATGTATATCAAATGCCTAATGCCACTGCATCCAAAGACGATGCCGTATTATTGGCTACTTTCGATATTATTGACGGCGTAACCACTATTTGGGGCAAAAGGTTCGATCCTTCCAAAGGAATAGATGTGCCGGTTCCTGTGCAGATTGGTAATGATGTAGGAGTACAAAGGTATTTTACAATTAATGCCGATGCCATTAAGGGTACCCAGATATATCCGGGAAATACCTACTATTTTTCGGTAACGGCCTATAATTATAATCCGGCACCAACCCTAATTGAGGATAAATCGTTGGAAAGCACCTTGTTGGCAACCGTGGTGGTTCCGCAGTCCACTGACCCCGGTGTTCGTCGGAACGGAACTACAGGTGAGCTGGTGGACTATACTCATACTGCAGGTGTGAGTGATGGTGAAGTCTTTGTAAACATTATAGATCCGGATGCTCTTACCGGTGACTTCTACGAAGTATCTTTCGATTCATTTCTACACGTAGGGCTGCTGCCGGTGTTAACTTTTGATACAACCTTGTATATAGGTCCAAATGATACTATCGTTGTAGTTGATACCACGGTAACTCTTGTGCCGGATTCTTCGATGCAATTAGGCTGGAATCTTCAAAATAGTGCCGGTGAAGTGTTGGTCCAAAATCAATTTATAGCTTCGAGTAATACCCAGCCGGGCAGAGCTCGTCCGATTGTGGATGGTTTTGAAATTGTTGTAACCGGACCTGCCCCAGAACCCAAAAGCTTTGAGGTTGTTGCAAACGCCGCCGGTCCGGTTGATCCTTCGGAGATGGGTACTTTCGCTTTTAACGATAATGGATTTCCATTCTTGTTTAATAGTCTGTATCCCGAAGGAACGGATCGCCCCGATGGCGCTCGTCAACAAACTAACGGCAGCACCTGGGGTGTTAATGTCGGTGGTGGTGCAAATGATGGGGAATTTTCAACCTTTTTAGCGAGGTCGCTCCGTAACGATAATGCTACTCGTGTAATCCCCTATGACTATGAAATGCGTTTTACTGCAGCAGGCGGCTATGGAATGTGGGCCTTTACGACCGGTGCCTTCGCCCCGGTTCCGTTCGAATTGTGGAATATCGGAATTAATACTCCCGATGATCCGAGTGATGATTACCGGATGATTCCATGGGTGTTGGATGAAGTTTTTGAGAACGATGTGTATGACTTCGGTACAAATAATGATGGAAGCGGCCTTGACCATGGCGTTTCCGGCGGCTTAAATGATCCCTATATGGATTGGGTATATTGGATACGGCCAGTTGATTTTTCGCCAGGTACAGCCGGATATGATGCTTTTGTTGCCGCTGGACCTAACTATGGCTATGAAGGTGATGAAGTATGGGCCAGAACTGTTCTGGTTAACTGGAATGGTGGTGATTGCACTGATCCTACCTTCCCGGCTAATGTGGATGCCGTTATTCCGGAAGAGGGAACTATCTTCCGCATTATAACCAGAAAACCGAATACTACAGCTGATGTTTTTGCTTTTACGGCTCCGGCTGCGCCGTCGTATAATAAAAACACTGCAAAAAGGGACGTGGATAAAATTAACGTATATCCTAATCCTTACTATGGCAAGAACTCCGAGGAAACCGGTCGATTCCAAAATTTTGTAATATTCAACCATCTGCCTGTTAATCAAACAGTAACCATTCGGATTTTCGCTCTCAATGGTGTGCAGGTCAGGAAATTGGAGAAACATGAAGATGCGACAGCAAATGAAAATCAATTCTTCCGCTGGGATCTGACTAACGAAGCCGGTTTACCTGTCGCAAGTGGTATATACATTGCGTACATTGATATGCCTGATATTGGCGAAACAAAAGTGCTCAAAGTCTTCATTGTGCAATCTGCAGAAATACTGCAGTACTTCTAAATGGTGAAATTATGTTTATGACGAAACACTTTTGTTTGAAGCTAAAAAAAATTAAAGGAGTCAATAATGAATAGAAAAAAATTGTTGTTAATACTAACAATGTCTACGCTGGTGTCGCTTATTGGGTTGCTTCCGCTTTACGGTGGTGATGACACACGAATAGGTACTGCCGGCGGGGCGCAAGTCCAGGTGCCGGTTGGAGGACGCAGTATAGCGATGGCAGGAGCCAATGTTGCCGAGGTGCAAGGTTTGGAGGCACTTTATTGGAATCCTGCAGGATTGGATGGCTTAACTCTCAAAGCTGCCGGTACTTTTTCTACCATGAAGATCTTCAATGATATTAATGTGAACTATATTGGATTGGCTTTCGACATGGGAAGATTAGGTGCTCTCGGCTTCAGTCTGAAAGCTTTCGATTTTGGCGAAATCCCCGTTACCACAACCCAGGATATGGACGGTCTTTCCGGGCAAACTTTTTCGCCTACGTTTGCTACGACTGGTTTAACCTATTCCAAACGGCTAACCGATGCCATCTCGGTAGGTTTTACCGGAAAACTTATTCTGGAGAGAATTCCGGGAGCCAATGCAAGTGCGACTGCGTTCGATATGGGTATTCAGTATGAAGGATTAGGTGGTATAGAGAATGTCTCGATGGGTCTTGCGGTAAAGAATATAGGGACTAAACTGCAATACACCGGTTCTGCATTTTTGGGACAGGCACAGGATGCCGGATCTCCCATCACTGATTTCCGCGACATACCCACAGCGAAGCATAATCTTCCTGCAACAGTTGAATTCGGCTTAGCCTATCGCTATAACATTGCTGAGAGTAGCACGTTAACGGCCGCAGGTAATTTCCTAAATGAAAACTTTGGCCAGGATGCTTTCAAGTTCGGTGTCGAGTATGGTTATTCTGATATTGTTGCCTTACGCGGTGGTTATCTGATGAATGCGGGTGTTGATTCTGAGGATCAGCTCTATTCCTTTACGGTCGGCCTTGGCCTTCACACCTCAGTTGGTGGAACCAGTCTTGCCTTCGATTATGCTTACCGTGATTCACAGTACTTTGACGGAAACAACATGTTTCAGCTGACAATTGGTTTCTAGTGCGGTCTTTCTCCCGGACAAAAGGGTCGGCAATATTGCCGACCCTTTTTTATTTCATTAAATTTAATATGTTTCTAAAAGACTTTTTTTGGTGAAGCAAGAATATTGAATTCGCATTAAATTTTAACTGAAAATGTTAATTGATTGTCATATAAATTATTAGCAGGTACAATCGTGAGAATTTCAATTATTTCGTTTCTAATAAGTTTAATCGCAATATCGGCAGTGTTTTCTCCACCCTCTAATGCTGATGATATAAATATGTTTTTAGATTTTGCCAGATTTCGTTATGATGAAAACAGGACATACTTAGAGATATATTATCTGGTAGATTATTTTGGAAAGGACTCTTTGGTCAGCTCAAAAAATATCTGGTTGGAATTTAAATTAACTGATGTCGAAAAAGACTCAGTTGTTGCATCCTCATCTCAAGAAGTAGCCCTGGAAGGTGAAAATCTAATGGATCATGCCACAGCAAGTGTTAAAGGCGGTCTGATAAAGGTGGTGCTACCCGTTGGGAAGTATTTGCTGCAAATGATTAGAATGGACGAAAATAAGAGCCAAGGATTGGATTCGATTGAATACGAATTTACAGCACCTCAATTCCGGGCTGACAAAATAGCGGTAAGTGACATTGAATTAGGTTCGAACATCATTACGAGATCAAAGAATGAAAAGGGCCTCTTTTATAAGAACACCCTGGAAGTATTTCCCAACCCGGCTAGAGTATTTGGGAAGGAAAATCCGGTACTTTTTTATTATATCGAACTTTATAATTTACAAGACGGAGATACGCCGGGTGACATAAATATTAGGGCGGTTATTTCAGATAAGGAAGGGCAAATCCGCGCAGAAAAATCATATACCAGAAAAAGAGGCAGTAAATCCCTCGTTGAGTGCGGACAATTTAATGTTTCTAGGTTTGAAGGTGGTCTATATACGCTAATATTTGCTGTAGTGGATTCTGCTTCCGATTATTCTGTCTATACCAGAAACAATTTTTATATCATTAATCCTGATATCGTAATGATAACTGAGGAAGATCAAACGGAAGGATTTTCAGAAAGTGAGTTTTTTTACTTACCGGAAGATGAACTTGATAAAAAATTCAATGCGGTTAAATACATTGCCACGAAAAATGAAATGGATGTCCATAAGAGATTGAATACATCAGAGAGCAAAAGAAAATTTCTTTATGAGTTTTGGCGAGCGGAACAGAGGGACGGCTTAAAAGATGGATATTATGAAAGAGTGGATATTGCTAATGATTTGTATGCCTACTCGAATCGCAAGGGGTGGGAGAGTGACAGGGGCAGAGTCTACATTGTCTATGGTGAACCTGACCGTATGGTGAAAAAACCTCAAAATCCCGATGGAAGACCTTATGAAGTCTGGGTCTATTATGATCTGGAAGGAGGGGTTAAATTTTTCTTCGTAGATGAAACAGGATTCGGTGATTATAGGCTGTTGACTTCTACAAAACGGGGAGAAATTTATGATCCTAAATATAATGAAATGCTGAAAAGAGAAGAATGGAAATAATAGCCGGTGCATTCAGAAAAGATAAGTTGTTGTTATTTCTAACGCACATATTTCAATTTATCAATTTACTATTTGATTTTGCCAGTAAGAGATCATAAATTTTTTAGTAAGATTTTCAAAGCGGGAGTAATTCAGCGGTAGAATGTCAGCTTCCCAAGCTGGACGTCGCGGGTTCGATTCCCGTCTCCCGCTCTAAGCTGGACGTCGCGGGTTTCCAGACTTGTCAGAATTTTCCTCTCTATTTACTTTCACTTTATTCCTTCCCTAACATGCAAGAACAAATTCTGGGGGCTTCAATATTTGTTTGTTGAAGCAATGCCACCTCATTAAATTTACTGATGATAAATCTGGAGACGATTTGGTTGAAGTTGTAAAAGTTGAAGCAAATAGCATATCCGATGAACTCGGTATTCGAGCAGGCGACAAAGTGCTCAAAGTAAATGAAAAGGAAATTAAAGATGCTTTGGATTACCGGTTTTACATAACCGCAGAGCAGGTGAAGTTGATTGTCCAGCGGGGCAATGAGGAGTTGATTTACGAAATCGAAAAAGAATATGATGACGATTTAGGGCTGGAATTGGAAGATTTGGAAATGCGTTCCTGTGGCAATAAGTGCATCTTCTGTTTTGTTTTTCAGAATCCTAAGGGTCTAAGAAAACCGCTATATTTTAAGGACGAGGATTATCGATTCTCATTTCTTTATGGGCACTACACCACTTTAACCAATGCAACGCAAACTGATTTGGAGAGGATTGTGGATCAAAGACTGTCTCCGCTTTACATATCGGTGCATGTGACAGAACCCAGACTTCGCAAAGTAATGCTTGGAATCAACTTTGATGATCATCTGATTGAGAAAATCGAGTACCTAACAAAGAACGGGATTGAACTTAATTGCCAGATTGTGCTCTGTCCGGGATTGAATGATGGCGCATATCTGGAAAAGACAATAAGTGATCTGAAATCATATTACCCCGGGATCAAGTCAATTGCCATCGTACCGGTGGGATTGACCAAACACCGCAAAAATCTTTACCCGATTAACCCGGTTACCAAAGAGTATGGCCTAAAGACAATTGCCGAGACTGACGAAAAACGAAGATTACTTAAGGTGGAATTAGGGACTTATTACGTTTATTTATCGGATGAGTTTTACATTCGAACAAACACCCCCCTTCCGGGAAACGAATATTACGAAGATTTCTATCAATTGGAAAACGGCGTGGGATTAACGCGAGATCTCATGAGCACTTTTGAAGAGGAATTTCCGCGATTAGAGAACCTGTACGCCCATTCCGGGAAGTTCAGCTTGGTAACCGGTATTTTGGGCGGGGATGTTTTGCAAAAATATTTCCTGGAAAAATTAAACCGACTGCCCGGACTAAGTTTTGAAATTCGAACCATAAATAATGAATTTTATGGCTCAAGCATTACCGTCTCCGGCCTATTAGTAGGAGAAGACATCTACCGTCAATTGAAAGACGAACTATTGGGCGATTACGTGATATTACCTCCCCGCTGTCTGAATGAAGATGGCGTATTTTTGGATGAATGGACCCTGCCCCAATTGGAAGAAAAATTGGGCCGTAAATTATTTGTTTTTCCCGGAAGTTTCTCACAGTTATTTGAAGAAATCTCTTCGAGATCGTAGATCAGCCAATATGAAAATGCCTTTAGTTACCATAGTCGGCAGGCCAAATGTCGGTAAGTCAACCCTCTTTAACAGAATCCTTCGAAAGCGTGAGGCGATCGTTCATGATACACCCGGTGTAACCAGGGATCGCCATTTTGCAAATACAGACTGGAATGGGAGGGCGTTCATCCTTGTTGACACCGGCGGTTATTTGCCCAAAACCAAAGAACTAATTGAAAATGCCATTCGGGAACAGGTCGAGATAGCCATCACCCAATCGGATGTCCTCATGTTCGTGGTAGACCTGGCAACCGGCATATCGGATATAGATCAGCAAATTGCCGAAAAACTGATGCGGTATGGAAAACCCACCCTTTTGCTTGTCAATAAAGTTGACCATCAAATGCTCGAGAGTGAGGCATACCAGTTTTATAATCTGGGAATTGGGGAACCAATTATGATTTCCGCAGCGCAAGGACGGGGGATAGGGGATCTGCTGGATGTTTTAGGTGATCGATTGCAAGAAGTTCTCTCCCTTGACGCTGATCGACGAGATGCACGAAAAGAAGACGCTGATGTAATTAAATTGGCGATTATTGGGAGAGAGAACGTCGGGAAGTCTTCTTTTGTCAACACCATTACCGGAGAAGACAGAATTATTGTGACACCCGATCCGGGTACAACGAGGGATTCCATTGATATGCAGCTGAAATATCAAAACCAGAATTATCTTTTAATAGATACCGCCGGGCTAAAAAGACGCGCCAAAGTGCAGGAAAATGTTCTATTTTATAGCCAGTTACGAACATTGCGCAGCCTGCAAAGGGCCGATGTCGTTCTATATTTTGTAGATGCCACAGAGGGATTAACGCGACAGGATTTGAGAATGTTGGGCGAGGCGGTTACTTCCAAAAAAGCGGTAATTCTGGTTGTTAACAAATGGGACTTAATTCAGAAAGATCAGAATACATTGCATCAATGGGAGATTGAATTTAAAGAACGAATGGGGAATTTGAATTATATTCCGTTGGTGTTCACTTCCGTTATTCAGAAAAAAAGACTCTACAAGTTGATGGATGAAGTGAGTGAAGTTTACAAGGAACTGAACAGAGAAATCCGCACCAAAGATCTGAATTCGGTGTTACTACCAATTATTGATGAGAACAGTCCCCCAGCAATTCGTGGAAAAGAAATAAAAATTAATTATATTACCCAGGTGAAATCATCACCGCCATTATTTGCATTTTTTGGGAATCACCCGGCGCTAATCCCTCCAAATTATAGACGTTTTTTGGAGAAACAAATTCGTTCTTGCTGGGGTTTCAAGGGAGTGCCGGTTAATATTGTATTTAAGTCTAAACGTAAGTCGAAAAGATAACAGGCAATTGGATGCTTTACAAAATTCTGCTCATCCTCATATTTCTGATTTACCCGGTCAAATCACAAACATTTTGGGAGGATTTGCCCGATTTATTTCAGCAGGATGACGCATTTAAAAACGAGAGAATGTCTCAACGCCCTTGGCGTTGTGGGTTCCATATACTACTTGAAGCATACCGATTAAACCAGCCACATCTGTTGCAGAAAATCCATGATTATAAGGTCAGCGTGAGGGAGAAAACGTATGATTCGATTTTGAGTCCATCAGGACACTTTTTGATTAATTATGAAACGGAAGGTCCTCATGCTATACCCACTTATGATCGCGATCAGAACGGCACACCGGATTATCTCGAATTTGTAACAAAGTCATTTGACCGTGCCTGGCTTGTGGAGATTGATTCTTTGGGATTCAAGCCGCCTCCTGACGATGATGGTTTGCCGAAAGAGACCTACGAGGTATTTTGTAAAGGGTTCTTTAACTTATATGGTTCCACATATTTCTTTCTGGACGATGAGATATCGTCGTTGCCGGGAAATAATTATCCGAGCTTTATCGAAATCTCTACCAATTTTTCATTCGTGAATTATGAAGGAGTCACAGATAGTATCGTTAGGGATAGCATGGCAATTGCAGTAACCGCCGCTCATGAATTCAATCATGCCCTTCAGTTAGGATATAACATTTGGGATGCCGATCCAAACTCGGGTGGATTTGAAGCGCTTGATTTATGGTACATTGAAAACTCCGCCACCTTCATGGAGGAGGTTGTTGCAGATCAGGTGAACGATTATTATCAATACCTGCCCGATTTCTTTTCTTCAACTGATCAGGGGATAACTTACGATCCATTTGCCAGTTATCGTATTTATGGGGAAGTTGTATTTAACATTATGGCTGCAAGGCTTTATGGGAGAACTATAACCCGGCAGGTTTGGCAGGAAATTGTGAACCAGCCGGCATTGTCTGCACTGGACAAGGTATTTGAAAGAAAAGGGAGCAGTTTTGAGAGTGAGCTGCAGCGTTTATCAGAATGGATGTTTTTCAGCGGCAAGTACTCAAAACCCGGGCAATTTTTCGTTGAGGCTGCAAATTATCCTCATCCAGAATCTATTTTATCTGATGATTATAACACCGGACTGCAAATGATCTCAGAAGGTCAATTGCCGCCGTTTTCCATTCAATATATAAAGGCGGCCGTTTCTACGAATAGTAATCTGAATATTTACTTCGCTCCTGAAGATATTCCGGAAGTATGGTCAGGGGTATTCTTTAGTTTGCAGCCGCCCTTTAGCTCGGGATTTCCAGCAAAAGTCTATTCGCACATCCTGTATCCGTCCATCCAACCCAATAATGACTCTTTATTCACTGCTGTCGTTTCCGGGAATTGGAATGGCGGGAGGACCGATTCATTAATCCAATATTCATTATACTTGAGGGAGTATTCCGGAAATCCCGAAACCGGAATTTTGGTCTATCCAAGTGTCATCAAGCCCGCACAGGGGGTTGATTACATTACATTTAAAAACATACCGGCAGATTCGCGAATAGAAATTTTCTCCAGTAACGGAACACATATCTCAACGATTCGACCGCAGTTTTTCAACAACAACAGTATCTTCTGGAATTTACAGACATCCCAAGGAGATATGGTGGGTAGCGGTGTATACATTTATTCAATCATCACATCGACCATATCTCAAAAAGGCAAAATCATTGTGATTCGGTAAAATCATCAGGAATATTAAAAAATAACCGAGTTTTAGAATGCCCTATCTGGTCCCATCAATGATAATCGGGATTTTGGCGCTGGATACCACGGTCGCTTTTCAAGTACTGCTTTCGCAGCCGATTTTTGCCTGCCCAATCATTGGATGGATTTTAGGGAATCCGCAAGCGGGTTTCGAAGTAGGGGTAATAATGCAATTGTTGTGGCTGAATGTCCTGCCAGTGGGTTCGGTAATTTTCCCTGAAGGGAACGTCGCTTCTATGTTGATCTGCGCAATCACGGTATTGTTTGATGATATACCCTATCCGAATATAATTTTCACATTTGCGGTATTAATAGGCATCGCAGTGAGCTACGCTGGTGCCTGGCTTACCGTTCTGGATCGAAAAATTAATGGAATATTTTTCAGTGCAGCGACTAAGTCCGCCGGGCATATCAACATGTGGAGGATGAATTTCATTGAAATTCTCAGCATATTCATTTATTTTGTGATAATGACGCTGCTGGCATATATTTCCCTGATTATCTCCGGCACAATTTTGCATTTGATAAAAGACACCTTTTCCCTGGTGGTAGAAGAAAAGCTTGTCATGGTCAAACCGGTGCTTTTTGGCGTCGGGCTCATGCTCACTTTTCAGCTAATTATCAATCGTATGAAGAAAAAATTGTCAAATTAGAATTGATGAATTTGAAACAGACTAAACCGATTCGAAAGAGTGACATCATCAGAGTTTTTCTGCGAAGCTTCTTTTTACAATCAATATGGAATTATCAGAGTCTTCTCTCTGTGGGATTTGAACTGTGTCTATTCCCCATTGCCAAACGTCTTTATCCCGACGACCAGCCGCGAAAAGAATTTTTGCAGCGACACTTAAAGTTTTTTAATGCGCATCCCTATCTAGCCTCATATGCTTTAGGTGTTTCCATTCGTCTTGAGGAAGGAATTGCATCCGGTTCCGAAGAGCGATGTCATCAGCTGGAGAGGGTGAAAGATCTATTGATTCCAACTTTAGGTGCCAAAGGAGATCAATTATTCTGGCTCACAATCCGTCCTTACTCATTAATAGTGGGGATCTTGGGTCTGTTTATGTTGGAATCGAATGTGTTGCGACTTGCTGTTCTTATTCTGGTTTTCACGATTTTTAACATCCCTCACTTCTATATTCGGTTTATCGGATTGACGGAGGGATATGAGTTCGGGCTGGATGTTTACAAATGTTTAACCAACGACCGTTTCAAATCGCTGGAGAAAATTTATTTTTATGTTGGCGTGGCAGCAATTTTGGTATTTATTGTACTTTTAACATTGAAGTATTATCAAGAGGATCCAACGAAAGTGGCGATCCTAGTTGGTTCTGCTTTCTACTCAGCTATTTTATACAAAATCAGCAACAACCTGTACAGCACAATATTTTTTTCCATACTATTTTTTTTATTGGTTGGTTTCTTATTCTTTTAATAAAAATGTGCGAAAATAGAATCACTAAGAAGCTTCAAATTAAAAATAAGTATGGCTTGCATGCCAGACCCGCTGCTTTGTTGGTTAAAATCGCCTGCAAATACAGAGCGAAAATAGAATTGTCAAAGGACGGGATGGTCGTCAACGCAAAAAGTATCCTGGGTGTAATGACTCTGGCTGCGGAAAGGGGCAGCGAAATAGAGATCATAGCGTCCGGCGAAGATGCTGAAGCTGCGGTCGCGGATATTCTAAAGATTATTGAAACCAATTTTTCGGAAGAATAAATTCTCCATGAAATCAAATGAACCGAATTAAGGGCAATTCTAAAATGTATAATTAAAATGATTTCGGAAAGAAACGTTAGACATAAAAGGGAAAAAGTGCTAATAGGAATCGCTGCTTCTCCGGGCATTAATTTTGGCCCATGTTTCATATACAAAGAGCCAGCCTGGGAGCCGAACCTGAGAATCATAGACAAAGCGGATGTGGAAAAAGAGATTAAGAAATTCCGCCGCTCTGTGAAAAAATCTCAATCTTATCTTAAAAAAGCTGCTCATGAGACGGTTGATTTCTACGGTAAGGATATTTTCCATATCTTAGATTCTCAAATGGCTTTGATAGAGGATACGATTTTCTTAAATGAGGTAGAAGACGTTATCAAAAATGAGTTCTATGACGCCGCCTCGGCAACCTATAGAGTGTTTCGCAATAAGAGAGACCATTTCCTTCAATTATCCGACTCGTATTTCAGGGACAGGGCATTTGACATTCAAAATATCAAACGGCTCATTATTAAGAATATTCTCGGTAAACCCGTCGGTATTCGATTGAAAAAACCTGCGATTGTCATCGCGGAAGATTTGAGTCCCGGCGATACGGTAAGACTTCATAGACAATCCGTTTTGGGTTTTGCAACCACAGTCGGGGGAAAGAATTCTCATACTGCAATAGTTGCCCGCTCGTTAGGTGTTCCGGCAGTCGTCGGCGTGGACGAAGTCACCAAGATTGCAAAAAAAGGTGACAATATAATCCTCGACGGAACGCATGGCAAAGTCATCATCAATCCTCATAAAGAGACAGTTCGGAAATATCAGTCGGACCGTAAGATTTATATTAGTTTTGAAAAAGAGTTGCTCGAAGAGAGTAATGTTAATGCTAAAACCCGGGATGGAAAGCGGATCGTCGTTCAAGCCAATATTGAATTTGACGAGGAGCTGCCCCTGATAAAAAAAGTGGGGGCGGACGGAATCGGCTTATTCCGCACAGAAGGGATTTTTATTAACCGGGAGGCGCTGCCTTCTGAAGATGAGCAGTATGAAATCTATTCCCGCATAGCAAACCATGTCTATCCTGATAAATTTGTGATACGTACTTTGGATATTGGCGGTGACAAAATATTACCGGAGATAATGAACATACAGGAGAGAAATCCCAATCTAGGCTGGCGGGCAATTCGATTTTGCCTGGATCATGGGGAATGCTTCTTATCACAATTAAAAGCTATCCTGCGGGCCAATTCAAAAGGAAACGTGCAGATCTTGATTCCTATGATTAGCAGTCTGGAGGAAGTTCGTCAGGTAAAACAACATCTGGAAGAAGCGCGTTTAATGTTAGAAAAAGAGGACAAACCATTCGGAGCGGATATTGAATTTGGTATAATGGTTGAAGTGCCCTCGGTAGTATTCCTGGCTGATTTCTTTGCCCGTGAAGTCGATTTTTTCAGTATCGGTACGAATGATTTGGTGCAGTATAATTTGGCAGTCGACAGGGGAAATGAGAGGGTAGCCTATCTCTATTCCCACTTTCATCCTTCCGTTCTCCGCATGATCAAGCAGACACTCGATGCCGGCCGCAAAGCAAATATCCCGGTGAGCATGTGCGGGGAAATGGCAGCCGATCCTATCGCCATACCGTTGTTATTATCAATGGGCTTTGACAGAATTAGCGCCACCCACGCAATCATACCGGAGATCAAAAAGATTATTCGAGGAATTGATTTTTCCGAATGCAAATCCCTTTTTCAGAGGGTCAGCAAATTAGAAACTACAAAGGAGGTTTCAGAATATTTGAGCAGGTTTTTTGAGAAGCGGTTTAAAGACCTTATTGTAAATTAGAATTAAATCAAAAGTAAAATTCAGGAAGGTTGCCATGTTTGATTACGATAAATCTAATTTCATTTCATTTCTAAAAGAATTTCCAAGTCAAATTGTTGAATCGCAAAAAATTATGTCTGGATTTAAGCCGGAAGTGAATATTTCGAGCATTCAAAATATCGTGTTTTCCGGAATGGGAGGGTCGGCAATCGGCTGCGATTTATTGCTGGATTATATTAAGGATGAATCAAAGCTGCCTGCGGCAGTGAACAGAGAGTACTCCATTCCGGCATTTGTAAATGAACACACTCTTTTTATGGCAATTAGTTATTCCGGGAATACCGAGGAAACGCTTGCCGCAACTGAATCAGCACTGCAAGCCGGCGCACTGGTGATTGGCCTATCCTCCGGGGGGAAGCTGGAAAAAATCTGCAATAACAAAAATTGTCCCTACATCAAAATTCCATCCGGACTTCCGCCACGACAGGCACTGGGATATTTGTTTTTCTCGCTGCTATACCTATTTGAAAGATTAGGATTTGTTTCTTCGAAAGATTCAGAAATTGCAGAAACTTTGGAGTACCTGACCAAACAAGCGGAGCGGTTCAGTACCAGTTCAACTATAAGTCCGAACCTGCCCAATCATATTGCACAAACGGTGTATCATACCATTCCGGTGATTTACACGGCGGTGCCTCACTTTGCCTCTGTCCCAGTTCGCTGGCGAAATCAGTTTAATGAAAACTCTAAAGTAATGGCATTCAGCAATGTGTTTCCGGAAATGAATCACAACGAAATTATGGGATGGGAAGGTCCGCGCCAGGTAAACGAAAAACTGCGGGCGATCATTTTGCGCGATTTGGATGAAAGCCCCCGCAATCAGAACCGGGTGAATATTACCAAAGACATTTTGAAGCAAAAACAGATTCCGATTCTGGAGATTTTTGCGGAAGGGAATTCCCGGCTGACGCGACTTTTTTCTCTGATCTATACCGGGGATTGGGCCAGCTATTACCTGGCAATGCTGAACGAAGCAGATCCAATCAAAATTGGAAGTATCGATCTGCTTAAGGAAAGGTTGACGCAGCTTTCTAATTAGAATAAGGAGGTGGTTGGGGACCGGTGTCTCCCCCGGCCTTCAAAGCCGCGCGTGTCCCCGTAATCGGGGGCAGGTGGGTTCGACTCCCACGCACCTCCGCTAATTTTGACAGAGAGGCAAATTGACAATGGTGCAGTCGATAGAACCAATGATGGGATGGGTTCTTCGCCTCCGCGAACCCGCCTGTAGTGGGGACTCCAACTAACCCCCCGCGAGTTGTTAAAATCAGAATGATCCGGTGAACTTTAGAGCAGGGACACATGGAATCCGCAGTTGCAATAATGATCTGTGCGGACCGCTTTCATGAAGACATTTGCCCACACCCCCGCCTCGGTCAAAGCAATACAGCTCGCCAGTACCAACAACTCTGGAAATAATTTTAGGTTTGACAAATTTGGTTTGATTGTCTAAATTTTTCATGACCATGGTTCATGGGCAGCCTTCACTATGTAGTCCTGTCAACCGGTGTTTGCCCTTTTCTGGCGCAGTCATCGAGGAAGTGATTGAAATTTTATAAATGGTATTTTTACCGGTTTGTAAACAAATTGAAACACACGCTAATCGTTTTTTCCTTTTATAAAGAGTGAGGTGAATAACTAACTTACCAACTAACTAATTAACTAATCTAACTTAATCTATTGGAGGAGATATGAAGCAAATTACTACGCTATTGTTACTGATTCTTTTCGGAGCCACGCAGGCATGGGGTGGCACCGTAAAAGGTATCGTAACAGATTTGGAAACCGAGGAACCTCTGGTGGGGGCTAACATCGTTGTGATCGGAACGACGATGGGAACCATAACTGACGAGGACGGTTTTTTCATCCTGCAGAATCTCCCGGACGGTAACTACTCGCTGGTGTTTAGTTATTTAGGCTATCAGGATCGTACCGAAAATATTTCCCTCACTGGCGAACTCAATCTGGAAATTACCATGACTCCCACGGTGTATCGCGGGAAAGGGGTTATCGTGGAAGTAAACCGCGCCCGTGAAAGAGAAACACCGGTTGCCTTCACTAACGTTTCTTCTGAACAAATAGATCAGGTGATTAATGGCCAGGATGCGCCGTTACTCATTGAAGGAACGCCCGGTGTATATGCCTATTCTACGGATGGGGTCGGGAATGGTGAAGCAAAGTTATTCATCCGTGGTTTTGACCAAAATTATGTCCAGGTATTGATTAACGGCGTTCCGACCAATGACCCGGAATCCAACGCGGTCTATTGGTCTAACTGGGGATCGGTTTCTTCCGCCGCACAATCCATCCAGGTTCAACGCGGTGCGGGCTCTTCGTTGTATGGAGCAGGCTCTTTCGGGGGCTCCTTTAACATCGTTACCCAGGATGCCCTCCCTGCGCGGTATTTCGGTGCAAATGGAGCTGTGGGCCTTCCTAACAACTCCATGTATGGTGTGGAAATCAACACTGGTTTGTTATCGAATAAATTTGCCGTTTCCACCCGCTTTGATCGCAAGGTTGGCGAAGGCCGTACCGGTGGGATCTACAAAGGCGTAAATTATTATTTATCAGGCGCCTGGTATATGAACGAACAACATAGTCTGAAACTTGTTCTTCATGGGGCACCGCAGGAACACTCCTACTCATGGAGTGGAGGGATCAGCTTTTTTAAAAAATATGGTTATCAGGCAAATCCCTCTCCTCTATTAGCCCGTTCTGCGGTGAAACAACTTCCGGATACTACTTACAGCGGCAACTCGCTCCCTGCTCCTCATTACGGTTTGTTGGACGGAAGAAGAGAAGTGATGAATGATGATTATGTCAGCCTTGCCCATAATCACTTCCATAAACCCCAATTGGAACTCCATTACGAATATGATGTTAACGAGAACTCTGCTTTGAGAGCGACTTTTTTCTATTCCAAAGGTAGCGGTGGCGGATCCAGCTTGAACGGTCAAAGTGATTTTGAAATTGGCGCATTACGAAACAAGGATGGGATAATAGATAATGTCGATTATATAAGGGACGATTACCTGTTAAATGCCTATCAACGAGACAGCTTTTCATTGCATCGACAACTGGGATTGTTAACCAACTTTGATACCAAAATCAGTGACAATATCAACTTAACTGTTGGCGGCGAATTTCGATCCTGGCAGGCAAATCACCCTGGCTTCTATACAAATCTCTACGGCAAGGATTCTGTTAATGCCATTCGCTATGCCTATTTCGTGAACGATTCAACGATTTCACGCTTTTACCGCACTACTTTTCAAGGGGATATGGACCACGAAGATGACACCGGCAATCCTTTAAGTTGGGATATTGATGCGGCCATTGCCGCCGATCCAACCTTCCGTACCCAGTACCGCAATTATAAAGGAACAACGCCGCAATTTACTCTTTTTGGACAGGCCAATGTTAAATTACTGCCGCAATTAAACGCATTGGGTACCTTACAATATGTCTGGTATGACTACAAGTTGGAAGAAAGGATGCCTAGCGAAAACGCCATTGGTGTACCGGTTGATTCGGGAACCGTAAATAAAGAAGGACCTGATGGCCAGGGAAATTTCTACATGCGTAACGCCTTCGATTCAGATCAGTACTACCGTTTCAAATTAGTTAACGAATCCAGATCCCGGGGATTCATCCAGCCTAAATTTGGGTTGAACTGGAATGTGGATTCACGCTTAAACGTATTCGGCAGCTTTGCTCATGTAGAAAGATTTGTGGATTTGGGTGTTTACTATAACTATGGGCTGATCAATACAGATGCTGAAGACGAAAAATCCAACCAGTTTGAAGTTGGTTTCGGATGGCGCACCACCAATGTAATCGCCAAGGTGAACGCATATAATATTATCTGGGATAACAAATCCACATATCTGGTTGATCCTTCTAAAGCCGGTCAGCCTGGTTACGACCGCAATGGCGGAAGAACCGAACTCATTGGACAGTCCACTCACCGAGGGATTGAGGTGGAATTGAACGCTAACGTTTACAGTATCATTCCGATAAGAGGATTGACATTCCGTGGTTCAATGTCATTGATGGACAACAAATGGACTGATGTATTGGACGAAGTGAGGTTAGTCGCCCCTATCTCCAGAACCGGTTTGTATGAAGATAAGAATTTAAATGGTCTTCTCGACGCCGGTGAAGATAAAAATAATAACGGCTTATTGGACGAAGACCGACGGATTTTCAACTCCGGGTCCTCTGTCTTAGATTTCGACGGAAATCGGGATGCGGTGTATTTCGATGAACTAAAGGATTCTCCGGTCGCTGGTCAGCCCCAAACCGCGCTAATGGCGGGATTGGAATATCACCATCCAAGCGGCTTCTTTGGGACATTTACCATGTTCTATTATGACCGCGATTATACAGTAGATGGCGGTTCGTATCGTCCTGTTGATGGTGTCTGGGTTGCACCGGGGATTGATCCGGATGATTTTGTGGTGACCGAATACGGCGACCAAAATCCCTCGCGAACGGTGTTTAATGCGGCTGCCGGATATAGATTTGATTTCTATGGATTGCGAATGAATCTCACTGGTCAGGTTGTCAACCTATTTGACAAAGATTATTTTACAAGCGCGGATGCGTACGGATTTATCCCGGGACCGAAGCGCACCTTCCGACTGAACCTGAGCGTTGGCAACTAATCTTCCCACAGCACTCTTCAAGCCGGTGTTCTACTGAGCACCGGCTTTTTTTATCAGAGGAGTGTTGTATTCCTCATTCTTCCAGCTTTCGCGTTCCTGATATTACACTACTGAGCGGTTGGCTTGACTTTCAAATTGATTCATGGAGGTGGACGGGTGCCGGTGTCTCCCACGGCTTTCAAAGCCGCGCGCGTCCTTCAAACGCCGGGCAAGTGGGTTCCAATCCCACGCACCTTTCCCCATCAAGTTAAGATCCTTATTAGTGATGTAGTAGTGGCAAGATCGATACATCTCATTCAATCGCATTCGTGTTCAACTCAAAAAGCGGTCATCCGCCTCAACTCTTCTAACCTTGTCTCAATTCGATCCCGGTTAATTTGCTTAAGCCGGTTGAAGCTAAAGTCTTCTACGTTAAATGACGCCACTACCGTTCCGTATATGACAGCTTTGCGCAGATCGGTTTCATTCAGATCGCTGCAGCCAGCCAGGTAACCCAGCAGCCCACCCGCAAAAGAATCGCCAGCGCCGGTTGGGTCAACCACTTTTGTGACCGGATACGCCGGTCCAAAGAAATACCCATTTTCACTGGCCAAAACGGAGCCATACTTTCCTCTTTTAATCACCAGAATTCTTGGTCCCATTTTTCGCAAAATGGTGGCGGCATCAAAAAGGTTCGAATTTCCGGTTAGCTGGTAAATTTCTTCTTCGTTTAAAATTGCCATATCCACTTTTTTTAACACCGCATCCAACTGCTTCCTTTTCCCCGAAATCCAAAAATTCATCGTATCTAGCACAACTAATTTTGGAGCCTGAATTGACTCCAATACGTCCAATTGTAGTTCAGGATCGATATTTGCCAGGAAAACGAATTCGCTTGAACGATAGTTTTTAGGAATGACCGGCTTAAAACTTTCGAACACATTTAAATATGTATATAACGTATCGCGGTCATCTAAATTTGAGTGGTATTTCCCGCCCCAGCGGAAGGTTTCTCCCTCATCCATAACCACTCCCTCCAAATCAACGTTATCCTGCTTCAGAAATTCGATTTTAGAAAATTCAAAATCTTTGCCCACAACACCGACTACATTCACCGGTGCAAAATATCGCGCCGCAGCGCTGAAGTACAGCGCCGAACCTCCCAACACATCGGTTGCCTTTCCCGAAGGTGTTTCCACGGAATCATAAGCAACAGATCCTACAACAAGGATGGACATCCTAATCACCTATTTAAGTTCATAATTACATTTTTTCGGGGGCGGTCACCCCTAAGATCGAAAAGCCATTTGCGAGAACGGTTTTGGTGGCAAGGCATAAGCCCAACCTTGCCTGCGATAATTCTTTATCATCCCCAATAACCCAGCAGTCAGTGTAAAACTTATGAAAGGCTGCGGACACTTCCGACAAATATTGTGTCAGTAAGTGCGGTTCGTATTCTGTGGCGCATCGCAGGACCAGCGAGGGAAATTCCATTAGTTTTTTTATAAGCTCCATCTCGCTTTTTTCGACAAGGAGGTGAAAAGCTTTTTCGTTTTTGAATTCGATTCCCTTTTCCTTTCCCGTTCGAATGATACTGCAAATCCGTGCATGGGCATATTGATTGTAATATACCGGGTTTTCATCGGACATGGTTTTCGCCAGAGACAGATCAAAATTCAAATGGCTTTGCATACTCCGCATTAAAAAGAACCAGCGAGTTACATCAACACCTACCTCTTCAATCAGGTCGCCAATGGTTATATAATTGGCTTTACGGGTAGACATCTTTACCTTTTCTGTACCCTCAAGGAGCGTAACAAACTGATGAATCAACACTTTTATCACATTCTCATCATAGCCTAAAGCTCGAATTCCGGCCAAAACATCGGGATAGGTATCAAGATGATCAGCACCCAAAACATCAACCACTAAATCAAATCCCCGCTCAAATTTATTCTTGTGATAGGCAATATCCGGTAAACGATATGTCGGTTCGCCAGTACTTTTCACAATAACCCGGTCTTTTTCCGAACCCAATTGAGTTGTCTTAAACCAGACCGCTCCATCCTTTTCATAAGAAAATCCCTTTTCTTTAAAAATTTTTAAGACATTAGCAACTTCACCATTTTCATATAAATCCAGTTCATTGAAGTAAACGTCAAACCGGATACCCAGTCTTTGGAGCGTTTGTTCTATGTCTTTAAAGATTGTCTTTTCAGCGGTGGATTTAAATACTTCCGGATCTTCGGAATTTTTGAGTGAGTCTCCATGCTTTTCAATAATCTCTGCAGCGATATCTTTAATATATTGTCCTTGGTAATAATCTTTGGGAAAACTGATCTTATCGCCCAGAAGCTCAAGGTATCGTAGTCTCACCGAATCAGCTAAAACTCTCATCTGCCTGCCGGCATTATTGAAATAGTACTCTCGAGTGATCTCATATCCGATCCGCTCCAACAGCCTGGCGATGGTATCTCCCAGGACCGCCTGACGTCCGTGTCCCACCGTTAATGGTCCGGTAGGATTGGCGCTGACAAATTCTACTTGGGCTTTCTTTCCTTTGCCTGAATCGAAGCTTCCGTAAGTATCTCCCGCTTCGAGAATGTGAGCCACCTTGTTTTGAAGCATCATCGTGGAAAAGAAGAAGTTGATAAATCCGGGCCCGGCAATTTCCACTTTTTCAATCCAATCCGGCTCTATGGTCAGCGCTTCAGCAATTTGACGGGCAATTTGCCGGGGATTTTGTTTTAGTTTACCTGCCAGTAGCATTGGCAGGTTAATACTTAAATCCCCGTGCTCATCCAACTTGGGTCGATCAAACTGGTAGTCAGTTATTGGGAAATTAAGCTTTTGGAGGGCTTGTTCAATTTTAGGTTTCAGATAGGATTGGACGTGTAGCATGATCTTCAATTTTGGAAATTTTAGCGTCCGCCCATAATTTTTCCAGGCCGTAGAATTCTCGTACATCAGGGCGGAAAATGTGAACAATGATATCAATATAATCCATTAGTACCCATTTCAACTGCTGATATCCTTCCTTATGCCAGAGTTCAACATTCTTCTTCTTTAGTTCCTTTTCGATATAATTTGCCAGAGCTTTTACATGAATATCCGATTCACCGCTCACTATGACGAAATAATCTGTTACGTTCATCAATTTCCTTAAATCCAAAATCAGGATATCTTTTCCTTTTTTATCCCAGGCAAGCTGAACAATTGTCTTGGCGAGCTTTCTTGAATTCATAAATTTTTAATTTTTGAACGGTTTTAATGTAGGGTAATCGGCTCCTAAAATAATAGTGATATCGAGTTGTAAATTTGGATCCATTTTGCTGTCAATATTGTCATTGGAAATACCCAACAATTCGGCAACTCTTTGTGAGTCTGTATTCTTAACCCTTTCCCATAACATAGTTTCCTTAACGTCAAATCGGGTGTGGTTCCCAGTATTCACCACGTCAATATCGTGCTCTCTCAAATATTTGGTGACGGTTGATGCAATGCCGCTTGCTCCACAGGCATTAAGCACCTCAACCTGCAGCTTTTGTTTAACCGGCTCTATCATTGGTTTGGTTCCCTCTTCCGCTTCCTGGGTTTCTGTTCCGGTTATCTCTTCTTTCGTGGTGATATCCTTTCCCTGATTTTGGGGATCAGCCTGTGACTGGGAGTTGCTAAAGCTACTAAGAAATGATTCAAATTTCAAATCGGAGTTTACTGTTAATGAATAACCTAAGAGCAAAACAAAAACGACAAAAAGCGGCAGAATTAATCTTCTCAAGAAGTTACCAAAGGGGGAATTTGTGCTAATGGAAATCTGACTCTGCGATGATTGGAGTTGGCGTCTTACGATGCGTTTTATTCTGGGATCAGATAAATTTCGTCGGGTGCGCCTCGCCAAGTCGGTAAAACTCCGTTTCTCTTTTCGAATTTAATATTCGCCATATCGGTGGTAGGGATAGCCATAGTAGTAGTAGGGGGTTACGTTAACGCCCACACTCAGGGAGGCTGATTGTGATGGTCGGTATTGCAGCTCAGCCCCACCAAAAAATTGCGTGTCATTTAAGCCGGGATTTTCGCCAAAGGTATTATAAGGCATATTCGCTATTCCCAAATTAAGCCGCAATGACAATGGATCGCTAATTTTATACTGAATAGTATTGATATAGGAGTTGAGCATCAAACTGTGACCACCCATGGTCATAAATGATGCGGAAAAATAGTGATTCATACTCAGCCGGTCAGGGTTAAGAAAACCGAACAAAAAATTGGTTGGTGATTCTGCGATTGTCGCACTGATGTTGGGATTATCTTGGTTTTTGAATTGACCCCAAAGGGCGGCGGGAATTATGAGAACTAAAATAACAATAATAAATTTTTGCATGGCTGTCTCCCTAATCGATAACGCATACTATCATTTACATTCATCGAGGAACTAAAGTTCCACGCACAAAATTAACAAAATATCTTGGGAAATGAAAGACAAATCTGTGCAGAATAACCGTGGAAAGGGGGTAAGCGGGGAATCTGCCGGGACTAAATGGCTACTCAACGACTTCTCATTACTAACATGTATCCCTTGTATTTTAGTCCCTCCAATCCGCGATTTCTAGTGAGCCCGGTAGGAATCGAACCTACGACCAACGGCTTAAAAGGCCGCTGCTCTACCAGCTGAGCTACGGGCCCAATCTAACAAATATATAATTTTGGGATCAAAATATATAACATCACCCCCAAGCAGTCAAGTTTAAAGTAGATCAAAATTTCCAATTCATACCCGTGTCTCGCATGATTATTGCATATCTATTTCAAAAATTTTATATTTAGGGCATTCTTAATTTCAATGAGGATTGGCATGGAAATAAAAGTGGTACCTGTAGAAAAACCAGATGAAATGAACTTCATCATGGGGCATAGTCATTTTATCAAAACCGTAGAGGATTTGTACGAAACCATTATACAGAATGTACCGGGGATAAAATTTGGCGTTAGTTTTTGCGAAGCTTCCGGCAAGTGTTTGATCCGCTCGACGGGAAATGATGAAAAATTACAAGAAATTGCCCGGAGGAACGCCAATAATGTGGGCGCTGGTCATACTTTCTTTATTTTTATGGAAAACGCTTTCCCAATTAACATCCTAAATGCGGTCAAAATGGTTCCGGAGGTGTGTCGGGTTTATTGCGCAACGGCAAACCCCACTCAAGTGTTTGTTGGTGAGACGGATCAGGGACGCGCCATTTTGGGTGTCGTTGATGGATCAATGCCCAAGGGAATTGAGAAGGATGAAGACATAGACTGGCGTAAGGATTTATTGCGCAAATTAGGCTATAAGCAATAATTATTTATGTGGTACAATTATTGTTTATTAGTTGTGATGTGATTAATTCGAAGGTCTTAAGTGGTTTGTCTTCTAATAGCATGTATGCAATTGAAGTAATGGACTTGACGAATTGTTGAAGTAGATTGTTAAAAAAGTGCACAATTTTTTACGAAATCTGAGAAAAATGAAATTTAGTCTCACTTGTTTTTGGATTTTCCTGTTTGTCGTCATAAGATCAGTTTCAAGTCAGGATGTAAATTCTCTCTTGAGTAAGGCGACAGAACTCATCGAGGATAAGCAATATGCCACAGCCAATATTTTTCTCGAATCCGCAATACAAAAAGCGGGGTCACTGCCTGAATTGGTCTGTTTGCAGGTTGAAAATGCTTTAGAAAATCATCTTTATCATCGCAACTACATTTCCTTTTACATGTTGGATTTAAGTGTTGAAGATCCAGTCGAACCCAAGGCTGTTCTTCCCGCTTCGTTTCTTCGCTATCCCGACCGGCTGCTTGAACAAATTATAGTCCAGAATCCCACGTATGGGGCAGCTTATAAATTGTTGGGAGATTTTTACAATTTGAAACTAGATAGCCCTATGGATTCTACTCTAATCAACAAAGAAGCAATGGCCGAAACGGTAGAACTTGTATTTCAAAATTACGACAAGGCCGTTCAACTGGGGTATAATGACATGATCATAAACCGGTGGCTGGGAAATTATTACAAATCAAAGAATCAATTCAAAAGCGCAAAGCAATTCTATCAAAAAAACATCGAAAGCGGTTTCAGCGATCTGATCACCTATTATAATCTTGCTGAGATCAACTACAGAGAGAAACAGTATAGCCAGAGTTATAGTCACATCCTAAAAGTGCTTTCCGATCTACCTGTTAACAGCCTAAACATCCGTTATAATTCTCTGAAAATTGCTGCAATGTCGCTGTACTACTTAGGCGAAGTGGAGAGATTTAAAAAGTACATCCAGGAATGTGTTCGACTTTTCCCGGACAGGCAGGATGCTTATCTTGCCTTATTAAGGTATTACGATGAGAAAAAAGACGCGGATAAAATGGAAGAAACTGTATTAAAAATGTTGTCCGAAAATCCTTATGATTTGCCCGGTTATGATTTTCTGGAAGTATTTGTTTTAAAATATGAGCGGTATTCATTCAGTGAAAAATTATTTGAGAATCTGATGCTGGCCCACGAAAATTCTGACCAGGTAATGGGAAATATATATTGGTATCGTGGCAATCTCGTTTTTCACCAGGGGATGCATGAGGAGGCGAAGAAAATGTGGGAGATCAGCCGAAGTTATTTTCGCAAATATCTACCCAAAGATGCCCCAGTTTTGAAAAAGATTGGCAGTATTAATCAGAAGACATTTACAAATTAAGATTCTTTTCTGAATTTTCTTTTCCGTCCCGGAAACATAATCCGATCATCAGTTCATGCTAATAAAAGGATATACCTTTTAACTCTTGAATAATATCTGCAACGAAACTAAGGTGGGCGTAATGAAACTGAATAACGATCAAATACGGCAGAAATTGGAGGGCACAGATTACTGGGAACTTAAAGAGGGAAAAATCACACGGTCGCTAAAATTCAAGGATTTTAAAGAAGCCATGGTGTTTGTCAACAAAACAGCCGAGGAAGCCGAAAAGATGGATCATCACCCCGATATATTCATTTCCTATAACAAGGTAGAGCTATCGTTGGTAACTCATTCCGAGGGTGGTTTAACCGACCAGGATTTTACGCTGGCGCAGAAAATCAATCGATTGTAGAATCCTTAACTCCCGATGGATAGGTCATAATATCATTAATAGTTCTCTTAAGATTTTTGCGGCATGGATTGTTGAATTACCGGTGGGATCGATCTTGGGTGATAACTCCACCATATCACAACCGATTACCTTAACTCCGCGGAGATCTTTCAGGAAATCAATATATTCCGGGAACATGATTCCACCGGCTTCAGGTGTTCCGGTTGCGGGGATCATAGACGGATCAAAAACATCCAGATCGAGCGAAAGATAGACAGGATGATCAGATAGCCCGGGAATTACCTCCATAATTTCGTTGAGCGTAAATTGGAAGAGCCGGGTGTGTCTCTCCGCAAAATCATATTCTTCCTTGCTGCCGCTGCGAATTCCGCCCTGGTAAATCCATTTTGAATCACTTTTTAATTCCAGAATTCGGCGCATGACAGTCCCATGGGAAAGGTGGTCGCCAAATAACTCATCCATCAAGTCCAAATGAGCATCAATGTGAATGAGCCGCAAATCAGGATAGAATTCAATTGCTGCCTGAACGACAGGTAAACTGATCAAATGCTCGCCGCCTATCACGCACGGTTTCTTTTTGTCCTTGAAAAGAGACTGCGCAGTTCGGTAAATCAAGTTGAGCGCTTTTTTCTTGTCTCCAAAGGGCATGTCGATGTCGCCGGCATCGTGGATAGCTTTCTCGGTTAAATCGTTCTCAAAATAGGGACTGTAATTTTCCTGGGAGTAGAGTGCCTCGGAACGAATGGCGAGCGGAGCAAACCGGGAACCGGGACGATAGCTGGAAGTTCCGTCGTAACCGGCGCCGAATAGCACAATATCGGCTTCTTCGTAGGAGGCAATGCAGCCCTCGAACGGTGGTCTTTGGATCAGGGTATTAATTGTCATTGATCAGCTCGCTAAAAAATGTCGGCAGATTGAAGGTGGCGGAATGCAGACCGTCGTTGTAGTATTTCAGCTTCAGATTCAACTCCTGGTACTGTTTTCTTCGGAAATCCTTGACCGGATGATATTTTTTCGACGCAAATGCGAACGACCAGTATCCCGAAGGATAGGTGGGGATGTTGGCTTGATAAAAATAGACCTTTGGGAAAACGGCCTTTAGTTTTTGAGCGATTGCGGAAATGTGATGAGGCGTCCAAAAAGGAGATTCACTTTGCGCAACCAGAATGCCGTCACCCGTTAACAGGTTAAAACAGTTCTGATAGAATTCATGCGTAAAAAGTCCCTCACCCACATTAATCGGATCGGTTGAATCAACCAGAATAATCTCGTACTGATTTTTGGACTGCTTTGCGAATTCTACCGCGTCTTGAAAATGGCAGTTTACTTTTTCGTTCAGAATTCCTTCCGCAAGATAAGGCGTATATTTCAGGCACGATTGTGTCACCAGCCGATCAATCTCCACCAGATCGATATTTTGAATTTGAGGGTGTTTCAGGCATTCCCTGATGGTTCCGCCATCCCCGCCCCCGATTATCAAAATATTTTTGGGATCGGGGTGGACAAACAACGGAACATGTGCAATCATTTCATGATAGACAAATTCATCTTTTTCAGTGAACATAACCAGGTTGTCTATAAGCAGCACTTTGCCGAAGGTATCGGTATCCAGTATGTCTATTTTTTGAAAGGGGCTTTGCTGACTAAACAGCACCTTATTCACTTCAAAGCCAAAAAATCCTTTCATTCCGATGTAATCTTCACGGTATAGAATGGGCATTGTTACTCCTGCTCCGTTTTGTTTGCCGCTAATTTTAAAAAGAAAAAAATAGATTTCAAAAAGATTTATGAAGTGGGCATTGTGGTTTTTAATTGGAAAAGAATCATCCGATGAATATCTTATTTCTAAATTTTTTGGTAGGGATAAAATCTAATGAAATACTTCATTACCGGCGCCACCGGATTCGTGGGAAGCTGGGTTGCAGAGAAATTAGCGAAAAGAGGTGAGAGGGTGATTTGCCTGGTTCGAAAGACAAGCAATCTGCGCTGGATAAAACATTTAGCGGTGAAATATCACTATGCATCGCTTCTGGATTTCGATTCACTTAAAGATGGAATAGAAGGGGCGGATTATATTCTACATTGTGGCGGTGTAACCAAGGCATTAAAACCTGAAGGGTACTACCGCGGTAATGTTCAGACAACTGAGAATCTGCTGAAGGCGGTTATGGAGGTAAATCCAAATATTAAAAAATTTGTTCACATTAGCAGCCAGGCTGCGGTTGGACCCTCCGAATCAATAACCCCGATTGATGAAACCCATGCATGTAATCCCCTCACCGATTATGGAAGAAGCAAATTGGAAACCGAACAAATGGTTCATCAGTTTTTTGATAAACTGCCGATTACTGTTCTGCGTCCGACGACAGTTTATGGACCCCATGATGCAGACGTTCTTGCGGCATTTAGGAATGTAAAATATGGGATCAACCTGAAAATCGGGAAAAATGAGCAATACGTCAGTTTAATTCATGTACATGATCTGGCGGATGGTATTATCCATACTGCGAAACATGAGGGTGGAATTGGGGAAACGTATTTTATTTGTAATGATCAAATTTATACCTGGTCAGAAGTAATCAAAATCATGAAAAAGTTAATTGGTAAAAAAGCAATGAATCTCTCTGTCCCTTATTCGGTTGCTTATGTAGTGGCTTCTTTTATCGAACTGACAGCCAGAATAAGAAGAAAACCTACTATTTTAGACCGTCAAAAAATGAAGGAAATTCGCGAACAATATTGGACCGCCTCTAATCAAAAACTCAAAACTCAATTAGGGTTTTCACCTATATTGTCTGTTGAGGAAGGACTTGAAATAACTTATAATTGGTATAAGAAAAATTCATGGTTATAATATTTTCTTATAGTCCAGATTATAATTGATTTTTTTTATTTTACTAATTGAGGTTCAAAGTCAATATTGAATTTCTCTGCTTTTAGGAGTTCTTTAAATTCATTCAAATGAACGGGCTTTGAAAATAAAAAACCTTGGTATTTTTCACAGTTGTATTCGGATAAAAACGCCACTTGATCTTTGTTTTCAACTCCTTCCGCTATGATTTCTTTATCAATACTTTTTCCAAATGTTATGATTGATTTAATAAAATCATTCGCCTCATCACTTAAACCTATTTTCTGGATAAAAGACTTATCAATTTTTATAGTGGAAGCCGGTAAGCGTTGTAAATATGAAAGAGAGGCAAATCCAACTCCAAAATCATCCACTGCTAATTTAATTCCCAAATCTTGAAGTTTGTGAAGATTATCCAGCACACTTTTATCATAATCAATAAAACTCGTTTCCGTAATTTCTATTTGGAGGTTTTCAGGTTTGATATCAATGTAATTTAATGCGTCCTCAAATTTTTTAATTATATTTTCGTTTTTCAATTGTTTTGCGGATACATTAATTGAAAAATAAAAAGAAGAACTAAATGGCTTAGTTATAGAACCAAAATCCATTAAAGATTTATTTAAAACCCAATTTCCTATTTCACGAATCAAATTTGTTTCTTCTGATATTGGAATAAAATTATTTGGCAATATTAAACCTAAATGTGGATTATTCCAGCGTATTAAAGCTTCAGCTCCTACTATTTTATATTCGCTACAGGATTGTTTTTCCATAATTGGTTGGTAAAGTAGTTTGAATTGTTCATCGAATTTGTTTTCATTGATTAAGTCCCGAAGTGTTTGCTCCACTTTTAATCTTCTAATAGCTTTTTCGGTCATCTCCTCCGAAATAAATTGAAAACTACCTTTACTTCTTTTTTTAGCAATATACATTGCTGTATCAGCTTTTTTAACTAGTAGGTCACAGTGATATCTTTCATTTGCAAACGGAACAATCCCAATGCTCGTTGTAATCGTAGTGATTTTTTTATTGTCAAAATAATAAGGAGCGGAAATTTTGGAAATTAGCTTTTCGGCAACTCTTCCTGCGTCTATTTCACCTTTTAAATTTCGAATGATCACTGTAAACTCGTCGCCGCCCAAACGAAAAACAAAATCTGATTTTCGTAAACACAATCGCATTCTGTTAGCAACTTCTTTTAAAACAAAATCCCCCGCATCATGTCCATAAGTATCATTTACTAATTTGAAATTATCTAAATCACAAAATAAGATAGCTTTTAATTGAGAAATATTTCTGCGTTCAGATTCAATTAGTAATTGGTTTAATTGATCATAAAAGGCATCCCTGTTCTTTAGTCCGGTTAATTTATCGCTGTAGGCCAATTGCCTTAATTCTTTTTGGGCATGAATTATTGCAGTGATATCTTTTCCAAAAAAATAAATGAAATCTATTTTATTTTTGGTGGTTTCCGAAAAATTTGGTTGATAAAACCTAGTATAGTACAGAGATCGATTTTTATCAGGGAAACAAATATTTTCAGTAAATCTAACGGTTTGTTTTTCATTAATAGCTCTTTGAAAATGTTCTCTCCTTCTTTTAGCATATTCTTGATTCAAACCAATGAGTTTAAAATAGTAGCTGTCATTTTTTCCAATTATCCCGGTTGCGATCCCTTTATCATTGATATAATATTTATTTACAAATAAATACTTACCTTTCTTATCCAGCACAGCCACTTCCATAGGTATTTCTTGGAGTAGTTTGAAATTATTGGAATGTGCGTTTATTATAGGAGTTATAATAGGAGGGGATTGGCCCTTAATTTTTCTGATTATTTTTTTCATTCTCCTAAAAGCGACTATTTGCCAACATCAATTGTCGAATTATTTAGGTAGAAACTTAAAAATAATATTTGAGAATATTTATAAAAATTATAATCGGACTTTCAATGCTCGCAATATTATTGTATTTAAAACGTTTTATTGCTAATAATACATCGTATAGAAATTTATATTTGTATTTAATAACAAAATTAGAAGGAAGGGAATATGTATTAAAGTACTGCTTGCAGTTTTGTCTAATGAATTGTATGAAAAAGGAAAAACATTTATTAAAATCGTTGATTCGTTTGTATCAATAAGGATGATTAGGGGTTATGCCAAATTATGAATTAACATTTTCACCATTAACCGAAAGAAACTGGCCTGATTTCAAAATCCTTTTTGGCAAACGCGGCGCGTGCGGGGGATGCTGGTGTATGTGGTTTCGTTTAAAACGTTCTGATTTTCAGAAGATGAAAGGCGAAGGAAATAAAGCAGCAATGAAGTCGATTGTCCAATCCGGGAAAATTCCCGGAATCTTGGCGTATGATGGAAAAACAGCCGTTGGATGGTGTTCAGTCGCCCCGCGGCAAGATTTCACCGCTTTGGAGCGTTCCAGAATTATGAGACCGATCGATGATCAGCCAGTGTGGTCAATTGTTTGCTTCTATATCCATAAGGATTATCGAAATAAAGGTGTTACCGTGGCGTTGCTGCGGGCAGCAATTGATTACGTAGCCAAACGGGGAGGAAGGATCGTCGAGGGATATCCTGTAGAACCAAAAAAGGACCGTATGCCGGATGTCTTCGCTTTCTATGGATTAGTATCCGCATTTAAGAAAGAGGGATTTGCGGAGTGCGAGCGTCGTTCTGAAACCCGACCGATAATGAGATATTATATTAAATAGATGCTGAGGATTGCTGTGCTAGTTTATTTTCTCCAGAAAGATGGTGAGAAGAGAATGATCACGGTGAATATTTCCAAACGTCCGGCAAGCATAAAAAAGGAAAGCAGCCATTTACCGGCATCGGGGAGATAGGCGTAATTGTCCGTCGGACCTACGCCTCCCAGTCCCGGACCGATGTTTCCCAGCGTTGCGGCAACTGCACCCAGGGATGTTATGATGTCTAGTCCCATTGCAGACATTGCGAAGATTCCAACAATAAACAGAAACATAAAGAGAATGAAAAACCCCAGAACATTTGTCAACACTTCTCGGGGAACAACTGTATTCCCCAGTCTTACCGAAACCACCGCGTGGGGATGAATCAGACGAACGATTTCGCTGAATACAAATTTCATCAGAATATAAATCCGCATGACTTTGATTCCACCTCCGGTTGATCCGGCACACCCCCCGATAAACATCATTAGAAACAGGAGAATCTGTGAGCTGGCAGACCACTGCTCAAAATCCGCGGTAGAATATCCTGTGGTCGTCAAAATCGAGACAACTTGAAACAGCGTCTTTTGTAAAGTCTTGGGAAATGAGTGATAGTAATTGATAAAAGTATCCAAACCAATAAGAAGAGTTGTAATCCCAATGATTGAAATGAAGAAAAGGAATTCCTTATTTTTGAAGTATGATTTGAGATCGCCCTTCAGAAAACGGTAATGAACGGAAAAGTTCGTACCGGCTATTATCATAAATAGAATTACCACGCTGTCAATATATGCGCTGTTATAGGCGCCAATGCTTGCATTTTTGGTTGAGTATCCGCCGGTTGCCATCGTTCCGAAAGTATGACAAAGCGCCTCAAACAGATTCATACCACCCAGCATTAGCAAACCGGCTTCAATAGCCGAAAACAACACGTAAACCCCCCATAAAATTTTTGCGGTTTCAGTAATGCGCGGCGTTAGTTTGTCCGCTACCGGTCCCGGAACTTCGGCTTTGAAAAGCTGCATTCCACCAACTCCTAAAAAAGGCAAAATTGCCAACGAGAGCACGATAATCCCCATGCCACCAATCCAGTGGGTGAGGCTGCGCCAAAATAGCAGCCCGTGGGGGAGCGCTTCAATATCTGTCAGGATCGATGCCCCGGTCGTTGTGAAACCGGACATAGTTTCGAAAAATGCATCCGTGAAAGAGGGGATATAGCCGGAGATGATGAAAGGCATGCATCCAAATAGGGAGAAAAAGAACCAGCCAAACGTAACAATGGCAAATCCTTCCTTTGGTCGCAGATCATGGTCAAACCGGGTGCTCTTGAAACCAATAAGGCCAATCAGGGCGGTTATGCCCGAACTTATTAAGAGAGCTGTCCAATCCGATTCGCCATGGTAGAGTGAGAATGGAATAGGGAAGAGCATGGCTATTGCCATGAATATTTGAAGAAATCCTAATATATGGATGACGCTGGCGATGTGCATATGCGGATTATGATTTCAGGTTTTGTTTCGCACTCAATTACGAACAGGGTGTTATTTGAATAGTTTGGTGATTTCACTAAGCGCCTGCGGAAGGCTAAAGACGACCACTTTATCCCCACCCCCGATGGTCGTGTCGCCGGTTGGTATAACCAATTTATCGTTGTGCAGAACAGCACCGACAATTCCATGCCTTGGGAAGTGGATATCCTTCAGGGGCTTTTTGGTAATCTTAGATCCTGCTTGAGCAACATATTCGATGACCTCCGCATCAACCCCGGGCAGCGTGGCAATGGAGGCAACCTTTTGATAGCGAATAAATCGAAGCACAGCATTTACGGTTAATAACTGCTTGCTCACCACCGCGTCCATCCCGATGGTCGGCGTTATGGGCAGGTATTCCACTTTGTTGACCAGTGCGATAGTGCGGGGCACTTTCAAATGCCGAGCGACGAGTGTGGCGATGATATTGTTTTCATCGTCACCAGTAACCGCTATAAAAGTGTCCATGTCCGTAATTCCTTCCGCCGCTAAAAGATCCACATCGGTACCGTCTCCATAAATAATGAGAGAGTGCGGCAAAATATCGGCAATTTCCTGGGACTTCTCAGCATTGCTCTCTATTATTTTGATATTAATTTCTTTGCCCAATATCTTGGCGACATATTGACCGATTTGTCCTCCGCCCAGGATCATGATGTTTTCAATGCGAGTATCAATTTTACCGGTGTATTTCAGATATTCGGAAAGGTAATCGGGATCGCTGATGATGAATATTTGATCGCCGGGAACAAGCACATCTTCACCGCTGGGAATTAAGGTTCTCTCTTTTCTGTTGATTGCGACAACTCTCACCGGTGGGTTGTCCAACTGGATGCCTAACTCTTTCAGAGGAATTCTTAAAACAGGTGAATCCTTTTCCAATCGAATTCCCAGGAGCTGCACTTTGCCGTTGGCAAATTCAATTACGTCCGTTGCGCTGGAACGCTTAATAAGCCGTACAATTGTTTCGGCAGTCTCTTTTTCAGGATGAATAATCAGATCGGCTCCTAACTCGTCTTTTGATAGGACAAATTTTTGGTCAGTTAATTCCGGGTTTCTCACCCTGGCAATAGTGGTAGGTACTCCAATTTTTTTTGCGATCTGGCAGGCAATAAGGTTCACTTCGTCGGAGTCGGTCATTGCGGCGACAATATCCGCTTTTTCAACATTCGCCTCTTTAAGAATTTTTGCGCTGGCCGCATGTCCCTCAACCACAAACGCATCCAGTTGCTCATTGGCTCGAATCACACTATGATGATTTCGATCAATGATGGTGATGTTGTGTTTTTCCTGGGACAATCGTTTGCATAATTGAAAACCGATTTCACCCGCGCCCAGAATTAGAACATTCATTAAAGGATGAACCTCATTTAAGTAGATTAGTTAAGACGTCAATTGCCCTTTCGATATCAGTATCCGCTAAATCCAAATGCACAACCGCCCTGATCCGGTTCGGATCAATTTCCAGCATTAGGACGCCATTTTCCTGGAGTTTATAGAGAAATTTCTCTGCATTAAAATCCGGCTCGACCACGTCAAAAATGACAATGTTTGTCTGAACCGTCTCTAAATCTACTTTAAGCGCCGGAATTTGCGAAATGGCTTCGGCAAATCGTTTTGCCCGCTCATGATCTTCCTTTAATCTGGAAAAATTATTTTCGAGGGCATAGATGCAAGCAGCGGCAAGAATGCCTACCTGCCGCATCCCACCTCCATAAACCTTGCGGTAGTAATGCACTTGGTTTATGAACTGCTTATCTCCCACTACGATTGAGCCTACCGGTGCACCCAAGCCCTTGGAAAAAGATAGCAGTATTGAATCAAAGTATTGGCAATATTCCTTCAGACTAATTCCGGTGGCAACGCATGCATTCCATAATCTTGCACCATCCAAATGCATTTTAAGATTTTGTGATTTGGCAAACTCAGAAATACTCTTAATGTTCTCAAGCGGCAGGATAATTCCACCGCCCCTATTATGCGTATTTTCGAGACAAACGAGGCTGGTTTGGGGGTAATGAACGTCCACATGTCGCACCGCAGACCTTACATGCTCAAGTGTTATGATGCCGTTCTGTTCATTAACCGGGTACATTTGCACGCCTGATAGTAGAGCAGGTCCTCCACATTCATAGTTGAAAATGTGGGACTCCTTCCCGACAATAATTTCTTTACCCGGCAGAGTGTGGGCGCTAATGCATACTTCATTTCCCTGGGTTCCGCTGGCCACAAAAAGGGCCGCTTCTTTTCCGGTCATATCAGCGATCATTTCCTGCAAACGGTTTACCGTGGGGTCTTCCCCAAAAACGTCGTCTCCAACTTCAGCTTCCATCATTGCATGACGCATTTCCGGGGTTGGTTTTGTCAATGTATCGCTTCGAAAATCGGCAAACCTCATTATCAAGTTCCTCAAATTTCTGCAATAATAAAATTAAAATGAACGGAGCGAATAATAAAGTATTTATTTGTTTTCATCGTGGGGTAAATAGACAAGGCGTGGATGACTTGCGTTTCCTAAGAATGCAGCCGGGAATAAAAAGTGAGGTGAAAATTCAAAAACTGAACAAATCAAATTAACTTTTGGTAGACTCTATAGGTTTTATGAATCTTTCCGCCAACCATAATGGCGCCTTTTTTCATTAGTTCATTATCCTCAAGTACCCAGGACATTTCAGCAGAGTAATAACCTGCGGATAAACCTCTCCGGATTGTTTCCAAAATTAGCATTCCTCCAATGCCGGATGTTTGGTAGTCCTTGATGACCCCTAACGTAATCGCCCGCAAGCTCTTAATTTTATTCTTATTGAGGAGGAAGGTAAAAAGACCGAAGGGAAACAGTTTCCCGTTGGGGATTTTTTTGAAAATTTCATTGTAGTTGGGTAAAGCCAGGGAAAACCCGATAGGTTTTCCTTTATATTCAGCGATCATGACTACTTCCGGATCAATAATTTTTCGGAAATCGTTTGCGACGAAATCAAATTCTTCAGGGGTCATAGGTACAAATCCCCAATTTTTGCTCCAGGCATCGTTGTAAATTTCCCGCACAATTTTTAGTTCATCTTCAAATCTTTTCAAATTTAGGCTTCGAATGTTGACTTGAAATTTCCTTTTCATTGCCTCGGCGAGGTGATTAATCTTCTCCATATTTAGCTTTTCCCGGTCGATATAATAGGCGTATAAGTCCTTGGCTTTCTCAAAACCCAAATCTTGCATGATTTCATTGTAATAACGAGGATTATGGGTCATCATGAAATAGGGAGGGGAATCGAAGCCGTCGATCAGAAAGCCAACCTCGTCATTTGTACTGGGATTCATAGGCCCCATCATCATATCACATTTTTTTTCTTTTAGCCATTTTTCCGCTATGCTGAGGAGCGCTTCGAACGTAGCCTTATCATTCTCAGCTTCCAGAAATCCAAAAAAGCCTGTTTTATCTTCCTGAAATTTATTGTGTTGATGATTGATGATAGCGGCAATGCGACCAACGATTTCGCCGTCTCTATATGCGAGGAAAAACTCAGCCGGGTTATCTTTAAAAAAAGGATTCTTTTGCTTATTTAATAATTTCAGGCGATCCATCATCAGCGGAGGAACCCAGTTCGGATCATTTTGGTTTATTTTCCACTGCAGTTTAATAAAGGCGAGTAAATCTTTTTTGCTTTGTACCGGAAGGATTTCAATATTGTTTGACAAGTTGTTCTCCAAAAGATAAGAAATTATATGATCCCCATTTGCTTTGCGATTTTTTTCACCGTCTCAAGAACCTGATCCAGGTCATTATCTGTGTGAGAAGCCATGTAACTGGTTCGCAACAGGGCTCTATCCGGTGGTACGGCCGGGCTGATAACCGCATTTGTGTAAATGCCCGCTTCAAAAAGAGCCGTCCAAAATGTGAAGGTCTTAATATCATCTCCGATAAGCAGCGGAACAATTGGCGTTTCCGATTCGCCGGTGTCGAATCCCATCGCTTGAAATTCCATTCGCATTTTGTCCCCGATTTTGTGTAAGCGCTGGACGATTTCCGGTTCTGCTTTTATGATTTCAAGGGATTTTAGAACTGCGGCGATGTTGGCTGGTGGAATTGCGGCGCTGAATATCAAAGCTCGTGAATGATGCTTAATGTAACTAATGACATCTTCCTTCCCGGCAACAAACCCACCCAGTGAAGCAAAGGATTTGCTAAAGGTGCACATTACTAGGTCTACCTCATCAAAGATTCCGTAATGCTCCATGGTGCCTCTTCCAGAGTCCCCGAGTACTCCAATTCCGTGCGCATCATCAAGGTAGAGACGGCACTTATGTTTTTGGGTAAGTTCAATTAACCTGGGGAGTTTAACAATGTTTCCCTCCATGCTAAACACTCCGTCGGTAATGATCATTTTGGGAATCAGTGGATCCAGATTGCTTAGAACCCTCTCCAGGTCTTCCATATTGTTGTGACGATATCGCTTGATAGTTATTCCCAAGTTAAGTCCATAGGCCAAAAAGATACCGTCAAAAATGCTGGCGTGATTCGTTTTGTCTGTGATGATCATCTCGTTCTTCTTAAGCAAGGTTGAAATGGAACCGAGGTTGGTTTGATACCCCGTGCTAAATGCCAAGGCTGCTTCTTTGTTTACAAAGTCGGCCAATCGATGCTCCAGTTCCTCGTGAAGGTATAAAGTTCCGTTTAATAATCGGGAACCGGAACAACTCGTTCCAAACCTTTCGATTGCTTTAATCGCAGCCTCCTGCACACGGGGATCTTTTGTTAAACCGAGATAGTTATTTGAGCCAATCATTATGGTTTCCCGACCCTTCATTTTTACCCTGGGTCCGTTATTCTCTTCGATCGGAATAAAGTAGGGGTAAATGCCCTGCTCCTGGGTCTCTTTGGCTCTCGTAAAATTCCAACATTTATCAAAAATGTCCAATTCAATCTCCTTACATAATTGACCTAATTGAAAAAAATTTACGAATAATAACCTTATTATCAAAATTCAATATAAAATGGCGGGTGTCCCGTTTTACTTCAAAAAGCCCTGCAGCAACGCCTGAGTCGCCTTTCCTTTACCCATTGTGTAGATGTGAATTGCGGGAACCTTAAAATCAATCAGCTTTTCACATAGTTCAATCATCTTTCTTATTCCTGCCTGGAAAACTTTTTCCGGGGTGCGGGCGTTTTCCATTTCTTCCACCCAGGGATGGGGGATGGATATATAAAAAAAACTGGGGAGGTTACCGAGCTGAGAAAGGTGAGTGATAGGCTTAATGCCCGGAATAATGGGTACGGTAATTCCAATCTCCTGTGCCTTCTCTACAAATCTTTTAAAGGCATTGAAATCATAAAACATTTGCGTTATGATATAATGTGCGCCCTGCTCCACTTTGTTTTTCAGATTCTGCAAATCTCTTTCGAAACTGGGTGATTCAAAGTGTTTCTCCGGGTACCCGGCCACTCCAATGCAAAAATTTGTGGATTTGGCGTCTTCCAGTTCCTCAAGGTAAATGCCCTTGTTCATATTGTTTATTTGTTTTACCAATTCGCTCGCATGTTTGTGCCCGTCTTTTTCAGGGATGAAGGCGGTTTGCCCTAAGGGCGGGTCGCCTCGCAGCGCCAATAGATTCGTGATTCCAAGATAATGCAAATCAATTAACGCGTCCTCGGTTTCAAATTTATTAAAGCCACCGCAGATAAAATGAGGGACTGTCTCAATATTATATTTGTTGGCAATAGAAGCACAAATGCCCACTGTACCGGCTTTCTTGCGTTTTGGAATCCGGTAAATTGTGCCGTTTATCTCTTCATAAGTCACTTGAGGTTGATGATAAGTAACGTTTATGAAAGCAGGCTCGAAAGGCATCAAATTGTCAACCGTGTTAAAAATCTCGTCAATTCCCTGACCTTTATTTGGCGGAGTGATTTCCAAAGATAATAGTAATTTTTTAGCATTATTCAATGCTTCGATTATGTGCATTTCAGTTTAACCTCGTTCAGGCGGAGTTGTAAAAAATTTTTCAAAAGTAACAATATATTAAAGTCGTGCAAAGGAATTTATCTGTTGTGATGAAAGTGTTGCTTAAATAAAAGTTTCCCGGACGACAAAACCGGAAGGCGTGACAAAAATTAGGAATTTTTTATGTTTGTTCCCATACTGGAATATGGCGTTTCCGTAAACCGTGCTCACAAAGGGGAGTTTGTTCCCATACTGATATAGATATTGCCAAAAGGGATGATCCTCCTCCTTGACCAGCGAAAATACGGATTTATCTTTTTCTATTTCATCTGAAGTTTTAAGGTACCGACCTCGAATGCGGGTGAAGCGGTAGCGGGTTTGCAACCCTAAGAAATTTAGCCAATTGTCCCATTTCAAAATATCACCCTCCAATAACCATTGATCTCCCTTGATAGTAAACTGTTTATTCAATGATAGGCCTTGATCTGAAACTTGAATGAAACTGACGTTCATGGTTTGTGGTTCGGTGGTAGGCATAATCTCGATCTTTGCAACCGGCTTTTCAAAAGTGAAAACATGATAAGCTCGTAAGAAGAAGCCGACGAATAATAGCATTCCAAAAACAGAAGACCAGAGAAGTATTAGAATCAGATTTTTCAGACTGGCCGCAAGCTTTGGTGAAGAATATTTCCGAGAGGTGAATATAGAGATTAACCGGCGTATTCTCCGGTAAACAAAAACTACAAAAAAGATGAGCCCCAGGCTTAGTCCGGCAGTGCCAAAATAGACCAGGTAGTCAGGGTTAATTTGAGCAAAGATACTGTTGATCATTTCCAGAGAAGCAAGTGTTTGAGTTTGGTATAAAAATTTTCGTTTATTTACCAGAATTATTTTTGGCCGTTCCTTTAATTGGGCGCGATGGATTAAATGCGACATTGCTTTCCGGCGCCGCTACGCTAATTCTTTGATCATTCACTGCTTTATAAATCTCATCATTTTCGATCAAGTAGAAGAATTGCTTTTTAAACTCCTCCAATGAGATACCGCAAGTGGCGGCATACTTCGCCAATTCATGGGGATCATCAAAGTCAGCCCGGTTCAACCGCAACATGTAGCGGCGGGCAATATAGTAATATTCGGAACCAACATTGACCATACGGACTTTCGCGCGTTTGGTTTTTGGATCTAATATCTCATTAAAAAATAGTGGGACAAACATACCTTCCTGGATCGATACCATAGCGCCGTTTCCACCATCGATCAAAAATTTTGCCGCGCAATACCCGAGGTCGCGGGTGTATTCCATATCGAATGGAATAGGATCGGCACAGCGTAGTTCATAGCCGATATTTTTTGCCACAATGGTGGCTTTAATTCCGAACTGCTTTAGTCGCTCCTGAACATGGTATTTTAAGATTTCTCCAAAATTCACTTCTGCCAGCCGGATATTGTTATGGGCATCTCGCTCCACATCGAGCAATACTTCCAACTCGTTTGGATCCAGCCGCTCCACCAGCCCTTCCGCGATGATGGCAACCCCGTCCTGGCGTCCGTAGCTTAGCCGCTTAATAATTGCACCCACCAGAATATCAACCATGTGGCTTAACTTAACTGTCGGCTCGGGAAACTCCTCCGGTATCACCGTTAACGTAGCTCCGGCGGATTTGCCGATCCCAATAGCCAGGTGCCCGGCTTTGCGGCCCATTGACACAACAAAATACCAGCGTGAAGTCGTCTGAGCATCTACCATTAGATTCATTACGATATCTACACCTATATGCCGGGCAGTTTGATACCCAAACGTGGAGATGCCATGAGGCAGGTCGAGATCATTATCAATTGTCTTAGGGACATGAACCACACGAATTCGACCGTCAGCTTTCTCTTCGATTTTTAAGGCGCTGTAAGCCGTGTCGTCCCCGCCGATTGTAATCAGCTTATCAACGTTCAGTCGCAAAAGCGAAGTAACTGCGTTTTCGAGGAGCTTTTTGTCCATGGTGGGATTGTGCCGGGATATTCCGATGTAAGAGCCTCCCCGGAAATGGATTCGGCTGACGTTTTCGATGGTGAGTTGTTTGACGTGAGAAATATCTCCCTGCATAATCCATTTGAAACCGTCTTTTATGCCCAACACTTCGACGCCTTCCAACTCAGCCCGAATTGTGGCTGCGCTGATAACCGAATTAATGCCCGGCGCCGGTCCGCCACCTACGAGAATAGCCAATTTCTTTGGAGCGATTGCCATATTCAGAAGCTTTCTTTCGTTCTAACCAATGTAATTTTTAAAAGATGTAAATTAGTGCGGAAAGACTGCTTTATCAATAGTTAAAATGAGGCTTGGTGTATTTCTGTTTCCAACAAATTTTGTTTCAATAGTCATTCAAAATTGGTAGCTTTGGATCAACCAGAAAAATTACTATTGGACCAATGTCAAAAATAACATCAATTCCCGATATTGAAGTCGGACACGCAACTCATGATAAAGAAAACACCGGCTGCACAGTGATTTTGTGCGGAAAGGGAGCTGTCGCTGGGGTGGATATTCGCGGTTCCGCGCCGGGCACTCGTGAAACAGAGTTGCTCCGTCCGGGGTTCATGATCCGGCAGATTCACGGGATTGTGCTCACCGGCAGCAGCGCCTTTGGACTGCGCACCGCGGATGGCGTCATGCAATATTTGTCCGAGCAGGGGATTGGGTACGATGCCCGCGGTATCCCGGTGCCTATCGTCCCCGCTGCGGTCATTTTTGATTTGAGAGATGGCAGAAATCCTGATTTTCCAACTCGCGAAATGGGATATCAAGCTTGTCAGAATGCAGCGGTAGATTTTGAAGAGGGATTAGTTGGCGCGGGAAGGGGCGCCACCGTAGGCAAGATTCTAGGAATCGAACGTTGCATGAAAGGAGGGGTAGGGAGCTGCGCTATTGAAATAAAGGGAGGAATTAAAGTAGGAGCGCTGGCCGTAGTCAATGCCCTTGGAGATGTGATCGACCCCGCAAACGGACAGATTGTAGCTGGCGCGCGAGATCCTGGTGGCAGGGGATTTATCGACACTGTTAAATACCTGATGGAGAATCCATTCCCCAAAAAATCACCTGTCGGCAATACGACCTTGGCGGTAGTCGCCACCAACGCTGTTTTCACCAAGGAGGAAATAAACAAAATTGCCCAGATGGCACAGAACGGCATCAGCCGGACAATCCGTCCGGTGCATACCATGCATGACGGCGATATTGTCTTTGCTTTAAGTAGTGGCGATTTAAAAGCCGACGTGAATGTTGTCGGAGAGATGGCGGCGCAAATGGTTAGTCAGGCGATTTTACGCGCGGTTAGGATTTCGAACGAATTATAATCTATTTCAATAGCGCGTTAGTGTCCCCGCCAACGCATAACATGGAGCAAACAGGCACATTAACGTTCCCGCGCAGAGCACTGAAACGAGAAAAAGACCATCGGTAGGGACACCGATGGTTATGAAGAAATTTTTGAATAGTGGATGGAAGTAAGATTAAAAGTATCCGGTCACGCCCAAACGGTTTTGGCTTCCCAAATCTCCATAAGTTGAATAAGCATAATCGAAGCGAAATTTTTTCCATAGAATACCCAAACCGGCATTGAGACCACCAAAATTTCTCCCGCCCAGCGGTTTCACATTCTCGTTGACTTCGTTATTATAACCCAGTCGCAATTTGATAATCTCGCTCACATCAAATTCCCCGCCGAGGCTGAAACGGCGCAGCCGGTCCATAAATTCTCCGGTATCGAGGGAAAGGTCATTCAATGATCCGGTAAACAAGAGCGGAAGGTGCGCCAGCCGTTTGGCAAAACCAAAGCGCAAAAGCAGCGGCATCTTTTCTTCTAACGAGGTGTAATGGTCAAGGGTGAAACCCAGGTTTGAAACCGTTAGTGCCAGCTGCAAGTTTTCCAGTTGAGAAATGGTGTAAATCAGCCCGCCGTCAATAGCAACAGCCGAGGCGTTAAAGGATTCCAAAGAGGAGTAAATGAATTTCACATTAATCCCGTAATCGAAACCCTCGCCAAGCATGTTTGCAATTGACAGGGCAAGAGCAAATTCCGAAGCGCTGAAGTTGCGCCCGGTACGTTCGCCGAATTGGTTGGTTTCGTCGAAGTCCCCGTAACTAAAATAGATCAATCCGGCGCTTAATTTCCCAAATTTCTGAGTGGGATGGGTGTATGCCAATTGCCCTCCTTGAAAATCCAGGAGGTGATCGACATAGTTAATGGTATACTGACGCTCCGTAATAGACGCCAGTGAAGCCGGGTTGTAAAATATAGAATTCACGTCCCCTTTGACAGCGATCAGGTTACTGCCCATGGCTGCACCGCGGGCGCTGTATTGCATTTTGAGGAACTCGAAGCTGGTGGTTCCTGCGGACTGGCCGAACAGCGGATAAGCTGACAGCAAGGAAATAAGAATGAAAAGTTTGGTGAGCTCTTTCATGAAAGCCTCATTAAGGGACGTATTCATAATATTGATTTTTGATGTTTATGTTCCCCGAAATATATCATCAAAAACTCATTGAGCAAAGAAATTTATCCGGTACCAGATTTAGTAGGGTGCTTAATCATCGGCTCAAATCTTTTCCAGAAAGCCTGCCCTTTTTCCAGTAGAAATTTTTCAAAATTTACTGTTTCCACGTGGGGCAGGGTACGCTCCAAAAATCTTTCCCCAATTTCCTGAAATTTATAAGGAAGGTCGCTCAAATAAAAAAGGTGCTTAGCATGCTGATCGGTGGGCGACAGCTTGTTTTCACTTTGAAGAATTTCGTTAACCTTTCTCGCTGCTTCTACACCCGAATCAATTAACCGCATTGTACCTCTGTCGGAGTAATCCCGAATTATTCTCCGGAGGGTGCTCTTTAATAACGGATAGTGTGTACAGCCCAGGATTAATGCATCGACCTTGTTTCCGATAAGAGGCTGAAGATAGCGCCGCGCAATTAGATAAGTGGCCTCATCTTCCATCAAACCCTCTTCGACAAGGGGAACAAACAGGGGACAGGATTGCGAGGAGACCTGCATATCGGATTGCAGAGCGGTTATTTCTTTTTGGTAGGCATTGCTTCGGATGGTTGCAGCGGTTCCGATGACCCCGATCTTTTTATTGCGAGTGTATTTAATTGCCGCTTCGGCGCCGGGTTGGATCATTCCAATAACGGTGACAGGCAGAACTTGCTCAAGCAGATCGACGGCCACGGCTGAGGCGGTATTGCATGCTACCACGATTAATTTGACATCCTTTTCCAGGAGAAAGAATGAATCTTCCAGGGCAAATCTGCGCACGGTTTCTTCGGATTTGGTGCCGTAGGGAATACGCGCCGTATCCCCAAAATAGATGATGCTTTCATGGGGAAGAAGCGCCATGATCTGCCGAACCACAGTTAATCCGCCGATTCCGGAATCAAAAACACCGATAGGGCGGGGGTCGTTTGAAGTGTGTGTTGTCATGCAGTTCCTTTTCCTTCATTTGAGAGAACACCAATTAAAAGTTAAAAGCTAAAAGCGAAAAGCAGGTCAGAAGCGAGAAGTAAGAAATAAATTTTTACCTTCTACCTATTGCCTTTTCACTTTTAGTGTCATCTGCATTCTATTATATTCGGCGTTCATATGGCATTTTCATAATCCTTTTTAAAACGGCGCAATCCGTTAAAGATTCCCTCGGCAATTTGTAGTTGGTAGCTTGATGTTTTCAGAATACGCGCTTCATAGGAGTTGGTAATGAAGCCGATCTCTACCAACACCGAAGGCATGGAGGCGCCGACCATCACCCAGAAGGGCGCCTGCTTAACACCGCGGTTTTTCAAATTGAGCGCTTTGAGTTTTTTATCCATTTCCTCCTGAATCATCGAAGCCAGATGCTCGCTCTGCCGCATAAAAGCAGATTGCGCCATGGTTGCCAGGATCACATTGATGCCCTCGTATTCCTTCTGGCTGTTGGGATCCTCAAAATTGATTACCGCATTTTCCTTCAACACAACTTCCCTGGCGCTTTCTCCCTTTTCAGGTCCCAGAATGTAGCTTTCAAAGCCGTTTATGTTTTTCTTCTTATTGGAGTTTACATGGATGCTGATAAATACTTTGGCATTGTTCTCGTTAGCAATTTGAGTACGCCGCTTTAGTTCTATGAAGCGGTCGCTTTTGCGGGTATAAATGACTTTAACCCCCGGCATATTCCTTTTGATCAGGTCTCCCAATTTTAAACCCACGTCGAGGACGATATCTTTTTCGTACGTTTTCTTGACGCCGATTGCACCGGGGTCTTTGCCGCCATGTCCGGGATCGATCACCACTGTGTCAATCAGCCATCTTCTTCTTTCCTCATCCAAATGCTGATGGATTTCCTCATTGTCCGAACTCTCCTTTGCCGCGGTTTCCTTCTTTTCCACCGGTAATTCTTCCTTTGTCCTGAAAACAGCCACGACTTCATTGTTAAATTGATCCTGATAAATTTCCTTGGACAGCGGTTCCTGTCTCAGCAAGAATGCGATCGATAATAATTCTCCCAATTGATCTACTTTTACCTGGCGAATCAGACCGCTCAAAGGGGTTTTGCGTAGCAGCTCCAAATCCGCCTTGGCGCCGTACAAATCGATATGATGCCACTGGTAACGCTTAGTGAGGCTCATTTCCCCCGATCTAAAATTCAGAGAAGTGGCGATGCGTACCACCGTCCCGTTTTCTTTTGACTCAATATTGATATTGGTGACGTTGAATCGTTTTTCCACAATATGAAGCGTCAATGACTTCTCATTGAAATCCATTCTGAGATTGGAGTACTTGTTGATCAGGGGAACGAGGAAGGAAAGCGGCGCGAATATTTCGTTGTTTTGCCACAATGCCTTCGCCGGCATCTGCAGGGGTTGGTTGTCGATAAGAATATAGGGATTGTCGGCGCTTATCAGCAATTTGTTTTGAGGGAAGTAAATGACAATTTTTCGCTTTTCTTCATTAAAGTAGGTGTGGTATTGCAAAGCGCCGCTAAATTGAAAAGCGCTCACATAGGAAATTCCGCCTTTCCAAAACAGCGGGATTTGAACTGCGGCAGCGCTGCCTGCGGGATACACGCTCAGTTTGGAGGAGCTAAAACCGGATAGAAATTCCTGAAAAGCGCTGGCAAATCCTCTTTTGGCCTCGAACAACAGAAATGCAAAACTGGCAAGTTGTTTAAAAAAATGTCGCCTGTCCATTGGTCAATCAATAATATCCGTAGCGAAAATACTGTTTCTTTCAGGTTATTTCAAACTGAATATGACAATCCGTTTAATTTAATCATTATCATCCAATCAATAAACCGGAAAGTGAAGTAATTTTTTTGGTGTTGTTTATTTAAATAAATCTCTTCAAGTTTTGAATTGAAAATAAACGGATAATTATATGAATGCCCTGCGGGTTGAAAACATCACCAAGACCTACGATTCATTCAAAGCGGTGGATAACATATCTTTTTCAATCCAGGAAGGAAGATTGTTTGGATTGCTAGGACCGAATGGAGCGGGCAAGACCACCACGATGCGGATGATCATGAATATCATCATTCCGGACAGCGGCAAGATCTTTTTATTTGATGAAACCTTCACCGAGAAGCATAAAGACATCATTGGCTATCTTCCCGAAGAAAGAGGATTGTATCCGAAAATGACCCTCATTGATCATCTCCAGTTTTTAGGTGAGATGAAGGGAATGTCTTCCACAGAAGCAAAGAAGATTTCATTACAATGGCTGGGACGGTTTAATCTGTTGGAGTGGGAAGGAAAGAAAATTCAGGAATTGTCAAAGGGCATGCAGCAGAAAGTCCAGTTTATTGCCACCATCATGCATTCGCCAAAATTATTAATTCTTGATGAACCGTTCTCCGGGTTAGACCCTGTCAATACCAAATTCCTCAAGGACATTTTGATGCAATTAAAGCAGGAAGGAGCCACCATTATTTTGTCAACCCATTTGATGGATCAGGCTGAAAAGCTATGTGATGATATCTGCCTCATCAATAAAGGCAGGGTTGTTATCCAGGGTAATCTGCGGGAAAAGAAGGAAGAATACGGGCACAACTCGGTTATTCTGGAATATTCGGGCGATGCCTCCTTTGTTCGCAATTTATCCATGGTTGAAAAATTGAATGATTACGGAAATTACATGGCGATCCAATTAAAAGATGGGTCGACTCCCCATCAATTATTCCAGATTTTAGCGGGTAAAAAATTTGAAGTCAAAAAATTTGAAGCCGCTGAAACAAGCCTCAACGAGATTTTCATTGATATTGTCGGGGGTAAATCCCATGGATAGAGTCATAAAAATTATCAAAAGGGAATTCAAAACAAAAGTATTGACCAAAGGATTCATTATCGGGACAATACTCGGTCCCATATTTTTATTGGGAATGATCTTTGGACCGGCCTTCTTTATGAATTTATCGGAAGAAGAACCTCTGCAGATTGAAGTAGTTGACGAATCGGCCATTTTATTCAATCCATTGATCAAGGCATTTGACGATACGCTGAGTAATGGTCAGCCAAGGTTTATTTTAATTCCCATCGAACCCAGAGTTTATTATAACCGCCGGGAAAACTTCCGGCAGAGAATTGAAGAGGGTGAAACCAGCATTTTACTAATCCTTCCGCAAGATATCGTGGACGGAGGAGAAATTACATATCTGTCGAGATCGGTGAGCGAGATGGATTTAATCCAATCCATCCGCCGCAGAATCAATGACGAAGTTAATCAAATTCGGTTGAAACAGGCCGGGTTAGATCCGCAGCAAATCAGCAAATTAACCCGGCGGATCGACATTAAAACAATCAAAATTGAAAAGGGCAAGGAAACCGAAAGAGGAGTAGGGCAGGAGTTTATTACTTCCTTTATCTTCTTAATGATTTTGTATATGACCATCCTGCTTTATGGCGCGGGTGTGATGCGTAGCGTTTTGGAGGAAAAAACTTCCAGGATAATTGAGGTGCTTTTATCCTCCAGTAATTCATTTAATCTAATGATGGGAAAAATTTTTGGCGTGGGAAGCGCTGGCCTGGTTCAATACGCCATCTGGAGTTTAATGTCGGTTGGAGTATTTTTTGTCGCGTCTGCGTCGGCGCCGAAGCTCATGGATCAGGTAACCATATCCCGGGACACTTTTTTCTTCTTCGCGTTATTTTTTGTGATCGGGTTTTTTCAATTTGCGACGCTGTATGCAGCGGTGGGAGCCATGTGTTCAACACAGGACGATGCCCAGGCAATGTCAGTGCCCGTAACCATTCTGATCATCATACCCTTCCTTGTCAGTTTCATGGTTATCAATAACCCTACCTCCGACGCAGCCCAAATCCTGTCGATGATCCCGTTTTTTACGCCAATGCTGATGTTCCTGCGGATTACCTTGGTTGCCCCGCCGGCCTGGGAGATCATCGCAGCAATTGGCATCAATCTCATCGCGATTTTGTTTTTCGTCTGGGTATCGTCCAAGATTTACCGGGTGGGAATATTGCTCCACGGTAAACGGCCTACTGTCCCGGAGATTGTTAAGTGGCTTAAGTATAAATGAGAGAAGCCGTGCGCGCTTGATTAACCCGACAACCGATATGTCCCCCGGGAAAAGAGATTACATCAAGAGTATTGATTACTTAATTCAGAAAAGTTAATGACCAGATTTCTCATCCTAATAAACCCGCGAAAAATTGGGCTAAAGCCCGTATTAGGCTATTGCTGTTTTATTAGGTCCCCGATTTAAAATCGGGGCAATTCAATTTGATTCGTCATTTTCAATGAATGAATTGCCCCGTAATAAAGTTATCCATTAATTTGAAGTCGGTCCGCCATGGTCGCCGATCATGACCCATTTATCACCTTGCTTCATCAGGATGTCGGTCCAGCGTCCTTGCTCACTTTTTTCTTTTTCCTCCTCGTACTTGGATACTTCCGTGTAGGAGTAATGCACGATTGCAATATTACCGTGAATTTTGATAGCCAGTGGTTCAATATCATACAACAAGGTTTTGGTTTTAGGGTTATAAAACCTGATGAATTTTGCACGGGTGGCTCTGTCGTGGGGAAGGTCTGCGCTGTTAACCCATCCGCTGAAGTCACTATGAAAATAGCTTAAGAACCCTTCGGTATCTCCTTTTGCAGCGAGGTCCCAATATGTTTCAACATTTTTCCAGACTTCCTTCTGGGCATCAGACCATTGTTGTGCAAAAACTCCGCTGCATAAAAACATAGCTAAAATGATCAGGCTGAGAGAAATAATTCTTGCCTTCATGACGATTTCCTCCTATATGATTAATTTAAATTAAATGATGAGTGAGTTATTTGTACTTACTGAGTGATTGTACAGACCTTATTAGGATGACATAGCGTTCAGTGTGACATAACTTCACCAATGTTACAATTATTTCATTTGAATCGCAAGTAAAGGTTAGCTGACCGGGAAAATATTTAACTTCTAAAAAATGCTCGGGTGCATTTTCTGCATTTTACATTTCTTTCAGCATACCTGTATGAAATCCATTGCAGCGCCAGTTTAGCCTTGACAAAATAGCCTTCGAATAATATTTTTTTAAAAATCCTGCGAAAACGGCCCTATCTATAACGATTCCTATCCTCCGTGCGAGGCACTTCAGAATGACGCTTGGGGATCAAATCAATAAAAAATCGCAGGGCGATTCTATATGGATCGGGCAAATTGTTTGTTTCATTTGGAGGTAGTATTTATATGCCTACTGGTAAAGTGAAGTGGTTCAATGAAAGCAAAGGATGGGGTTTCATTGAGCCGGATGAGGGCGGCGATGATATTTTTGTGCATTACTCCGCTATCACCCGTGAGGGCTTTAAAACCCTTAAAGAAGGGCAGCAGGTTGAATATGGGCTACAAGATGGGAAAAACGGAAAGCAGCAAGCTGTGAATGTCCAGAGGGCAAGCGAACAATCTTAGCCCCCTCCTGAAGTTGTTATTGGTTCAAGATATTTCTTAATCATTCCTCGAGCACCAGCAGCGATATGTCCAGCGCTGGAGCGCTGTGAGTCAGTTGTCCAACAGAGATAAAATCGACGCCTGTCTCAGCGTACTCCCGGACGTTGCTCAAGTTGATACCGCCCGATACTTCTAATTTTGTCCGGTCGTTGCAAATCCGCACCGCCTCCTTAATTTCCTCCACGGACATGTTGTCCAGCAGCACCAGGTCCACGGAATATTTCAATACCGTCTGCAGCTCATCGAGAGTGGCGACTTCAATTTCAATCAGCGTTTTGCTTTGTCCCTTTTCCCGGTGTGCGAATACTTTTTCCAGTGCGGTGCCAATGCTGCTTGCCGCAGCGATTTGATTTTCTTTGATCAAGTACATGTCGTGCAATCCGCTGCGGTGATTTTGCCCTCCTCCCATTCGTACCGCATATTTCTCCAGATCGCGCAGTAAGGGGGTCGTTTTCCGGGTATCCAAAATAACGCAGCCGGTGTTTTTCACTTGCTCTACGAATTTCCTTGTTAAGGTGGCAATGCCGCACAGCCTCCCAAGGAAATTGAGTGCAACTCTCTCCGCAGTTAAAATTGAGGACAGCCTGCCCTTCAGCAGTATTAGTTCCCCGCGCGGTTTGACGGGATCACCATCCGAGCGCATGAGTCTGATCTCAAGTTCAGCATCGACAAAATGGAACGTCTTCTTGGCAACATCCAATCCGGCGACGATGCCTTCCTGACGGGATATTATTTTCGCCGAACCTTTAACATCCTCCCCGACGGTAGCATCCGTTGTAATATCCCCGGTTCTTATGTCTTCTTCCAATGCGGATTTAATAATCTCTTCTAGTTGCATAACTGTAGGCTATAGGTAAATGATATAATGCGGTCGGGTGTCCAAGGGCAGCTCCTGGTGAAGATTGTTGATAAAGTCGGGACCATATTTTATCAAAAAATAAATGATGTTTAGCACCCGCTCCTGGTAATTGTCGTCGGGAAATAAATACAACAGGGCTCTTTTTACCTGGTTTGTTTCAACCGCTTCTTTTTGCTTCATGGCATTCGTAATTTTGCCCATGATTTGTTCGATGCCCGAATCGATTTTTTGCCCGGTCTTTTGGATGGCATTTATCAACGTGGGGTCAACTTCCCTGACAACTTTTTCAAGTTCATTTAGCTTGGCGGCTATGTCCGATTGAATAGAATCAATCTTATTAAAGATATCCTTACCCTGTTTTTGCTGTATGAAGTTATCTAAAAAATCAAAATGACTGCCGAATAAATCGTTGAGATCTACTCCCAATTTTTCAAGGGTTTTTTGAATTTTGCTCTCGATAATAGTCATGCGGTGTCTGGGATAAATAACCGGCATCGCTTGATTGAAATAATCGTACAGAACGCTAACCTGGGCAAAATAGGTAATCTCTGCCGGTCCGGCAACGTAACCGATAGTTGGCAAAATAAGATCCTGTATCAACGGACGAAGCGCCACGTTGGGCGAAATTCTTTCCGTTGTTTCTTCGATAATACTGCTTAATTTCCGGTGTTCCAGCTTTTCGTATTTGTCAGCGTACTTCAGCAGAAAATCACCCTTTTCATTAAAGTCAATTCTTACCCGTTGATCTTTTTCGTCAGTCAAGAACAATAATGTTTGCTCCGGCTGGAACTGAATTTGTGTCGGCAGTTGTGATTCTATCAAAGCGGCGCTTCTTTCTTTCAGCCGCTCCTGAATTTTCTCCGGCGCTTCAATAGCTTTTTGGTATATTGGTCGGCCCAATTTTTTGATTTCAGGATCAGACGGGTTCAATACTACCAGACCGTATTCTCCGAACAGTTTTAAAGCGAGCGTTGCAAAAGCGTCGGCATAAAAGCGCTGCGCAGAATAAGATTCAAAAAAAATCTCCAGTATACCATCCATAAATTCGGTTTCATAGAGTTCATCCTTGATAATGGATTTCCAGCCGACGATTTCGGCGTTAAGTTGACGCTTGTAAACCTGCTTTAAAGCGTCCTCAGATTCTTCAGTCAACTCCAGGCGGCGCAGCTCATTCTCTTTGGTGAAAAACCGGATATGGTTTATTTCTTTAAAATCGTGATCGTCTACTTCCAGCCAGAAGCAGGGTATAAAATTATATTTTGGGTGCTCGCTTTTCAGCCAATCGGAGAGTCTGAGGATGGTGATAATCTTATAAATAGTGTAGAGCGGACCGGTAAAAACACCTGCCTGTTGTCCGGTAACGACCGCAAAACAGTTGGCCGAGGTCAAGTTCGATATGTTTTCTAAGACTTGTGACGGCGCATTCCACTTTTTGTTTTGGGCAGTTAAAATATCGGCAAGCTTTTTTCGCTCAAATTTCTGATTCGCCCTTTTTTGGATCACCGCATCCCAATCCGAAAGGAAATTAAACTGATAAAAATCTCTCACTTTGTTGAAATCATTCAAGTAGGTTTCAAACAGCGAAGATTCCTGCTTACGCTCCGTTCTGGTGGGTCGGGATAATTCATTAATCTGCATAATAGTCAGAAGTTAATTTTAAGGTTGTTATTTTTCAATTGCGCAAGATTTACCATGATGTCTTTGGAAGAATAGATGCTGTCGCCGCGCATGAGATTTAAATAATGACTTCCCGGGGAAAGCGCAAGGTTTTTTGCCGGGGTCACCAAAGACGTCCAATTGCCATTTAAAATAATGGCCGCGCCCGGAAGACGGGTATTAAGGTGTAATGTATTCCATTCGTTGACGGAACTGGCATGGAAGATGGCCATTTTTTTTTCGTTCGTCAGCAGGTTTAATATTCGTGATTCGGGAGTTATTAAATAGCCGTTTTCCCGGATGCTGATTTCATATGTTCCCGCTTTTACCGGGAACGGTTTGCCAATCGCTTTTATGCCGGTGAATCGGTTATCAAGATAGATGTATTCGTTTTTGCGGTTACTGGAAATTTGCAGGTAAGCGATTTCTTCCTCTGGGTTGAGCTGAAATTTCAAGGTTTTTATCCCATCCTCTTCAACCAAAATCCTTTGATGTGGGGGGGTGGCAAGGTAGCCGCTTTTCACCACGCAAAACACGTGATAACCTACTGGGAGTCGCAGCCGCGAGTCAGTTGTTTTGAACGGCAACCCGTCGACATAGAGATCATAGCCGGTCAGGTTTGACTCAATAACAATCTCGCCTAGGAAAGTGGAATGTTTTAACGTGAAATTAGTGGAGATGGTTTTGTTCTTTCGAACCGAAACCGACGCCATGGGCGGCCAAGCCGAAAAGCCGTCTTTATAGACACTGACGAAATGTATACCAGGAGATATCTTATTTAATGTATGCGGTGTAAAGTGATTGACTTCAACACCATCTAGGAAGATTTTACAGCCCGGCACGTCGCTATTGATTTTAAGGGATCCGTAGTTGCTGCTTCCCCCCGATGGATTGAATTTGTACAAAAATAGCAGTATCATTCCCGCGATAAAGATGAGCCCGACGTTTGAAACGATCTGAATAATTCGTTTTCTTTGGTGTTTCTGGCGCTTTGAAGAAATTCTTTTTGACCGGCGCTTTTTTTTGCGATGTTCTGCTTCCTGAGGAGTTAACCACTCCACCAAACCTTGGTGATTGATATATTTAACATACCCTTTTTCAGTGAAATATCTTTCTTCCTCCTCCTCGCGGATTTTTTCGCGCAGTTGATTTTCCAGTTTGCGCTGGCGTTCCTCTTCTTTCTGCTCTTTATTTGCGCGCAGCGTGGTCTCCCGCTTTTCTAACTCCCTTTGAATTTCCTCCCTTAATCTTTTTTCTTCTTCCGGCGTTAATGGCATGGCTTTACTCTCTACTTTTCTTGGATTTCTAATTCAAGTTAGCCAAAAAATTCTCAACTCGGTGTAAATTTTAAACCCCGAAAATGTAAATTCCAAATTTAAAATTCAGCGGTTCGGAATTTGTTTAATGTTTTGGATTTTCGTTATTTTATTTCGAATTTTGTCTGGTAAGGGAATTTGCAAATTTCAAAAAGTGAGGGAGATTATCATGAAGAAATCTAAATTATTCTCAATTTTCATTTCCTTCGTGTTTATTTGGAGCTGTGCGGATCGATCGTCCGATAATATTACCAATTCTAATCCGCAAAACGGCTTTACCCAATTAACGGGCCCTCTTAGCGGCACGGTGTCATTGGCTCAGTCACCCTACCAGGTTATCGATACCATTTTTGTTGATTCCACTCAAAGGCTGATCATCCAGAAAGGGGTTAAACTTCATTTTACCGATTCAGCCATGTTTGTTATTTATGGGAGTCTGGAAGCAGTGGGAGATTCGGATTATTTTGTTCACCTTACGGCCTATCGCAATCACTGGAAAGGAATCAGGGTAATCAATTCGGATCAGAATTCACTATTTCGTTATTGTGTGATAGAAAAAGTATTCACGGATTGGCAGGATTCATCTCAATTTGGGGCGCTTGAGATTAACAGTTCAACTGCCACGATTCAAAACTGCATTTTTCGACAAAATAACTGCTATTATGGAGGAGGACTCTCATTGCTGGGCGATATCTCAACAATAACTAATAACATCTTGCGGGAAAATAAGACAGTAGTTTTCGGAGGGGGAATTTTAGCTGTGGAATCTTCCGCTCGAATTATCAACAATACTTTCTTTAGTAACCTATCCGAGAATGTGGGAGGCGGATTAGTTGTGGTTGATCCCGTTACGATGGATGTACAAAATAATATTTTCTTTGAAAATGTTGGCAACACTGGTGATCCAGGGATTTGGCTGATAAGCGCTGATTCATCCGGATTTAACCAGCAATACAATTTTCTGCCAATGGGAAGTGAAAATCCCCAATTTATCTCTAATGATAATTTGCACCTTCGAGATTATTCTCCCTGCGTTAATGCAGGCAATCATGATCCTGCGTACAATGATGCTGATGGCAGCAGAAATGATCAGGGAGCTTACGGCGGTCCGTTAGGCAATTGGTAATCACTCCGGAATGCAATCTAAATCGAGTTAACCGGAATGCAATCTAAATCGAGTTAAGTTGATTTTATTTAAACACCTCTACGAGGTCGTAGACCGAGCAACACGGAAGCAACACTGGTATAAAAGGAAATAATTCAGTGAATTCAGTGTATTTCTGTGTTTATTTTTTGTGATTTGAATTTAGCCCAAAAGTACATTATGAAAGATAAAGTATGTCTGATAACCGGTGCAACTTCCGGCATCGGAAAAGCCACGGCGCTGGCGTTGGCTAAAATGGGAGCCATGGTGATTGTTAATGGCAAAGACAAAAAGAAAGGGGAGGAAACCGTATCTGAAATCAGGAGAATCAGCCGCAATGACAATGTGCACCTGATGATCGCCGATCTTTCTTCGCTTGATGAAGTTAGAAGACTAGCAATTGAATTCAAGGAAAAATATCAGAAGCTCGATGTTCTGATCAATAATGCGGGCGTCTTTTATTCCTACCATGAATACAGTCAGGACGGGATCGAAATGCAATTTGCTGTTAACCATTTGGGCCATTTTCTGCTGACCAACTTATTGTTGGAGATTCTGATACATTCGCCGGGATGGAGAATCATTAATGTTTCCTCCAATGCCCATTACGGGGGCAGTATAAATTTTGCAGATATAAATTTTGAGAAGCGGTATTTTGGATGGAAAGTATATTGTCAGTCCAAACTTGCCAACGTATTATTTACTTATGAACTGGCAAGAAGAATTGGTAAGAAATCGGTGATTGTCAATTGCCTGCATCCGGGAGTTGTGAGAACACGGTTTGCTGACAAACATGTTTCGCTGCTATATAAGATCGGTTGGAATTTTCAAAAGCCGTTTATGTCGTCAGTGGATGAAGGCGCCCAAACCAGCATTTATTTGGCGAGCTCGGACGAAGCGGCGCAAGTCAACGGTCAGTATTTTGTGAATTGCAAGCCTGTGGCTTCCTCCGAGTTATCTTATGATGTGCAGCTTGCCAGCAAGCTATGGAATGTCTCGGCGGAATTGGTCGGATTGGATTTTTCGCAAAATCAAAAGTAGATTTATTTCACATTTTGAATTATATTGTTGCCGTTCTCAGTTTCCCGAAATGACTCGCCAGATTTGATCTAAGAAGGACTTATTATTTTGATGAAAAATATTATTTGCGATATTGACGGTGTGTTGCTTCATCACAACAATTTAGTACCGGGCGCCGACCAATTCATCCATCGTTTATTGAAACAGGGGAATCCCCTGAAACTATTGACTAATTATCCATCCCAAACTCCGGCAGATTTGCAAAACCGTTTGGAATCCGCGGCTATAAAAATATCCTCCGAATATTTCTACACTTCAGCAATGGCAACAGCTGCTTTTTTGGAAAAGCAGGAGGGAAGAAAGGCCTATGTGGTCGGCGAAGGCGCATTAACGCACGAGCTTTATCGAATTGGATTTACGATCACGGATATTAATCCCGATTACGTAATTGTGGGTGAGACCCGGGCCTACAATTGGGACATGATCCAAAAGGCATCTTACTTTATTATGAGCGGCGCCCGCTTTGTTGCCACCAATCCCGACGTAGCCGGTCCAAAAGGCTATCCCGCATGCGGTGCCCTGTGTGCTCCAATCGAACGAATCAGCGGTAAGAAACCTTTTTACGTGGGGAAGCCCAATGCCTGGATCATGCGGGCAGCCTTGAATAGCATTAATGCACATTCTGAAAATACCGTAATCATCGGGGATAACATGAACACCGATATCCTGGCTGGAATCCAAGCGGGTATTGAAACCATTTTAGTGCTCTCCGGCTTTAGCACCAAAGAAGATTTGGAAAAATATCCCTATCGGCCGAATCATATTTTTCCGTCTGCTGGTGATATTGACATTTTGTAATGTTTCGTTTGGACTCCGGTACGAAAGCGCAGCCAAATCAATTAGTATTAAGTTTGATGTTTCAAGTTTACAATAGGCAACTGACAATTCGGCTTATCCTCTGTGCAACTTCAAACTAATATTGTATTCCAAATAAAAATGTTAAACAAAACCGTTGAGATAACAGATTCAAACTAATAAATTAATCAATTACTTCCTTAGAGAATGAATTAATCATATACAACAAATCCGGAATTTACCATGACGACTCAAATAAAATTTTTTGAACAGGTAAACAAAAATTTTGATAAAGCTGCTCCCTACACAAAATTTTCCAAAGGACTGCTCGATCAAATAAAGATATGCAACAGCGTCTATCATATGAGATTTCCCCTTCAAAGGGATGAC
>Ga0209536_100000570_pt1 | contig 59556 bp, 45 predicted proteins | sample DeeMarSeWOR28_12_FD_187461 | JGI IMG/M metagenome (GOLD analysis project Ga0209536, IMG submission 187461) | Marine sediment microbial communities from White Oak River estuary, North Carolina - WOR-2-8_12 (SPAdes) (version 2) | ecosystem: Environmental > Aquatic > Marine > Intertidal zone >...
CGATGTCGTCGCCCGTGACCACGCAGAGCACGTCGACGAACCAGCCGACCGTGGCGTCCATAGCCTCCCGCAATTCAGCGGAATAGCCCTTCCAAGGATGCTGCGCCCCAAGCGTGTGCGTCCCATGCTCTACGACCTTGAGTCGCGCCATCTCGTGGCTCGCGGCACCGTGGAGTTCTCGTGCCTCGGCAATGGGCACAGATTCGTCGTCAGAGCCGTGGACCAGCAACCAATTTGCCTTCACCCGAGCTGCGGCCGAAACAGGATCGAGAGCATCGCCGAGCCGATCGATGTCTTCGAGCAGATCGGTGCGAAGCGGCAGCACTGTCCCCGTACGTGTATTGACAACGTCGAGTTTTCGGTCACGCCGCCATCGTGCGACCGTCTCGCCGTTCCAGCGAGATGCCCGGGCGATCGCGGCCCAGGTAACCAGAGCTCGCACTGACGGATGGCGAGCTGCATGGAGAATGGCGATCCCGCCGCCGCGACTATGGCCGAACAGCCCATATTCAGATGCCGTGGGAAGACCCGGGACCAAGTTGCCCCTTGCCAGCGCTTGGACGACCGTGGCCAGCTCCCGGAGGTCACCGGAATAGGTACCCCGAGCGAATCGTTCTCCCTCCGTGAAGCTCACCCCGTCGGGACCAACGCCGCTGCTGCTGAAGTTGAAGCTAACGGCCGTCATACCGGCCCGCGCCAGACGCTCAGCCAACTTGGGAAAGAACCCCCAGTTCTTGAACCCCTTGAACCCATGACAGATAACGACCACAGGTCGACCCACTCCGCTTCCTGCCGTTCTGACTTCGCCTCGCAGAGGCTCAAAATCGGCTCCTCGAAGCTGGAACTGTGTCGTTTTCGTGGTCGACATCGGCTTTGACCTCCCAAGGCCAGCCTGGTACATTCTTCAACGAACTCACACCGGAGGGAACGCAAAGATGGGTCTTACGGCGCGTCCCTCCAGCCCGGCCCTTGCCGCGGTTGGCCGCTCCCTTGCTGCCAACCGTGACCGGCTGGTGACGTCATGGGCTGATTGGCTCCTGACCCGCATGAGCCAGGGCCCGTTGATCGACAGACCCACCATTGAGCGGCAGCTCGCTCTACTAATAGATATAGTGATCGAGATGGCTGGTCCGCTGCGGCGACAGGTGGCGGAGCTGTGGTTCAACGCCTGCGACGCTTACGGTAGGACAGCAGCCGCTCGCGGCTTGGCTGCCGGCGAGGTAGTCGAGGAGATCCAGCACCTTCGCGAGCTACTCATCCGCAATCTATCTGAATTGATCGCCGCGCTGCCCGCTCGCCAATCCTTGGCCGCCCTGTTGAGGCTCAATCGACTGCTGGACCGCGGCATGGCACACGCGGTGGTCGGCTACACGGATGTCCTCGTGGAAACGCTACTGAACAAGAGGGGCGTCGTCTTCAGTGTTTCCGAACCCGTTGAGAGTGTCGTAAACGAGCGTCTCAGCCAACTCGAGGAGGAACTGTCCTCACTGCGGGATCGGCGACTCTAGCCCGCACGCTTCAACCCATCACATCTTCGCCCCCGTCCACGTTGATGACATTTCCAGTTATCCAGTCGGTGCCGGGTTTCGACAGGGCAACGATTGCCTTGCCAACATCATCCGGCGTCGTGAGTCGCTTGTGAGGGTTGCGTCTGACCGCTTCAACAAACAGTTGGTCGCTCTCGGGAATCCGCTCTGCCGCAGGAGTTCGTGTCACCCCACCTCTCAGTGCGTTGACGGTTATGTCATATGGGGCCAACTCGACTGCCAGTTGGCGAGTATGCGATTCCAGTGAACACTTGGCAGCCGATACAGCCCCGTAGGAATGTATGACACGATTGGATCCCGAAGATGTCATCGAGAATATCCGGCCGCCTCTCCCCATCAGACCGCGTCGCACCAAGTCCTGCGCCCAATACACGAGAGAGTGAGCCATGACATCTAGCGTCATGTCCATGTTCCGTTTAGTGAGTCCGTTGTCGGATATGTACGGCTTGAGAGTGCCGAATGCCAGTGAGTGCATCAAGACTGCAACCGTCCCACCGTTCTCCTCGATCTCGGCCTCGATCTCGTCTAGCACCTCGGAACGCTTACCTTCGTGAGCCGCATTGACGTTGAAAAAGAGCGCGCTATGGCCCGTCGATTCTATGTCGGCGACGACTTCTTCCACGTGCGGTAGTGTGCCGCTACGGTCGAGGTGCACCCCGGCGATGTTGTACCCGGCTCGCGCAAGATGTTTCGCAGTAGCTTCTCCGAAGCCGCTCGATGCTCCCAATATGAGCGCCCAACGTGGCGTCACTATTTGCGCATGTCTCACAGCAACCTCCTGTCGCGAGCGAACGAAGATAGTAGTTCCCGGCGCGTTTCGCCACGGCCGCAAGCGGGGTGGGTTGCGGTGCGCCGAGATAGCTGTTTCTATCTGTGAATTCAAACCACCACTTCGTCGCGCCGGTCCCGATCAGGCCAGCGACATGGGACTCGAGGATCGTAAATCATGGATTATCAACTAACTGAAGAACAGAGGATGATCAAAGACCTGTGTCACCAGATCGCAGAAGAGAGAATAAAGCCGATAGCACAAGCACACGACGAATCGGGGGAATTCGCCTGGGACGTTGTGAAGCTGTTGGCGGACTCTGACATATTTGGGGTGGCGATCCCTGAGGAGTATGGCGGCATGGGAGGCGGTGTGTTGGAGATGGCCTTGGTTACCGAGGAGCTTTCCTGGGGCTGCGGTGGCATCGCATTGTCTTTCGGCGCAACTGGCCTAGGCGCATTCCCCATTCTCCTCTTCGGCAACGATGAGCAGAAGAAACGGACGCTGCCCGCCATAGCGGCCGGGAAGAAGCTGGCGGCTTTCTGCATCACCGAGGCGGACGCAGGATCGGATGCGGGTGGCATCAAGACCACAGCCACGAAGGACGGAGATCACTACATCATCAACGGAACCAAGCAGTGGATTACGAACGGCGGTGAAGCGGAGATCTATACCGTAATCGCATCCACCGACAGGGCCAAGGGGGCAAGAGGGGCGAGTGCATTCATCGTCCAAAAGGGAACGCCCGGCCTCTCCTTTGGGAAGAAAGAGAACAAGATGGGCATCAGGAGTTCGGCTACGAGGGAGGTCATCTTCGAGGATGTGCGTGTGCACAAGGATGACCTCATAGATAGAGAGGGCATGGGTTTCGTGATTGCCTTGAAGACGTTCGATCACGCGCGCCCCGGAGTGGCCGCTCAGGCAGTCGGAATAGCGCAGCGGGCGCTGGATGAAGCAGTTCACTATGCGCGGATTAGAAAGCAGTTCGGCCACCCCATCTCATCGTTCCAAGGACTGCAGTTCATGCTCGCCGACATGGCCATCCAGGTCGAAGCAGCACGAGCACTGATCTATGCTGCGGCTCGCACGATCGATTCGGGTGCGAAGAACATTGCGAAGGATTCCGCGATCTGTAAGACTTTTGCAGCAGACGCCGCCATGAAGGTGACCACCGATGCAGTACAGGTGTTTGGCGGCTATGGATACATGAAGGAATATCCCGTCGAGAAACTTATGCGCGACGCTAAGATAACGCAGATATACGAAGGCTCCAACGAGATCCAAAGAAATGTGATCGCAGCCGCACTAATCAAAGAGAGTATAGCTAAGTATGGAGACTGATGGTGAAGCACCTGAGGGTACGGGCGACGCGTTCACTCGGTTAGTAGCCCAGAGGCAACTGTGCCACTGAGACTCCACCTCGCAATAGCCCTGGGGTTGGTTGCCGGCCTCGCCCTCGGACTCGCAGCCTCCATAACCGGCTCCCCGGTTCTCCTGCGTATCGCAGCCGGGTTCGAGCCGCTGGGCGAACTGTTCATCAATCTGCTCAAGATGGTCGTCCTACCGCTCATCACCTCGGTGATATTCGTCGGTGTGTCCTCGTTGGGCGATCTGCGGCGTCTCGGCCGAATGGGAACGATCACCTTGGTCTTCCTTGCGATTGCAGCGATCCTGGGCGTGCTGACCGGTATGGGCGTTATGGCCCTCATGTTGTCATCGGCCAGCGAGGCCGCCATCCAAACGATCACTCCGACCTCAATCGAGGCGGCTACTGCCTTGCGACCGATCCAATACCTTTTGGACCTGATCCCGAGCAATCCGTTTGACGCTGCGGCGCAGGGTGCCTTGCTACCTCTGATCCTGTTCACCGTCCTAGTGGCCGCCGCCGCCGGGGCACTACCCAAGGCACAACGCGATTTGCTTCACAACCTGGCAAACACAGTTGCAGCTGCGCTGATCAAGCTGGTTCACTGGATTCTATGGCTGGCCCCAGTGGGTGTCTTCGCTCTAGCAGCACCGGTTACCGCTCGCTCGGGATGGGCCGTGCTGCAGAGCCTGATCATGTTCGTGGTAGCTGTGCTCGTGGGTTTGGTGTTCTACGTGTGTTCGGTGTACCTCACTACCGTCAGGTTCTTGGCACAGCAACGCTTGGGATCGTTCTTCCGTGCCTGCATGGGGCCTCAGGCCATTGCTGCGGCGGCAACGTCGTCTCCAGCTACGGTTCCTGCGATGCTCGAAGCAGCGGATGAGTTGGCGATATCACGACCAGTGGCAGGCTTCGTGATCTCTCTCGGGGCCGGAATTGGACGCGGCGGGAGCGCCGTGTTTCAAGGCGCTGGTATTGTCTACCTGGCATGGCTCTATGGTGTGCCGCTGGCTGCGGCGGGTATCGGGGGAGCAGTGCTGGCTACCTTCATCGTCTCTTTCGCGGTGGCCAGCATTCCCGGTGGTAGCGTGTTGAGCATGGCTCCTGCCATGAGCACCGTGGGCATTCCACTTGACGGACTAGCCGTTCTGTTGAGCGTCGACCGGATTCCAGACATGGCTCGCACGGCCGTCAACGTTACGGGGACGTTGACCGCTACCGTGCTGGTCGACCGCTTCGAGGGCACCGCAGCGCCACGGCAGGCAGCAAGGAAGCCCGAGAGTTGAAGCTCTATGTGGCTGTGACCCTCGGTTTGACCGCCGGGCTACTGCTCGGCTTGGTTGCCGCGCTGACTGGCTCTTCCGTTCTAGTTGGAGTCGCCGAGGGGATCGAGCCAATCGGCACGGCTTTCGTGAATCTCCTCAAGATGGTAGTGATACCCTTGGTGGCCGCAGTGATTTTCGTCGGTGTAAGTGCGCTGGGAGACCTGAAGCGATTGGGACAAATCGGAGCGCTCACACTGCTGTTCTTCGCGGTCACGAGTGCCATCGGAGTGCTCTGGGGAATGGGGATGATGCGGCTCATGCTGCCTCTTGCAAGTGAAGCGGCCGCCCAAGCCGTTGCCACAACAGCTCCACAGTCAGGGTCAAGTGCGATTCCGGGACCGATCGATTTCCTGCTCTCCCTAATTCCCAGCAACCCGTTCCGGGCAGCTGCCGAAGGCAGGTTGCTCCCGCTGATCGTGTTCACGGTGCTGTTCGGAGCAGCCACAGGAGCGCTGCCTGCGAGAGAGCGCGATCTACTGTTGTCGCTGGGAAACGCGGTGACAGCAGCCCTGATTAGACTGGTGCACTGGATCCTCTGGTTGGCGCCTATCGGAGTCTTTGCACTCGCAGCACCCGTAACAGCGCGCGCGGGTTGGGCGATGCTGGTGAGCCTCGGGGCCTTCGTACTGGCCGTGCTGGTCGGACTCGTTCTGTTCGTCGCCGTCGTCTTCCTGGTGGCCGTACGCCTATTGGGTGGTATGCCTGCAGGCAGGTTCCTCAAAGCGGTCGTCAACCCGCTCATCATTGCGGCCAGCACAGCGAGCACCGCGGCCACAGTACCTGCCATGCTCGAAGCGGCTCAAGAAGATCTGCGGCTCTCACCATCTGTCTCCAGCTTCGTGATTCCTTTGGGCGCGGGCATAGGTCGAATGGGCACGGCCCTGTTCCAAGGTGCAGGGGTCGTGTTTCTGGCGTGGCTGTACAGTGTACCGCTTCCAGCGGCGAGCATCGGGGGTGCCGTGATGGCGACCTTCATGGTGTCCTTCACGGTCGCCGGCATTCCTGCGGGAGGTGTGGTCAGCTTGGCACCAGCACTGGACTCAGTGGGCGTTCCGCTGGACTCGCTCGGCGTTCTCCTGGGAGTGGATCGAATACCGGATATGGCGCGAACCACGACCAATGTGGCCGGGATCCTGGCCGCCGCTGTCATCATGGACCGATTCTTCGGGGATACCGGTGTTGGCTCGCCTCGCAGCTGACGCGCTCGTCGTCCTGCACCTCGGGTTCATCGTGTTCGTGGTGGTAGGCGGCTTCCTGGTGTGGCGCTGGCCCCGCCTGATCTGGATACACCCACCGGTAGCCCTGTGGGGCGGGCTCGTTGAGTTCTTTCGCTGGACCTGTCCACTCACACCGCTAGAGAACCGACTGCGGTCGATTGCCGGTGACACCGGCTTCGAGGGCGGCTTCATCGATCACTACGTAGTCCCGATCGTCTATCCCCCTGGTCTCAACAGAACACTGCAGCTAGCGCTCGGAGTTACGGTGGTGCTCGTCAACGCTGCGGCGTACACCCTATACTTCAAGCGCAAACGACCTGGAGGCGGCGGGCACTCAAAGGGACAGCCCCTTTAGCACCAACAAACCCACTACCACGCAGAACCCATGGCGGCCAACAGCGAATCAAGTGACGTACCGCTCATTCCCCGTGAAGTCTTGTTCGGCAACCCTGAAAAGGCGTCACCGCAGATTTCACCGGATGGAACAAAGATGGCCTATCTAGCTCCGACGGATGGCGTGCTGAACATCTGGGTAGGAGACACGGGCCAAGAAAACTATCAGCCGGTCACACACGACCGAGACCGTGGCGTGAGAGTCTACTTCTGGGCACATGACGGTAGGCATATCCTCTATCTGCAGGACGTGGGGGGCGACGAGAATTGGCGGCTGTTCAGCGTAGATCTGACAACGGGCAGCGAGGCTGATCTCACACCCTTCGAAAACGTACAGGTTCAAGTCGTGCACCACGACAAGCACCATCCCAATGACTTGATCATCGCAATGAACAGGGAAGATGTGACGGTGCACGATGTCTACCGGCTGGACCTGACAACCGGAGAACTCGAGTTGGTCGCTAAGAATCCAGGGAATGTGGCAAGCTGGGTGGTCGATGCGGATCTGGCGGTACGCGGCGCCTTGGCAGCAACGGATGAGGGCGGATTCGATTTGTTGGTGCGTGACACGATAGATGCCGACTGGCGCCCGCTGGTCTCTTGGGGTACAGACGATGCCCTCAATAGTGGACCCGTGGGATTCACCCGCGATGGGAAGTCGCTGTACTTGCTCGACGCACGTGCAGCGAACACAGCATCATTGGTCAAGATCGATGTGGCGTTGGGTGATCTCGAGATCCTCGCGCAGGACGAGCAGTACGACGTCGGGGATGTGCTAGTTCACCCCGACACATATGAGGTACAGATGGTGTCTTTCATCCGATCACGAATCGAACACCAAGTCTTGGATCGCTCGATCGAGGAAGATGTTGAGGCAATCAAGCGGCTCAATTCCGGGGACTTCGCCATTTACAACCGGACCAGCGACGACGGCACGTGGCTCGTCGGATTCACCCAGGACAGCAAGCCCTTTTCATACTACGCGTTCAACCGCGAAACGCGGGTCGGCACGTTCCTGTTCTATGCCCGTCCTGAGCTCGCGGAGTATACGCTGGCTGATATGGAGCCGCTGGCATTGGAGTCCCGGGACGGCTACACGATCCACGGATACCTGCACGTTCCTGTTGGATCGACGCGCCATCATCTGCCAACGGTCCTTCTGGTACATGGCGGCCCATGGCATCGCGACATATGGGGCTTCGATCCCGAAGGTCAGTGGTTGGCCAACCGCGGCTACGCGGTCTTGCAAGTGAACTTCCGAGGTTCAACTGGTTTTGGTAAGGCGTTCTTGAATGCCGGCGATCGGGAGTGGGGGGGCAAGATGCACGACGATTTGGTGGATGCAGTGCGTTGGATCACCGCGCAGGAAATAGCGGATCCTGACCGGATTGCCGTCTACGGCGGCTCGTATGGCGGGTACGCGGCGCTGGTAGGTGCCACATTCACTCCGGATCTGTTCGCTTGTGCCGTGGACATAGTGGGACCTAGCAATCTGCTGACGTTCATCGAGACAATACCACCCTACTGGTCTGCCTACAAGGCAATGCTGCACAAGCGAGTTGGCAATCCTGCCACGGAAGAAGAGTTCCTCAGGTCCCGCTCTCCCCTGTTCCACGCGCACAACATCAAGATACCGATGCTAATCGCCCAGGGGGCAAATGACCCTCGCGTGAAGCAGTCCGAATCGGAACAGATCGTCGCGGTCATGAAAGAGAAGGGAATCGACCACGACTACCTGCTCTTTCCAGACGAAGGTCACGGGTTCGCCAAGCCGGAGAACCGGATCAAATTCTATGCGGCCGCCGAGCGGTTCCTGGCACTGCATCTGGGGGGCAGGGTGGAGTAGACGTATTCGCTGGCCCGGGCGACCTCGCAGGGTCGATTGGCAGCTACATCACGGAATATCCCAGCGATGGCGGATACCTTCATGCCACGGGCGGTGCGGCGGCCCCTATGCTGGGGCCAAGCGGTCGCCGCTGCCCAGATGGCAGCGCAGCCGCGGGGCCACCATCTGACGGGCGGCCACGGGTCGGCGGACAGTTCGTGGCTGTTACTCGCCCGACACTTTAATCAGACGGACAGACCACTGCGTCTGGTCTGGCGTGTGGGCACCTAACCCGTTATACGTGTGCGTTGCGATGCCTTACTGTCCCGAGTGCTCAGTATCCGTCCCAGATGATGTCGAAAGCTGCCCGGCGTGCGGGGCCGCGTTGGAAACGACGCCCACCGCCGCAGCTGACACTCCGGAAGCGCCCAAGCTCGATCTTCCCAAGCTGGAACAGACGTTGCGCGCCTCGCTCAGCCCGACATACGAAGTGCTGCGGCCGCTGGGGATGGGCGGCATGGGTGCGGTCTTCCTTGCCAAAGAGCCCGCGCTCAAGCGGCTCGTGGCGGTCAAGGTCTTGGCACCACGCCTTGCCGCTGAAAGGCGCGCCAGAATTCGCTTCGAGCGTGAGGCACGCGCCGCTGCCGCTGTTTCCCACCCCAACGTGGTTCGGGTCTATGCCGTAGGAGAGACCAAGCGAACGAGACTCCCTTACATCATCATGCAGTACGTGGACGGGCCCAACCTGGAGGAGTGGCGGCTGCGGCGCGGTAGAGTGTCCGAGCGGGACGCGCGCCGCGTGGTCGGGGAGGTTGCCGCCGCCTTGAACGCAGCGCATGCGCGGGACTTCATACATCGGGACGTGAAGCCTAGCAACGTGCTGGTCGAGAAGGAATCAGGGCGCGCATTTGTAGCGGACTTCGGCGTCAGTGCAGCGCTTTCAATAGAAGGCAGCGAAGAAACCAAGCTGACCGAGACCGGGGCTCTCATCGGTACACCACCATTCATGAGTCCCGAACAGTCATCGGGCGCGCCGTTGACACCCAAGAGCGATGTCTACAGCCTCGGAGTGCTTGCGTACCAGCTCCTCACGGGTGCGTATCCGCTGAGCGCCAACTCTACGATGGGCTGGGCCGCGGCACACATACGCGACATCCCCACACCCACGGCCCAAATGCGGCCAGAAATCTCTCCCGCCGTAGCTCAGATGGTGGATCGTTGTCTCGACAAGTCCCCGGCGGCTCGTCCCTCGGCAGAGGAGGTGGCGCGTGGCATGCTGCCGTCGCTCGAATCGCAGATCGAGTGGCCCCCTCCGGGACTACAGTGGCTACACGGGCGGGCCCCCACAGTGAACCGCCTGGGATTGGGCGCTGCGATCGGCGCGATTCTGGTCACCTTCGCCTTCACTTTCGTGCCGGAAATTCTAATCGCCCACTCCAGCTGGTTGAGCCGATTCCAACTGGTTTCCCAGTTCGCCGGCCCGGCGGTTCAGTTCGGTCAGCGGCTCTCAAACACTGCAGTTCTCTCGATGTTCGTGTGGCAGGGAACTCTGGTCGTCGGACTGGCCACGTTCATCCTGGGCACGATCGGCTTCCTTGGATCCGGGTTCAGGGTCATGGAGCGAATACTGGGGCAGCGCCGTTTGGGATGGCGCGCCAGTACCCTATCTGATGTACTCACCGACTATGACGGCCGCTCTGGCTTGTTGATCTCCGGCACCCAGGACTTCGCATCGCTCAGCTTCGGGCGACGTCGGCGCGTGCTCCTGTCACGCCGTGTATTCAGTCTCATCGTACTGGTAGCCGTGTTGTGGATAATCGGTGCTTTCGGTATTCATGCTACGCTGATTGCCGCCGGCATCAATTCCGGGGACGCAGGATACAGCTTGTTCGGCAGCAACGACGCCGTAGTGATCCTGCTCCCGGGCGCGGTGTTGCTTTGCTGCGCCGCCGTAGTCCGCTTCACAGAACGCAGGTTGCTGGGGGCCCTGGGAAGACCTCATTCATTCGAGGCTGAGCCAGATGTTGTCTCCAATTGGTATTCCAATCTCCCTGCCGGGCACCATCATTCTCCGGCGATCCCTCCGGATCACAGGATAAGAAGCACACTTCGCAGCTATCGGCTGCTGCAGGTCCTCCTTTCGATCGCCATGGCCGTTCTGGTGGTGGAGCTACTCATCGGTGGCCTGGCCGCCTTCAGCGCCGCGAAGTTCACCGAGCGGTACGGACCGCAGACCACTGCGTTACTTGCCAGCCTCCAAAGCATCAACGACGAAGACCCGATTGGCACTGCACGATCCGAGTGGACCCGCTACTTGCCGCCCAAGAATGCAACGGCAAGCGAGGTGGCGACGGGATGGCTCAGGTCCCTAGCCGCGAGCGGCGATGACACCTCTGGCCTACCTGACTTCAGCGTTTCTCCATGGGTGTTCTTTAGCAGCGACCAGGCGTTTCTCTCTGTGTTCGATAGAGCAGAGCGTGATGCAATTCCTGCTGACACGCTCGCTTTGCTCGCAGTCATTGCGTCGCATCCGCGCACGTTGCAGCTCAGAATGCTCGCGCGGGCGCCAACGCTCGATTTCCACGAAGCGCAAGCCGGAGGCTCACTGGACGGCAGCATTCCGGCACTGGCATCTTCGTCGTCCGGCCGCAGGCTCATAGAGGCAGCGAGAGCGAATGCTTTGGCTGCGGTGCTAGATGTCGCACGGCAACGCCCCGATTCAGGAATCGCTCGCCTGGGAGAGAACTTGGCGTTGGCAGAGCACCTACTGAGCGCACCCGACATGCTATTGAATCAGGCGGCCCTCAATCTGCTGAGCAACCAGGCGCTCCTGCCACTTGCGTCGCTCCAGCGGACCCGCGACGAGGTCCAGCTGTCGGCTCGGTTGGGAAGCGCGGCACAACAAGTACAGTTCGGGAGTGGCTTCCGCGGCGTGGCCGGGCTCACTGTTGACCCTTCCGAACTCGAATGGTTCGCGGCGGCCCTCGAAAATTCGCGGGTGCCAATCGGGTACAGACTCCGGTGGCTGGAAGATGGTTGGTCTGGTCTCTGTGCACATCCGAGAGAGATCGTCCGCGGGCCGAGCAACGAGCGGAGCGAAGCGCTATACACGCTGGCGGAGTCTATGGATCATGCTGATTTCGCCAGCGCGAGCGTACGCAGGTCGGAATCCCTGTGGCGGCATCCCGTCACCGCTGGATTGCGAGGGGGTGAATCACCGAGCTTCCTGACTCGGCTGTCCGAGACACTGCTGCTTGGCGTCTTCTACCGGTTAGTTCTGTGTACGGGATCCGACAAGCCGTGACTACCGAGTCGGGGATGGTTATCTGCCAGTGCTACCAATAGTGCAGTTTGAGTACCATCGCCCGGGGATGGATGTCGTCTCCTACGAAGAGGTGCTGGTCCTGGATCGGCCCGACATGAAGGTGCTGTTGCAACACGAATTTGCGGGCAGCGATGTCACACACGGTGGTTCTGTCATTCTACAGCAAGGAGCTCCGATTGTATGGTTCGTCCCGGTCGGATCCTGGCACGACATCGGCCGGTTTCACTTGCAGGATGGAACGTTCACCGGATTCTATACGAATCTATCCAAACCGGTTGATATCCAACCGGTCAAGTGGGTTGGATACGACCTATGTCTGGACCTATGGCAGCCCACCCAGGGCACGCCGGCTTGGCTGGACGAGGACGAATTCGATGACGCGGTCAGGCGACGCTTCATCGACAAGTCAACGAGGCAGCGTGTCTTGAACGAGCGCGCACTCATCGACCTGCAAGTGAGTACGGGTCAATGGCCACCGCCGATAGTGAGAGACATCGATCTGGAACAAGCCAAATCACTCCTGAGCACGTGACAGACGGCAGTACTGCAGGATTGCGACCGGCTGGTGATAGCGGTGCGTCTGCAACAATTGGATCACACGCGCATTGATCCGATGTGGTAGCCAATCGCGGTCGGGCATACTGTGGGCCCGATCATGCAGGGACGGTCCACTCTCGTTAACGCACTCAGGCAGGTGCACGGCGCCCGTGATCTTGTGCAGCTGTTTCGGATCCTAGGATATCAATCGGATCACCTCCCATTTACTGATCGCCATGACATCGTGGCTCGGTGGCAGGGGTTCAGGGTAGTTGCCACCGATAGTCAAATGCCGCGGCACGATGCTCGAGAATTGGCCCGCAGCCTGTCGCGGACTTCGGCGCGCGCGTTGGCGGCAGCGATCGGCCCGCCACGCGAGTTGGTGCTTGCCGCACCACTCTTGGGGCAATTGGGAGCAACCAAGGTCTTGGTCATCTCGCTCGACACCCCGACACAATTTGCACTGCAGCAGCTGGAGAGACTCACCCCGGACCCGTCTTCCAGTGCCCTGGCGCATGCGTTGCGCGTCACCGATGTTCTGACCAGCGAGGAGGTGAGCGACCGATTCTTCACGGCATTTCGGGTGATCCTGGAACGGATGGCTGCATCGATCAACGGCCGGGGATCGGCAGCAGACCGCCGCATGGTCTCACTGCTAGCCCTAAACCGCATCCTATTTCTGTATTTCGTGCAGTCCAAGGGTTGGCTCAACGGCCAGTCCGATTTCCTTGCCTCTCTACTCGATCGCTCCCTTGCTGACAATGTTGACTTCCATCGCAGGGCTCTGCAGCCGCTCTTCTTCGGAACACTGAACCGCCCTCAGCATAGTCGCGCCGAGTACCCCCACTTCGGCGTGATCCCGTACCTCAATGGTGGACTATTCGAGCCACATGCCACCGAACGGCGTATCGGTCCCGTGTACTTCGCCAATGACTTGTGGCGCGACGCATTCGACTGTGTATTCGAGCGATTTAGGTTCTGCGTCAACGAGGACTCGGAAGTAGACGCTGTTGCACCCGACATGTTGGGACGCGCATTCGAGCGACTGATGGAGCGCGACGAGCGACAGGCGACAGGCACGTTCTACACGCCCGAGTCGGTCGTGCTCCAGTTGGTGAACGCGGCCATCGAATTGGCGCTCACCAGGTATGTGTCCCCCACTCTGGCACGGGCAGTCGTGGAGCGGCGCGAGCTGGCCCCTCAGGATCTGCGATCCTGCCGCTCGTCCCTCAAACGACTCCGCATTCTGGATCCCGCGGTGGGCTCGGGCGCGTTCCTGCTCGGCGCACTCGAGTCACTGACGCAGATGCGGTCGCATGCCGTGCATCGTCCACAAGCGGCGCGAAACTCCCGGCTGCGGAGAGAGATTCTTCGGGATAACCTGATGGGTGTGGATCTCAACCCGATTGCAGTACGGATTGCTGAGCTGAGGCTCTGGCTCGCCGTGATAGCCCCTGACTCCACGAACGATATCGCACATGTCAGCCCCTTGCCGAACTTGGACGGCGTCGTGCGTCAAGGCGACACCCTGCTCGACCCGCTCAGTGCAGCGCAACTGCTCAATCCTCCGGGCCCCAACGTAACGGCTCGGGCCGCGATTTCGGTAAAGGCAGCCCGTGAAGCGCTGTTCGATGCACGCGGCGGCGACTTCCCAAACAGTGTCCGCTCCCTGCGGATCGCGGAGACCCGCATGGCGCACAGACTGCTCGATCATGCGTTGGAGAGTGTAGATCAGGCGACCAAAGACCTCACCAGTGCCGCCCTGAGCAAGGACCTCTTCGGTAAGCGGTCGGGATTGTCTGCGACGCAACGTCAGAAGCATCTCGCTCTGAAGCGGGCTCGCGACGAACTAGGACGCGCCCGCTCCAGGGTCGCTGGCGGCCAGTTGCCATTCTTCGCGTTCGAGGTACATGCGCCGGACATAATGTCACGCGGCGGCTTCGATGTTGTTGTCGGCAACCCTCCCTGGGTGCGCGCCGAACGGTTGCCCCCACGTCGCCGTAAGGCCTTGTATGAAAGGTTCAGCTGGTGGCGCGCCGCCGGCGTGGGCGGCTTCGTTCACCTGCCCGATCTGTCCGTAGCCTTCTTGCAGCGCTGTCTCGAACTGGCAACGCCAGGCGGTGTAGTGGGCCTGCTGCTGCCGAGCAAAATGACGTCGGCTGCTTACGGTGAGACTGCTCGAAGGGCACTCGTGAGAGAAACGTCGATTGCGTACCTGCATCGGGTAGGCAAGAGAGATGCGGTTCGCTTCAGGGCAACGACCTATCCATTTGCTATCGTAGTTCGGAAGAAGCGCCCTGATGAAAAAGCGGCCGTGCAGCTCGACTTTGCCGGTACACAGTCCTTACCGCAGCATCGTCTGGACGCTCCTGGGCCGTGGATTCTGCTTCCTTATAGGGCACACAGTGCTCTGCATGAACTCCTCTCAGCAGGCACGGCTCTCGGAGCGATCTGCCCACCTATGTTGGGAGTGAAGACCGGCGCCAATGGAGTTTTCGTTGGCGAGCTGATAGACACCGTCGGGGAACATGCAACGGTCATGTTCGGTGCTCACCGGACGGTTGTGGAACGCGCAGTTCTCAAGCCCGCACTGCGTGGTCGGGACATTCGTCCGTTCTCCGCCGTCAGCAATCATGTGCTGCTCTGGACACATGATGTATGCGGTCGGCCGCTAGACGCTCTACCACCGCGAGCAGCTCGATACCTGAAGCAACACGCCGAACTACTTCGCTCCCGCAGGGACTATCGCAAGGGTCCTCTATGGATGGTTTTCCGAGTGGGGAGCGCGGTGTGTGGCAACCGAGTCGTGTGGTCCGACATCGCGCGGTACCCCAGGGCGGTCGCACTGGACGAGACGGATTCGAGGAGGGCGATTCCTCTCAACACATGCTATGCAGTATCCGCGCCGGACCGCGAAACGGCGTTGGCAATCGCAGCAACGCTGAACTCGACGTGGGCGCGGGCGTTATCGATAGCGAGCGCTGACGAGGCACGTGGCGGATACCGCCGCATCAATGCTCGAGTGGCCGCTCTGCTGCCGATCCCAGCTGCGGGTGCGAAACGCAGAGAGTTGGCCCAACTGAGTCTCCTTTGTCACAGGCGAGACGATGTCGACACGGACGAACTGGACGAGGCGGTGGCCGACGCCTTGGATCTACCGGGACCAGCGCGCGGCCTGCTTCGGTCTTTGGCCGCACATTGAAGCCGAGCACCTTCGTTGCGTTCACGAGCCATTGCTGTGGAAGGTGCAACTGGGTTCTCCTGCCCACCCCATTGAAGTCGAAGCGGTCGCGAGATCGGCCGTACTGGGACCGACGGATCGCGCCTGGCTTCCACCAGTGTGGCTGAAGTCACATCAGGTCGAGGCTGCATGCCGCGTCAGGTCCAGTCTGATGGCTTTCGGCTGCGCCTTGTTAGCTGATGCAGTCGGAACCGGCAAGACCTACGTTTCCCTAGCAGTCGCAGCAACATATTCCAAGGTGACAGTCGTGGTTCCGGCCGCACTTAAATCACAGTGGCGCCGGGTGAGCAGAGAGCTTGGAGTGCACATCTCGATAGAGACCCACGAAATGCTCAGCCGTGGCAGACACATAGGGGCGGCCGACCTCATAGTGGTTGACGAAGCTCACCGGCTGCGCAATTCGACGACACGACGTTACGATGCGCTTGCCCGATCGGTTCGGCAGTCACACCTGCTATTGGTCACAGCGACGCCCGTGGTCAATCGCGGCTCTGATCTCGTGAACCTGCTGCGCCTCGGGCTGGCGGACAACGCTTTTGCGCTACTTGGCCTCCCCTCGCTGGAGCGATCTCTGGCACGCCGCGATTACGGGCGTATCGTGCACGCTACCGCACCGGTCATCATTGCTCGCTTGCCGCACGCGGTTCCGGAGCTAAGCGCGGCGCTGCCGCTAGTGCGCGATCGGCCGGTATTGCGACCACCCACCGCACGGCCGCACGTGATGAATGGCCTGCTAAGGCTCATAGATCAACTCGAGTTTCCCGGTATGGTGAACGCCGCAGAATCGGCCCTCCTCAAGCTACACATGCTGTACCGACTCGCTTCGTCTGCCAGTGCATGCCGCGACACGACACGACGTCACTTGGCTTACACCGAGCGCGCAATCGGGGCCGGGGAACGTGGAGAGCTCCTGTCGCGCAAGAGTGCCAGTCAGATCTTCTCCTCGGACGACGACCTACGGCTCGACCTCTACGATCTCGAGCGGCTGGACTGCCCCATAGAAATGGACCGGCTCAGAGCGGACCGGGATCGACTGAAGTGCCTACTAGGCCACCTCAACGGAATCAACCGTACGAGCCCCAAGGCAGCGACACTTCATCGACTGTTGACCGTGCGCTCGGGACGCAAGACGATAGTCTTCACTGCGGCGGTGTCCACTGCTCTGCATTTGGCGGCGGTCATGCACTGGCATCGAGTGGCTGTGGTAGGATCAGGTAGAGCCTGGATCGCTTCGGGGCGCATACCGGTAGACGAAGCCCTTTCACTCTTCGCCCCGATAGCACGCCACGCGCGCGACCCCGCTCCCCACTCTTGCGTGCAGACTCTGATGGCCACTGATCTCGTCAGTGAGGGACTGGATTTGCAGGACGCCGATGCAATCGTACACTACGATCTACCCTGGACTCCGCTGAGACTGGCTCAGCGAATCGGTCGTATCGCACGGCTGGGAGCGAGCCATGCCACAGCTGAAGTTTGGTGGTTTGCCCCACCACGCGTCATCGAGCGCAGACTCGCATTGGAAGCACGGATCGCCTGGAAGGTGGAAAGTCAGCTCAGTATGAGAGTTGTGGCCACGTCGGGGGTCGGCAGAACCGGTATCCTCAATCACCAACTCGGGGAACGTGAGTTGCTCGGAAGAACGAGCCGCTCGGAGAGGCCCCGTTTGCCGTGTCACGCTGTGGTCAGAGCGCCACTATTAGCAGCCATCGCAGTGCGCTGGACCTGGGGAGAACTCAGCGTGCCAGAACTGCTCGTGATAGCCGGTACACCGCTCAGGTTGGTGCGGGATTATGCCGCAATGGACGCGTCCATCCGATTGCTGACCACCTCACCTCCCAGTCACGGACCGCCCCCCGACGAACTCATGTCGTTCTTTCTCACTTTCTTGCGACAACGCCTCACGGCGGCAGACGGGGGGTCCTCCAACCAGGCATCGCTGGTCCTTGCGCGACGCCTCATGCGACGTGCCCGTACAGTCGGTAAGAACCGCGATGGGGAATCGCTCGGCTTACTCGACGCTGTGCTCGACCGCCTGCGGGAAGGGGTGAACATCGGCTGCGAGCGAAGCCTGGAACAGCTCTTGAGGCTGGGAGTTCCTCATGAAGGCCTTCGGGAATGGGTGGCGCAGCAACGGCATTCATCCGGACGGCCTCCGGGATTCGAGGTCAATGCGGCCATATTCGGTGACGGGACCATCCCCTAGTTCCCGAATTCGTGCGCCTCTCTTGCGCCCGGTGTCTCAGTGCAGCGTTTCCAGAACGTTGTCCGGCAGTTCATCTTCGTCGAAGTAATCGAGCTTGTGAAGTGGCATTACGACACCGGAAAGCACGTTGAGGGCGTGCCCACCAATGCGCTTGTAATAGCGCGCACCGAGGACGGCGGCGGCGGTTACGCCAGCACGTAAATCGCTACGAGCAACGGTCTCGACCAACTGATCGCACCGGCGCGCGAAATCCTTGGCAGTCCTGATTAGCTCTACCGCTCGACCCGTGTCCGACTTCTCAAAAACTTCAGCAGTTTCAGCCAACACCGCCTCGACGCCCGCACGAATGTCGCGCAACTCTCGTTCGATCGCGCCCTCTGGGGGCGGCCCGGTATGGAAATCGGCAATTTCAGATAGGTTCTTGGCATAATCGCCGATCCGCTCGACGTCCTTCACCAGACTCATCAATAGCAAGCAGTAGGGCAGGTAAGCGGCGTTGCCGGACACCGCTAGATGCATGATCACCTGCTGGCGAATGGTGCGCTCGAGCTCATTGACCTTGATATCCTGTTTGTAGATCCAAGTTCGCTCCCCGGGTCGCACTTCCTGGCCGAAGTAGATGTCGCCGGCCTTAACAATCGTATCATGTGTGATTGTGAGCATCTGGACGAAGTTGTCACCCACCTCTCGAAGCGGGTCACTGTGTCGGAAGATGCTGATCAATTCACGAAGCATAGATCTCTCCCGGGGCAAAGAATGAGTCGCGTATCCCCTCACCGAGCAACTTGAACCCGTCGCCCAGTCCATTGACAGCGACGAAGAAGATGAACAGCAGTCGATAACGGAAAGCAGTCGCGCGATCGGATGCGGCTAGTGATACAGGTTCCCCCGAGGGGGGGGAGCCGTCTGTCATTGGTAGACTCGTTGTTGCATCGGGATGATTGGCTCGGATCAGTAGTTCTATCCAGAGGCAGAGAAAGAGGCCTAGTACCTTGGGTGCGGCGAAATCTTACCGCGCAAGTCCTTGTTATGCAAGCACGTAGCGAAGCGGGTTGCAGGAACCGAGCTTCGGGTTATATTCGGTATTATGACCGAACGAACCCCGAACACGAAGCCTCGTCTGGCTCCGCCCCCAGACAAACAACAGGCTGAGCAAACCACTCTCGCGACTGCCGTACGGTGTCCGGAGTGCGGGGGATTCGTTTGCCCTGCGTCGGGATGTTTCTTCTGTCCGACATGCGGTTGGAGTAGGTGCGGGTGACAGGCAGGTGTGCATACATACAATCCGGTTACCAGTGACCACCAGGCAGAGGAAGAAGGCGACTTAAATGACCGATTGCCTGTCCCTTCAAGCGCCCAGTGAGTGGGGCAGTGAGGTAAATCAGGAAACCACTGCATTCATCGAACTCGATGTAAAATCGATCATAAATCCCCCTGAAAACACCGGCATGGGGTTTTGGTCGCTCAATCCTTACGTGGGATGTGAGTTCGGATGCACCTACTGTTACGCGAGGTACGCACATCGTTATATGATGGAACGGGTTCGCACTACCGGTCGGGTATCAACCGTAGCATTCAACCGATTTCAAGAATCGGATAATCGGCAGGGATTCGAGCGACTGATCTTCGTGAAGCGACGGCGGGCGGTGCTAGCGGCGCTCCAGCAGGATCTCATGAGAATCCACCGCAGGAACGTTTCCCGTGCTCCCAGTCCCATTGTAATCGGCACGGCCACAGATCCGTACCAACCGGCGGAGCAACGTTTCCACCTAACGCGGGCCATACTCAGCCAAATGCTGGCCACCCGGGGGCTAACCATCAGTATCATTACTAAGAGTCCCCGTATCTGCCGCGACATCGATTTGCTGCGCGAGCTTCAAACCAGACATCGTCTGGTAGTGTACATCTCTATTTTTAGCACCGACGAACGCATCGTCAAACGGTTCGAGGCACGTTCACCGATGGCTCATGTGAGATTTCTTACATTGCGAAAGCTGAAAGACGCCGGTATAGCCGCCGGACTCAATGCCGCACCTGTCCTACCCGGTATAACCGACTCGGGCTTTCAGATCGACGCCCTGATGGCAGCAGCGTGCAGAGCCGGTGCCGGCTTCGTTCATCCTGCCGTACTGCAGTTCTATCCTGCAGTGCGCGATTGCTACTTCCCCATTATCAAGCAGCACTTCTCCGATCTGATTCCGCGGTATGGTGCCGCATACCGAGGAAACTGGGATGCACCACGTGACTACATAGCCGCAGTACAACGGCGGTTCCAACGTGCCGCTCGCAAATACGGGATGGATACAGATGACCCACTACAAATCAGAAAACAACGGCAAGTTGAACGTGAAACACAGTTGAGTTTGTTATGACTGGAGCTGCCAAGCAGCTACCAAGGTGGGAGCGGGGAGCGGGGACTGCAGATCGGACGCTCCGAAGTGAGTTGGCAGTCTGCCTCTGGTTTCCGCAATTCGCCCTACACTGCGAATTGCAACGGCATTCCGACCTCGCAGTTCGGCCTACGGCTGTTCTCGCTGCCGAGGACAGCCGGCGACTATGGCAGGTATCCCCCAGCGCACGCCGTGCAGGTGTCAAGCCAGGTATGACAGTGAGCCAGGCCATCGGGCTTTGTCCTTGCCTCTCACTGTTGGAGGCAGACCCTGTGCACTACGATGAACAGTTCTCCAATCTGCTCTTGGTATTGAGCGATGTCAGTCCTGTTATCGAGCCTGCTGAATTGGGCCGTGTGTACATCGGAGTGGATGGGCTGGAACCACTCCACGGTTCACCGGAACAACAGGTTGCAATGATCCAGCAGACAGTTGCGACATGGCAGCAAATGGAAATTGGACAAGGGGAGATCTCCACCCCGGTTGTCCATCTAGGTTGGGGTCGTGGAAAGTTCACGGCTTGGGTAGCCGCAACACGGGCAAGGCCTGATGAAGCTGTGATAATCAGCGAAGCGAAGAGAGTAGAGTTCACGGCTTCCCAGCCCATAGCTGTATTGCGAATCGACCCTGACATGCACAGGCGGTTGTGGCAGCTCGGCATCAAGCGGTTGAGCGATCTTGCTCGGCTGCCTGAGATCGCAGTCACATCCCAGTTCGGTACGATGGGGCGTCGTTTGTGGTCGCTGGCCGCTGGCAAAGTCGTCGACCCTGTTGTCGGTAGAGAGATACCGGAACCGATAGTGGCTGCAATCGACTTTCCGAATCCGGTAGCTGACCGGGGCATGCTGGCACATGCTCTCGACAGACTCATAGCGAGAGCGTTACGCCATCCACAGCGTACCGGTTGGCGCATATTCGGAGTACAAGCAAGTGCACGACAGGAGAACGGTGCTTCCTGGATGGTCGCCGTCACTCTCAGGGACCCGACGGCGGATCGATATCACATTGCCGAACCACTCAAGGTCCGACTGACACAAACCCCACCCACACGAGCAGTCGAGACCCTCGCAGTGGAGTTCACGAGGTTTGTCCGTGGCACTGACGAGCTGCAGCTCTTTGCCCGCGATGCAAACAGCTCGGCAAGAGCTGGCCGCCAACGCGCACTCCGAACTGCAATACGTGAAATAAGAGCCAGATACATACATTCAGGTCTGTATCAGATAGTCGAAGTTCAACCGCATTCCCGTTTGCTGGAACGTCGCTACGCACTGATCGAATATGACCCCTAACAAACTGCAACCCCTCAACCTGCCGCGACCAGTGCAAGTGTGTTTGGACGGTACCGGACTACCCCTGTCTGTCACCGGGTCTCATACCGTTGTGCCCCCCCACCGCTCCGCCCATGACAGGAACGGGGGGAAAGAAGCAAGCGAGCACAGACCCAGACCTGTCGTAAGCATCATTGAAGTCTGGCGGGTCGATGACGAATGGTGGCGGCAGCCGATATCGCGGCGATATCTGGAAGTGGTATTGGAGGGAGGCCGCCACGTCGTGTTGTACGAAGATCTGAATACGGGTGACTGGTTCATGCAGAGGATCTGACAGTGTGGAAAGCTTCCTTCATCCCGGCTTCTCAATGTATATCGAACTCCACTGTCACTCAGCATTCTCCTTCTTGGATGGCGCATCGCTTCCTGAACAGCTAGTGCTCCAAGCATACAGGCTTGGCTACCCGGCACTCGCGCTGACCGACCATAACGGTGTATATGGTTCGATGTCCTTTGCGCAAGCCGCAGTGCAACTGGGAATTCAGGCAATTACCGGTGCTGAAATCACGTTGTTGGACGGTTCACATGTGACCTTGCTGGCCGAAACACAACAAGGTTATAGCAACCTGTGTCGTTTGATTACGGAGGCACACCTAGACCGAGAAGACCGACACGATCCTCGGCTCGACTTCTCATCCCTGGAGCGGCTGCATAAGGGCATCATCGCGCTCTCCGGATGTCGTACGGGTTTGTTGCCAAATATCCTGTTGAGGGAGGGTTACACGGCAGCACGGCGCTTCGCTGCTCGCTGCCGCTGCATCTTTGGACCACACCGCTTCTTTGTCGAATTACAGCGCAATGCAGTACGCGGCGACCGAGCACTGAACCGCGCCCTTTGTGATATCGCAGACTCCACGGGACTGGCGGTCGTAGCTACAGGTAACGTCCATTACGACCGGCCAGCGCGTCACATGCTACACGACGCTTTGGTCGCGATCAGACATCGCACGACACTCGATGCCTCGCACGATGTACGGCATCCCAATAGAGAGTTCTATTTGCGGTCTCCGGCAGACATGGCGACTTGCTTTCAAGACAGGACTGACGCTGTCGCCAACACCGCGATCATCGCTGAGCGATGTGCAGCATTCGACCTGACGAAGGACCTCGGCTACACCTTTCCCGACTTCCGTGGCGCAGACAGGTTGACTGCGCCACGTGCTCTGAATGAGCTGGCCAATGCAAAGTTGCAACAGATATATCCGCCTGATTCGCCACACCGCCCTGAAGCACAGAGCAGGATGGAAGAGGAATTGAAACTCATCGAACGACACGGTCTGTGTGGTTTCTTCTTGGTATATCGGGATCTACTCGACCTGGCACGTGAAGTGGCAGCCGATGTACGACACGGATCACGTCGCATGAAGGGTAACCTGCTTCCTGGTCGTGGACGCGGATCATCGGTTTCATCCATCATCTGCTATTTTCTGGGACTGTCGCACATCGATCCCATCGCCAACCGTCTCTTCCTCGGACGGTTCCTTAACGAGTCGCTGGCATCGATACCTGATATCGACCTCGATTTCCCGCGGGAGATTCGCGAGGAACTCATTCGACGTGTGTATCGGCGTTACGGCTCCGAGCAAGTTGGTCTCGTCTGTTCATTTCCCACATATCACCTTCGGTCGGCCGTGCGGGAACTAGGCAAGGTGCTGGATTTGCCGCAGGCGCAATTGGAACAGATCGCTCGGTTAGCAGGACATCGCTCTGCCAAGAGCCTGTACGAGGAACTCACGAAGTTACCGACCTTCAGTGACAAAGTGGACACCCCACTATGGCGCAACTTGTGTGATCTCGCGCATGACATTGCGGGTCTGCCGCGCCACATATCACAGCATGTAGGTGGTATGATCATTTCCAGTCGCCCACTCGTCGAACTGGTGCCTCTGGAAAGGGCAGCCATGCCGGACCGGGTCATCTGCCAATGGGATAAAGACTCGTGTGACGACGCTCGTTTCATAAAGATCGATTTTCTGGCGCTCGGTATGCTGTCACTGGTAGAGGAGTGTGTCGAATTGATAGCGCAGCGTGAGGGAGAACCACCCGATCTGAGTCGCATCGACTTCAACGACGAAAGAGTATACGATCAGATCTGCGCCGGTGACACAGTGGGCACGTTTCAAATCGAAAGCCGTGCACAAATCCAGATGGTCCGACGCACACGGCCTCGCAATCTGGAAGATCTATGTGTCGAGGTAGCGATCGTACGCCCCGGTCCAATCGTAGGTGGTGCAGTAAACCCCTTCGTACGCCGCCGTGAAGCGCAGCGCAGAGCACGCATCAACGGCGTGCCCTACGAACCGCCCGTAGAGCATCCATTGCTGCAGGAACCTCTGGGCGAAACACTCGGTGTGATCATCTATCAGGATCAGGTATTACAGGTCTGCCAGGCACTCGCCGGCTTCACGGCAGGACAGGCGGAAGCGTTACGGCGCGCCATGAGCCGCCGCAGGTCGCGCGAACTGATGGAGGGTTTCTGGGAGGAGTTCCGCAGCGGTGCTGCACACCGCGGCGTCGACGACCTCACAGCACAACGCGTGTTCAATCAGGTCGTAGCTTTCTCCGAATTCGGCTTTCCCAAATCGCATGCTGCAGCCTTCGGGCTGCTGGCTTACCAATCGGCCTGGCTCCGCCACTACTATCCTGCAGAGTACTACACTGCACTTTACAACAATCAACCCATGGGTTTCTACTCGCTCGATGCACTCGGACGCGATGCTAACCGTCATGATGTCCAAATCAAGCTGCCGCACATCAATCGCAGCGACGTGCATTGTATCGTCGAAGACGGTGCTGTGCGGGTTGGATTGGGCTTCGTACGCAACTGGGGGCACGATGTCGCTGAAGCGACGGTCATCGAACGGGCACGCAACGGTCCCTATTTGAGCCTTTCAGATTTCGTGCGGCGAGCCCCACCGACGCTTTCACGTGACGCCATCGAGAACTTGGTTTGGGTTGGCGGTTGTGACTGTTTCGGTCTCACCAGACCCGAACTGATCTGGCAAGTCGGGCTCTGGCTTCCGCCCAAAACCAAAGCGGCCAATCTCGGCCGCGTGCGACGCCAGTTAGAGCTTGCACTCAACCACCCTCACGAGAACCTCCCGTTTACCGACGTAGCAGCGGATCAACGGCTACTCGCCGAGTACCAGATGCTCGGCTTTGCCGCGACCGGGCATCCCTTCACCATGCTCAAGCACGTGCTCCCCCGTGGTGTGATACGCAGCAATAAGCTCCAGCATCTCGAGGCTGATACAGAGGTCCAAGTCGCGGGGTTAGTGGTAGCACGCCAACGGCCGGGTACTGCCAAGGGCTTCACGTTCATTCTCTTGGAGGACGATACCGGCATGATAAACGCAATTGCGCGGCCCGATGTCTACGATCGCTACCGCATCACGATCCGTAGCGAGCCTGTAGTGTGGATCATCGGGAAATTGGCTAAAGACGAGGGTACACTCAATGTCATTGCTGAGGAAGTCCATCCCTTGAAACTGCGCTCGGCCAGTGTTCCACCAGCATTTCCAAGCTCACGCTCCCCAACGAGTTTTCTCAAGCAGCTGCGGCGCGCTGCTCCTAACTCCAAGAACTGGGGTTAGTCGGCAAGGGATACACCCCGCATCTGCACTATTCGCTCAATCGCCTCGCCAATCTTGTTGTTCGGCGTAGACGCTCCCGCGGAAATGCCCACCGTTTGCACCGAGCCGCCCAGCCAGTCCGCCTTCATAATCTCTTCATCAGAACCCACCGGCTTGTAGCTTATCGTCCCCGCATCTGGGTCGATGCACGAGGCGTCGGCAATGTGATACGTCGTACGCTTCGCGGCGCAGATCTTCGCAAGGTGATTCGTGTTGCTGGAGTTGTAACCGCCTATCACGATCATGATATCCAGTTGCTCGTCGATCAGCTCCAAGACTGCGTCCTGCCTTTCCTGGGTCGCCGAACAGATCGTATCGAACGAGCGAAAGTGTTCTCCAAGAACAGCTTCGCCATACCGGCGCCGCATTGACTCAGCAACGCGCGCCGCTATCGCCAGCGACTCCGACGCTAGCATTGTCGTTTGGTTGGCGATGCCAATGCGCACGAGATCGGATTCAAAGACGAAATTCTTCGAGACTTTGTCACGGAAATGCGCCTCCAACGCGGTTGCGTCCCCGCCGTCCTCTATGAACCGGCACACTAGTTCAGCTTCGTCCATGTCCCGCACTATCAAGTACCTGCCATTGGGAAACTTTTCCACTTGACTGGCAGTCGCCTTCGTCTCTTCATGGAAATACTTGCCGTGTACCATGGCGGTGAATCCATCACGGGCATACTGCTCAACACGCTTCCACACGTTCAAAACAGAGCCGCACGTGGTGTCAACTAGAATGCAGCCCAACTCGCGCAGGTGCTGAAAATCGCGCAGGGTAACACCGAACGCTGGTATGATCACCACATCGTCGCTGGTTACTGCGGCGTAGTCAAACTGCCCGTCGGGATCCGGGCGGAGAATAGTGATGCCCATACTCTCCAATTTGACGTTGACGTGTGGGTTGTGGATTATTTCGCCGACCAGAAAGACGCGCTTGTCCGGAAATTTGGACTCTGTTTCGTAGGCATACTCCACTGCTCGGTCTACGCCATAACAGAAACCGAACTCCTTAGCGAGCTTAATCGTGAGATCACCGACAGCTAGCGTGTTCCCCGAACTCCGAATGCGGTCGACTAACCGGCTGTGATAGTCCACCGCTAGGCTATCGGCGATTTCACGCTTGAGACCGAATCCCTTGCGGAAGTATGTCTGTCCCATGGCCAATCAGTCCAATCAACCGGAAGAGTCAGTAGCAGCCGACGGCACCGCGTCTTCGATGGGACGCGGCTCATGTTCCAGATTCCCACAGTATTCAGAAGAGAGGTCGCGCAGCTCGACGTTGCCGAATACACCTACGTAACGTGTCAGAACCTGGCTTTGCACTTCCTGCACAGTTGCGGTGAAGCGCCCGGTCAGCTTTTCCCCCACTGCCTGTATTTCGAGGGATCCGTCGATCGCCTGGAATCCGAAAGCTTCCCGCTCGCGAAAAATCTGCACACCAACTAGTGCGGCCCGCTCACCTATCACAACCGAATCAACCAGCGATATGGGGTAAGTTCCCTCCAGATCCCCGTCTGGATAATAGGCCACGATCACAGTACCCGAACTGTCATCCTCCGCGTACAACTCCATATTGTACGCAGTCGCACAAACCCCTGCCTCCGCCTCCCAGACCCTGTCTATCGTGAAATCACCATCGGAGACCACCACCAGATGTCTGTCGCGCGGACGAGGGTAGTCAGGCATTGGAGGCAGCTGCCCCAGTGTCAGCAAGCTCCGGGCTGGCTCAGCCGGGCCGGGGATACCGGTTTCGGTTTCCGGCTCAATCTCAGCATTGCAGCCGATCACAACGATCAAAAACAGAATCACCTCACGTGCATTCATATGACCCAATTTCCCGATTACTCCCACGGCTTGTGTCGTCCCTTTCGAATGTGAACGTTAGTAACGACGGTCACAGTGCGGCATGCGATTTGGCGCCACACCATTAGACCAACGGGCACGTCGGACTGGCGAACATTAATCGTCCATCGTGAAGGGAACACAACTCGTCTCATGCCGGAAGCTAGGCCGTCACCTCACGGCACGGAAGTCCAGCGTTCAGCGGGGAGCCCTGAAAACCAGATCGAAGCGGACGTCGTTGGCCGGGTGGAATCCCTTTGAAAGACTGAAGCGTATCATTCCGTTCAATAGCGACAGCCCCACGCCACCACCGATGAGTGGGTCAGCCGAGAACGTATCACCGATGTCGGCGTAGACGACCGGCGCCCAAATAGCCGACCTACGCAGCGCAAAGTCGAGCTGAGCGGACCAGAACTGCCGAGCGACGCGGGTCCCATACAGGTAACCGCGCACTGTCTGAGGACCGCCAACCCGGAAATCCATCTGTGCCAGGGAATCACCGGCCATCGCACCGGCTCGCAGCGTCAGGGTGCCGGTTCGGCGAATCACTCTGAATGGGATGGTAGCCGAACCCCAGAAGCGCACGACCGCCGTATCCGGGTTGCCGAGCACCTCCGCAGCGCCACGCAGCTCTGCGAACCCGATCCGTGTGAACCGACTCAGGGTGCCGCGTAGGAACACGTCCTCGGCTACAGGCCTGTTCGTTGGGAACGTGCCGTCCCCGAACAGGTTCGGGATCGGTGCGCTCACTTCGGTCGGTGTCGATTCGTGTGACTCAACGAAGGCACCGAACTCGAAATCTCGCAGGAATCCCGTGTTCCACTGGTACGACATGCCGCCGCCCAGGGACCGATAGTATTCGGCGTCGTCATGCCCCGTAAAGAACGCGTTGATCGAATTCCCGACGCCGAGTCCGCCGGTCCAGGGCTCAACTTCACGAACATCCCAATAAGCCAACAGATCCCACCGGCCCCCCGGGCCGTCGCGGCGCAACACGGCCGAGGCCGTGGGTTTCGCATCCCCCAACCCAAACCTTCCGGTCAGCAGAATCGTGGTGAACGCCCATCCGGGACGAAACTGCAGCCCGGCGCCAAGGGACACGCCCTGCACCCGGTTGAAGCGGACGATATCTGAGAACCGCTCCCAAGCCATCTGAAATTGCCGCCGACCAATCCATTGCCGGGGCAGATCCTCAGAGATACTGGCTAGTTCGGCGACCGATTCACTTATTCTCTTCTGCTCGTCTGCGTCCAAAACAACCTTGAACTCCGCATCCCAATGATACGACGTCAGCGAATCGGCCGGGGGTACGTCCACCTCCCACCGGCCTTCGCTCCAGAGACCCGCGCGGTAGTAGCCGTTCCTGTAACGCTCCTCAGCAGTTGACTCATCTTCGCTATATCGATCTCCAACTTTCGCCCCGACCCGCGTGCGCGACCGGCGTCGTGTAGTGTCCTCCTCAAGTGCCAAGACAAAGGATAGGTCCGGTGAGGCGTTGACGTGATAGTCGCTGAACGTGGACACCGCTCGCGCAGGGATCGCAGCGTTTACAAACCACGGAATCTCAGCTGTTATCGCCAGGAGCTGGCGGTGTGGCAGCCAGTATCGCCGACGAACCAGCGCGTATTCGATGTCGGCCTCAACGCTCAACAGCCGATTCGCCCATTCATTCTCTCTGAGCGCAGCAGCGCTGTCCTCCGGCAGTGTGCCGTCAGGTTCCTCCCATAGATAGGTGCCCACGAACACGATCATCAGACGCACAACGTCGCCTGTGTCCCGATCGATCCACATGTCGCCCGCAACCAGAGACGCGCCGAGTTCTTTGGGTTCAACCCTCATCTTGACGGCACGCACCTCGCGCCCAGGCACACTCAGCGAGACCGAGTCAGTAATCGCAAAGCGGTAGTGGTCAGTGGCACCCGCAGCCAATGGATGTAAGGCAGCCCGATCCGGCACACCCATCAGCCTAATGCTGTCACCCAAGGATCGCGGTATGAACCAAGGCCTGTCGAACCATACCTCTTGGCGGAACTCTTCTCTGACATCGTCGTCGACTTCCTCATCGAGTTCTGGATTGAGGCCCCCCATCATACGCAGGACCGGAGCCGCAGACCTGGCTCCGAGGACACGAACACGCAGATCGTTGGGGCTCCGCCAAGTGAGACGGGCCACGGTTTCATGCGCCACTAAAGCCGTCTGCCGCCCGAAACGACTCCTACCCGCTGTGACGTCCATCCGGGTGCGCACTATTGCTTGGTAATCCCGGACTAGAGAATCCTGCCGCACGTGCCTCACTCGGGCGCGGGCGTACAGCTCAGCCGTAGCACCGTCGCTGAAAGTGGCAGTTTCCCCTTGTTGCAGTTGAGGAGCAAGAAGTAGTGCTAAGAGGCTTGCGACCATCTCCCGCGACCGTCACGATGCAGGCCGTATACCTTCAACCGGCGCCAAAGCGTAGTTCGCGAGATGCCGAGGCGGCGAGCGCTCTCCGCCAGCTTCCAACCGGTCCCCTGCAGCGTCACCAGGATCGCCTGGCGCTCACGCTCGGCCAACGTCCGCTGCCCAACTTCACGCGCCGGCAAGTACACTGCTTCTCCTACCTTGAGACCGCCCAATCTCAGAGGCGCTATCCTTCCCCCCCGTCGTGCCAGCTTCGGCAGCAGCGCCTCCGCATCTCGGGTCACCTCCGCACCAAGGCTTGCCAACGTTTCTTCGGCCGGCGCATTGGCATGAACGAGCTGTCCCCGGGAATCAAACACAACGACTCCCTCGTGGAAGGAGTCGAGCACCGCGCAGGCGAATGGCGAAAAGGCTGATGACATTGATCGATATCAACTCAGTGAGCTTCGCAGAATTCTGTACGCTGTTGCGGTCCTGAAGGTTTCAAATCGAGCCGTTCATCGGGCTCCAGGGGACGCACTCTATTTGACCAGACGGTCAGGTGGGGTGATATTACCGTCAGTTTGGCGCTAATTGAATGACCAGTCAAGGAGCCGTGCGTGAGCAAGCAGCGGGGCAACGCGAGAGCGACGATCCTCGAAAGTGCTGAGGCACTAGTCAAGAAGCACGGGGCGACCTCGGTTACGGTTGATGCCGTCGCGAAGGCTGCGGGAGCCGCAAAGGGCCTAGTGCACTACCACTTCAAGACCAAGCAGGGTCTGCTGACCGCGGTGGCGGACCGACTCACCGCATCTAGAACCAGCAAGTGGAGGTCCGCCCTGAGACCGGGTGCCGCGGAATCGGCGGCCGAGAGTTCGTGGCAGTTACTGACCCGAGAGTCAACAAGCGGAGTCACGTTGGCCTGGCAGACATTGCTCAATTCCGGTTCTGCCCTGCCTGACCAAGCAGCGAAATCCCATGTGAGTGACTTCAGTAATGCGCTGGGATCCGCGCTGGCCCAGTTGTTCGCCGACGATATGGGCCTCGTCCCCACAGTGCCGACTTCCGAGATCGGGTGGCTGATGGCGGCTGTAGTGGACGGAGTTGGATTGCAATTGCTCGCGGGCGCGGCCGAGGAGCAGCTTCACGGCGCCTATGCCGCAGCATGGCTAGGGCTACTGGCTCTCACGGCCCCGGCCCGAGGCTAGCGTCGCCTTCTCCGGCGGTGCCTCCCGCGCTTCTTGTCGGGGGGGAGCAGCCGCATCCGGTGACGCAATTGCTCCAAAGAGTCGGCTCGCAGCACTTCACGCCGTCCCCGATGTACGATGAATCGGATTGGGCGATCGAGCGATGGCAGGTCTCGGTGGCGCAGCCGCTGGGCCTGCCCTTCCCGCAACTTGAGGTAGGCAAATGGCTTGCCGCCCTCGAACGCATAGCTGAGCGGGATTCGGTCACCCAGCACATGGGCTGAAGTTGGTAGCCCATCCAGTGTCCTACGAGTCTCCGGATCGATCATCTGGTCAATGTCCAGCTCCAGACCGGCCTGCAGGAAATCGTCCCAGCTGCGCACCGCGGCTAGCTGGGAGCGCATCTGTTGCGCCACTCGGGCTGGATTGGCAGCTGGTATGGAGCCACCCGACCGCCTCCAGTATTCGTCCACGTGCATCACCGCACGGGATACCTTCACCTGGTCTGGATGCTGCGTGACCCCGTCCGTCACGGCTTGCGCCAAGACATTTCTGGCGGATTCAATGAGTTCCTCCGGTATCTTGCCCGTCACCCACTTGCGTTCGACGTCCAACTCGAACCCGAAGTACGCCGTGCGCCGCGTTGCCACAAGTCCTGCTCGGCGATTGCGAACATGGAACTCCAGGACCGGGGCGCTGGCTGTCGCGTATCGCCGAATCATCTGGAGCGGGATGTTGGTGCCTTCGATGGCGGCACGTGGAACTCCAAAGCGATCTGCGAAATACGATAGCGTCCCGGCAACAGCGGAGTGGGGGTTGCAGACCGACGACCGCGATACCCGAACTCTGTCGCCCGCCGCAGTCTCCTCGCCGACCACGAGCTCGAACGGCATCACTCGAGCGACTAGGTCGCGGAACTTGGTGGCGGTTTTCTGGTCGATCCGCGTCAGTCTCGCTGCCAGCGGCAGCTCCAGAGTCCGCATTACCGAAGCCGTTCCGAGAGCGACGTCTTCAATCGCCTTTACCAGCACACCTCGCTGCTCTGACCAGTCGTCGATTCCGTCAGCGAATAGATGGCGGGGCAGGCCATATACCTGGCCCACATAACCGCATTCGTTCACCGCTGCTGCAAACACACTGTACCCGGTCAGATGGTCACTGCCGTGAACAATCAGACCCCGCAGATCGCATTCCTCCCTTGTCATTCGGTGCAGCGAATCGATGTTGGCGGCGACGGCGACGTACGGGATCAGGTCATCAGAGGCATGTACTAAAAGCTCACCCCAAGTGCGATCCACCGGCATAGCTTCGACATCTCGTCCGTATTCGGTCAACCGACCATTTCGTACCAAACCTCGCTCGGTCAAGTGTGCCAGCGACCGCCCGTAGGCACGTTGATCGAGCGGGACAGGTAGATCCAATTGCGACAGATCGACGCCCAGGGCCGCTGCAGTAAGGGCCACTCTCTCCGTATCACCCGCCAGCTGGAAGTCCGGTGGGGTGGGAGACAGCGACTCAAACTCGATATTCCGGTCAGTGAGCAGATAGACCTGCCCGCTTGGGACACGTCCGTGCACGCGACCCGCCATCTGGAGTATCTCGTTGGCACCTAGGTGTTGTCGCGTCAGAACGTTGCGTCCACGATCGATGATATTGTTGTAGCAGGCATCATAGATCACCACCGTATCGAGGCCCTGGATGTTCAGTGCCGACTGGCCGGCTTGAGTCATGGCCAATAGAAACGGCTTGCGAGCGGTTCCCTCGAGAAACGGACGGATGACTCGAATGGGTTCGCCTCCGTGATAGAACGCCGTGTTCAGGTGCTCCCAACGCCAACCCAGGTCGTTTGCCACCTCCTCTACTTCGGCTCGAGTCGGCAGGAACACGGCAACTCCACGAGCTTCCTTCACCAATCCGCGAATCAGGCGGTCGTCCAGAAAATCCAGAGGCTGCTCGGCCCTGTACTCCACTCGGGCTGCCATCGCGGGGTCGAATGCTGTGGTTTCCAGGACCTCCGCCGACTCGAGGTACTTCGCATAGAAAGACGGATCCACCGTGGCTGACAGCCAGATGAAACGGCAGCCGATCCGCTTGCCCAGCGCCAAGCACAGTTCCAGTTCCGCCGACGTTTGGTGAATCTCGTCGACGACCAGCGTGTCGTTTCGGTCAATGAGATCGTCCTGGAACCAGCGACGGGCGATACCGGTCGTAACGATGACGACATTCCAAGTCGGCGTCTCAGGCGTAGCCTCACGTTCCCGGTTGACCACACCGACTCGGAGTGTAGCGCGGAGGATCTCTTCTGAGATCGGCCGAATGGCCAACGTCTTGCCCGTCCCCGTACCAGCCATGATTCCGAATCCAACACCGCGACGCGCCAAATCTCTGATATCCGCACCGTGCTCGCGATCCAGCAGGGTGGGGATTCTCAGATGCATGGCGAGCTCGATGGTTTCGCAAGCAGCTCGCGTCGGGGCTATCACGATTACGCGGCCGGTGGGTGGCTCGGCTCGACGATAGGCGTCGGGATCGGGCGGCAGGTAGTGGTCTCGTACGTGCTGCAGGGGACTCATTCAATCAAGTTAACCGCACCCGGTGCTGTAGCACGGCGGCCGGCCGATTAGATTGCACCGATTCATCCTCAAGGAAGTCGGCGTGACAGACGAACCGAAATCCCTGTTGCGACAGATCTTGGCCAAGATCCGGGGCTTGAAGCTACACACCCAAATCCTCATTGGCCTCATCCTCGGGGCGGTGCTCGGACCACTGATTGGAGAGGTCGCCCAATGGATCAAACCCATCGGCGACGCCTTCATCAACCTCCTCATCATGATCGTCGTGCCGCTCGTAATGGCTTCCCTAATAGTAGGTACCGCAAGCCTCGGCGACCTGAAGAAGCTGGGAAGAATCGGGATCAAGACAGTGGGATACTACCTGGTTGCGACGGCTATAGCAGTTGCGTTTGGACTGGGTGCCGGGAAGGCGTTCAACCCAGGCGCAGGTCTGGATGAGGACGTAAAGGCCCAGATGCTGACTGACTATGCCGGTGTGACAGAAGAGCAACTGGAGCGTGTTGCCGAGAAGCCCAGCCTAGCGGAGTTCCTAGTCAACATCGTGCCGCGAAATCCATTCAGGGCGATGGTGGAAACAAACTTCCTCCAGATCATTTTCTTCTCGCTGCTGTTCGGCATCTCGCTCACGATCCTGAGCGAGGAACGCCGCCGGCCGATACTGAACCTGCTCATGTCAGTGAATGACGCAATGATCGTTCTCGTCAAGATGGTCATGAGGATTGCGCCGCTGGGAGTTTTCGCGCTGATCGCCGCCGTTGCAGCACAATTCGGATATGGCGTGCTATTGACCCTGCTCAAGTACGTAGTGGTGACCATCGGAACGATGATCGTGTTCGTAGTGACGATCTATCCAGTCTCACTCCGCCTGTCTGGCATGTCTCCGATGTTCTTCTTCAAGAAGTATTACGAGGTCATGCTGTTTGCTTTTTCCACATCATCCAGCAACGCCACCCTACCGATAAACATCCAGGTGTCAGAGTCAGACCTCGGCGTTGCAAACGATGTAGCGTCCTTCGTGTTGCCACTCGGCGCCACCATCAACATGAATGGAACGGCGATCTATCAGGGTGTGAGTACCATCTTCATCGCGCAGGTGTTTGGCATTGCATTGGGGTTTCAAGACCTGCTCATTGTCGTACTGACGGCGACACTGGCATCGATCGGTGCGGCCGGTGTGCCGGGAATTGGAATGGTCACGCTTACCATTGTCCTACAACAGATCGGAATCCCGGTGGAGGGTATCGCCTTAGTGGTGGGAGTCGAGCGGATACTCGACATGACACGAACTGCAGTGAACGTCACGGGCGACACTACATGTGCTGTCTGGGTGGCGAAGACGGAGGGGGAGCTGAATATACCACAGGATTCAGCGACAGTGGCAGCCTAGTGACCGGCCTTGCCAACGCGCACTGCTAATCCCCCAACGTTATTCCCAGCTCCCGGGCAGTTCTGATCTGGTCGCAATCGAGCGGCACGAGGTGTGGCTGGGCTACGGCATCCTTGAGTGGCACCGTCGTCACATTGGGTGGATCGAAGGCGACCATGTGATTCAGGTGGCCTTGCTCCACCGCCCGAACTGCCGCAGCGCCGAATCGCAGAGCGAGGAGACGATCAAACGTTGTAGGCCGCCCGCCGCGCTGAAGATGGCCCAAGGTGACAGTACGTGTTTCCTTGCCAGTGTGCTCCTGAACGTATTCAGCTACCAGATGGCTGACGCCTCCGAGTCGCTCGGTGCCACCGACTACGGCTCCCGCTTTCAACACCGCCGATCCACCCTTGGGAACCGCACCTTCGGCTACTATGATGACGCTGAACTTGCGTCCTAGAGCCTCTCGCTGGCGAACCTTGTCACACACCTTGTCGAGGTCAAACGGGATTTCCGGTATCAAGATGGCGTGAGCAGATCCCGCCAGGCCCGCGTGCAGGGCGATCCAACCAGCGTAACGACCCATTACTTCCACGACCATCACGCGCTCATGGCTCTCCGCAGTGGACTCGATCTTGTCCATCGCGTCGGTCGCCGTGTTCACCGCAGTGTCAAACCCAAAGGTCGTCCACGTACGACCTACGTCATTGTCGATGGTTTTGGGCACCGCAACCATCGGCAACCCTTTTTCAGCCAAATCCGCTGCAATCCGCAGCGTGCCGTCGCCACCTACAGCGACGATCGCCCTGATCCCCAGCAACCGAGCTTTGTCGACCAACTCGTCGGAGCGGTCCGCTTCGGCCCAAGTGCCATCCGCTTGCGGGACTGGCCAGCGGAACGGATTGCCCCGGTTGGTCGTGCCCAGCATGGTGCCGCCGACGTTGGTCAGACCCCTCACGTCTCCTCGATCGAGGGAGACTACCGGAGAGTCACCCAACAACCCTCCGAACCCGCGCCTGATGCCGAGTACCTCCCAACCACGATTCAACCCACCCAGCACGACTGCCCGAATGACTGCATTCAGTCCAGGTGCGTCACCACCGCCCGTCGACACGGCGATACACATCGAATCGGGGTAGACCCCGTACGCCCCGGTCATGTCACTGACTCCGTGTGAACTACTTGCGTCGCTTCAGCATCAACCCGACCACTTCACCGGGCTCGGCATGCCGACCCAGCTTCTTCTTGGAGAAGACCAGGCTTCCGTCCACAGTCACCTCGAACACACCTCCCGACCCCTCGACCAAGCGGACCTCGGCCTGAGGGAATTCTGCTTTGATTTCAGCCGCCGAACTGGCGGCTCGGGGTTCGTAGTTTCAGACTACACAGTATTCGATACTGACGTTCATTGAGCCTCCGGACCTTGTTGGCACTCACAGACGTGGGCAGTAAAGTACGGCGTCAGCAGGCTCACAGCCAAGGGGCGGGACCACAGACGCCTTGCAGTTTTCCGCCTGCCCGACAACATTGCGGCCTCAGGCACTCGATCGGATGTAGACAGAAGCGTGAGCAAGCCCAGGGTCACTTCCCGTTCCGGATACGTCCGGCTCGCCGCCGTAATGGGCGGCCTTGGATTCTTTGTGGCCGCGGTGCTGGGCGTAGTGGACGACCCGGCCTTGCGAGTCGGCGCTTTCACACTGCAGGTAATCGTCATGGGAGCCGCCGCAGCCGCAAGCAGAAGATACGTGATCGCACTGCCTGGCCGGGGAGTAGCATCTTTCATTACGGGTGTGGCCCTCGCTGCCGTCCTGCTCAGGGGCTGGGAGTTTGCCGTGATCGTCGCATGTGCGGGGATCCTGCTTGGAGAGACAAGCTTGCGGCGGCAGCGTATCTCAGATGCGATCGCGGTAGCCGGGCACCTGGGATTGGCCACCGGACTCGTGGGACTTGGCTATGACGTGATCGGTGGCGCTACCGGAGCCGGCGCGGTGTCATTCGGGAACTTGATTCCCCTGGGATTAGCCGTGCTTGCGCTACCTCTGTTGGCCAACGCCACTTTCTACCTAGAGCTCGCCCAGTCACGCGGGGTCGCGTGGGTAGACGCCGGACTCACGCTGCGCTGGGAGGCAGTGATGTCGCTGGCTGGTGCAGGGCTGGCGCTGGCGTGGGTCGGGCTGCTCACGGCGGATGCACCGCTGCAGGCAACAATGGGAGTAGCTGCAGCCTTCCTCGGAATCGGCTGGCTGATCTACTGGGTTGTTCAAGCCGGCGTGCGGGCCGATGAATTGATGTTGGTCCAAGGATTGGCCGAAGTCGTAGCTGCGGAGGTCAGCATCCAGCGGAGCTTCGCGCGGATTCAGGAGTTGACCACGCGACTGCTGCCCTGGGAGAGCATGGGCTTCGCCCGCTACGATTCCGCCGGGAACGACATGGTCACTGTAGCCGATACGTCTAGTCCCACTGAGCTGAGGTTCGCAGCGGACGCCGGTCTCACGGGCGAAGCAGTGCGGCGTGGCGAGCCGGTCGTGGCGAGCGGCCTCGGGGACGGCGAGACGGTACTCGCCGAAGGAGAGGCGCCGGGATCAGAGATCCTGGTACCACTCTATCAGAGCGGAGGTCTCGTCGGAGCGTGGAGCGTGCGCCATAGCGACCCCAGCATGTATCGCAAGGCTGATGCGTCGCTGCTCAACCTTCTTGCCCCACAACTTGCTCTCTCGTTGAGCCTGACCTCAACGTCAGCACCCTTGGTCTTATCATCGGAGCGAACGGCACAGTACGTCGAGCAACTCACGACGACTAGCGCTGCGATTCGGGACGCGGCCGAGCGGGCGGCAAGAAGCGCCGCACTGGCGGAGTCGGAGGCCCAGCGAGCTACGGCAGGTGCAGAAGAAGCAGTAGCAGCGCTGCACCGCTTGGTACAGGGTATCGGCGACACTCTCAAAGCCGGCACAGATACAGAGAGGGCCACCGGTCTGGTTTCACAGACAGCGGTCGAGCTACACGGTGCCAGTAGTGGTACGCTAGAGCAACTGAGACAACTAGGATCCACCATTGAGATGGGTGTGACCGAGGTCGGTCATCTCAAAGACGCCGCCCGTGACGTCGCCGAGTTCTCCGATACTATCGCTGCGATAGCCAACCAGACCAACCTGCTGGCGCTGAATGCCACCATCGAGGCAGCCCGAACCGGATTGCAGGGAAAGGGATTTGCTGTCGTGGCTGACGAAGTACGTAAGCTGGCCGAGCAGAGCGCTGATGCGGCAAGGAACATGGGCGGTAGTGCTCAGGAAACCCGGCGCGCAATCGATCGCGCCGCCGAGATATTAGAGGATTTGGGAGGACAGCTGGAGAGACTTACCGAAGCGTCTAGCGAGTGGATCGCGGCTCTAGCTCAAATCGTCGAGACCGCGGAAACCACGAGGCGCATCGGCGAGCGAATGGTAGCACTGCCGACTGGCAACCTCGAGATCGCGGAGGAGACCGGACGCATTGTGGCTCAAGCCCGCGAAGCGGCGGAGAGTTCCGCCCGGGAGGCAGCAGATCTAGCTCAGGCCACACAGGCTCAACTGCAAGCGATACAACAGCTTATTCGCGGTGGCGCCGAACTGTCGCAGGTCACGCACCGCTTGTCACATGCCACTAAGTTCCTGCTCGATGAACCAAGGAGTCGTTGATTCTCGCACCCGACCGTGGCTGCCGTTCAAGTCAGGAGGATTGTGACGGCTGCCGCAGAACCAGTATCATGAATCGGTTATTTCGGGTTCGGTGGGATCGCAACACTGACAGCTGACGAGACCGGTGAACCAGATGGAATTTCGCGGCTTTGCATTGTCCAATTGGGTAAGACAGGGCGCGTGGGCGTCATCGCTCGCGTTCCTGGGGCTACTGTCTGAACCGCAGTTTGCCAGCCCGGCCATGGCCCAGACTGGTGCGGGCGGGCAGCTGGAGGTTGGAGTCCTGGGTCATTATACGGCGTACGATGAGAACGTCGGCCTTGAGAACAAGCCTGGTGCCGGGGGTCGAATAGGGTTCTTCTTTACCCCGGTGTTCGCCCTGGAGGTCAACGGAGACTACACGGTAACTAATCGAGGCACGGATACCGAACGGGTCACCGCAACGCGAGTTGGCGCGGACCTGGTCGCCTATGGTCAGGTCACATCCTGGAACGCGTTCTATGTCGGCGTGGGTTACGAACGGCAATACTATCGCGGCGCGAAGTACGAAGACGAGGGTGCCGCTAACGTGGTTTTGGGAAGTCGCATCTCATTGGGAGGACGTGTTGCGTTCCGTATCCAGGGTCGCGGGTCATTCGCACCGTTCGGCACACTGCGGACGGCAAACTTGAGCGCCGATGCCGGGCTATCAATATTCGCTTTCGGGGGCCCGCCGCGCGATGCCGATCTGGACGGTGTCGCAGACAAACAAGACATCTGCCCCGGGACGCCACAGGGAGTTTCGGTCGACACCCAGGGCTGCCCTGTTGACGGCGACCGCGACGGTGTGTTTGACGGGCCGGATGCGTGCCCTGGTACACCACCGGGCGCATTGGTCGATGAGCGAGGTTGTCCCGGCGACGACGACGGAGACGGAGTCCTCAACGGCATCGATATCTGCCCGGACACTCCGGTCGGAGCATCCGTGGATGAAAGCGGTTGTCCGACCGACACAGACACGGACGGTGTGTTCGACGGGCTCGATCAATGTCCCGACTCTCCTGCGGGAGCGGAGGTCGACACCAACGGATGCCCGATGGACTCGGATGAGGACGGGGTCTTCGATGGTATCGATCGCTGTCCCGACACACCGGCTGGTGTTGCGGTCGACGAGATTGGGTGTCCGACCGACAGCGACATGGACGGTGTACCAGACGTGAGCGACGAGTGTCCCGGCACTCCGGCAAACACCGCGGTGAACAGTCGCGGTTGTCCTCTAGTGAGCGACGCCGACGGTGATGGTGTGGCGGACTCGGACGACCGCTGCCCCAATACGGCCCCTGGGCACCCGGTCGACTCAGCAGGATGCCCGGTACTCTTCGTGATCGCCGGAGGCGCGTTCGTGACGCAGCAAGGTCAACAGGAGAAATTGATCCTGCAAGGTGTGAACTTCCAGACTAGCAGATCGAGACTCACACAGGAGTCATATGCGATACTAGACCTGGTCGCAGCTTCGCTGCTCGATCACCCCGATGTCCTGATTGAGATCGGGGGGCACACGGACGCTACAGGTACCGATGCGATAAACAACCCTCTGTCACAGGCGCGAGCTCAGGCAGTAATGGCTTACTTGGCGCGGAAGGGCGTGCCATTGGAACGTATGGAGGCACACGGTTACGGCTCCCGCCAGCCTATTGCCACCAACAGCACTCGCGCCGGTAGAGCCCAGAACCGTCGTGTGGAACTGAGGGTCATACAAAGGGAGGACTGAGCCGTCTACGGTGGTAACGTCATGGCCGGCCGATGAAGCACACGCTATCGTTCGCAATCCTGCTTTCCCTGCCAGGAGGCCTCGCATCTCAAGAGGCTGCAGCAGTAGTGTGGCCAGAGCTGTATCAGCTGAGGCAGCGGCCGGACTATTTCGCGGAGATCGTCCGAGAAGATCCGGCTGTGATAGCCCTCCCGGCTGCACCTCCGGGAGAACCCCCTGCGGTCGTGCGCGGTCTCTACCTCAACGCCTGGGTATTTGGGGGTTCCAGGTTCTACGATCTCCTGGCTCTTGCAGACACAACCGAGATCAACGCCTTTGTTATCGATGTCAAGGACGGAACCGGCTACGTCACATACCGGTCCAGCGTACCCACGGCAATCGAGATCGGCGCGAACGGACTCATCAGAGCTAGAGACGTGCGGGAGCGACTGGCAGTGCTGCGAAGGCACGGTATTCACGCCATCGCGCGTATCGTCGTGGCCAAAGATCCGCTGCTAGCAGAGCACAGACCGGAATGGGCCGTGCGGGATGTGGCCGGCGGTGTGTGGACCGACCGGTTTGGCGACCCGTGGGTCGACGGGTATCGTGATTCGATCTGGATGTACGCCGGCGATCTCGCAGCGGAAGCGGTATTGATGGGGTTCCGCGAACTGCAGTTCGACTACGTCCGGTTCCCCGACGAGCCTGCGGATAACTTGGAACGAGCCGTGTTTGCGGCCCGCCGGCCCGGTGAGACCCGACGCCAGGGCATTCGCCGTAATCTGAGGGTGTTGGGCGAGCGTGTCCGCGCACTCGGCGTGCCCTTCACGCTCGACGTTTTCGGCCTCACCACCAGCTCCACCAATGACCTGGGAATCGGTCAATACTGGGAGGATGTGCTGCAAGAAGCAGATGTAGTTCTCCCGATGGTATACCCGAGTCACTATGGCCGCGGCGCCTACGGCCTCGACTGGCCGAATTCCCATCCCTACGAGGTGGTCACGCGAGCGTTGCAGGATGGGATCCGGCGGGCGGAAGTCATGAACGGCGCTGCCAAAATCCGGCCATTCCTGCAGTCGTTCTCCATCCGCCGCGTGCGATACACGGCCCGTGAAGTGCGAGCCGAGATCCGAGCAGTGGAGGACATTGGCCTGACCGATTGGGTCCTGTGGAATGCGAGTGGCCGGTACCCTGCAGGAGCGTTTAGGCCAGCCAAACCGCCGCTGCTTGCGGCGCCGGGTCAAGAGCGACGATGACAGAACACCGCTCGAGCGGCGGTCGGGGCAATATCTGCTGCAACTCCTATCGACAGACCATCACAATCTGCGCCGGCCGCAAGACAGGCATGCGCGCGATCGCGAAAATCAACTGGACACCCATGCAGTAATGATCCCTGCGATGGCGCTCGCCGCCGTAGTGTAGGGACTCGCCAAATAGAGCTGGCCGGGACCCGAACGACCAGGGAAGTTCCGGTTGATGGCACTTATCGTCACGGTGCCGCTATCATACGATACCCCGGGGCCGGCGTTGATGCAGGCACCACAAGATGGCTCGATGAACTTGGCCCCAACGGCGGTAAACACCTCGAGGTATCCCTGTTGTTCGCAGTATTGCTTCACCTCCTGGGAGCCACACTGAATGAAGCACTGCACATCGGGACTGACAGTTTGGCCTTTTTCCAGGGCGGCTTTGAATACCCTGGCATACATATCCATGTCAGACTTCTTGCCTCCGGTACACGAGCCGGCGTACGCGATGTCTATCTTCACAGGCCCGCCGAGTTCTTCGATGAAGAGCCCGTTGCCAGGGTCTCCGGGCAGTGCGACCAGCGGCCGTAGCTCATTGGCCCGGAGTTCGATGATCTCCTCGTATTCAGCTCCATCATCGGAATAGAGACCAGATATAAGTTGGCGCGCTTCGGCTGGGTCCAAGCCCCGTTCACGCCGCAAGTACTCGACAACTGCCTCATCGGGCCCAACGATCCCGGTGAACGCCCCAACCTCGGCGGCCATGTTGGTCATGGTCGCACGTTCGTCCACCGAAAGGTCCGTAACCGCCTCACCTGCATATTCGACAATCTTTCCAATCGCATGACCGTTCTTCACATACGGATGTCGCAGGATCTGCAGCATGAAGTCTTTCGCCGTCACGTTCTCGGGCTTACGCCCGTTTACTCGGATCAGAACAGAAGGGGGAACCCTTATCCGCACATCTTTCGTCAGCCAAGAGTTGAAAATTGCGGTAGTGCCCACGCCGAAGGCGATACTGCCGATCGCACCTGCATGAGGTGTGTGCGAGTCACTACCGATGATCAGGTGGCCTGGCTGAGCGTGCTGCTCGAGGATCTTTGAGTGGCATATTGCCTCGGAGCCGCGGGCCGCTCCCGTGCGACCCGACCGTGGCAGTTCTCCATAGAGCTTGACTCCCTGGGCGGTAGCGAACTGCTCCTGCTTGCGTTTCAGCTGCAGCGCCACGTCGAGCAGACCCTGAGCCTTACGTTCGTCGGTCATCGCGACGTCCAGGAATGTCAGGTGGTCGCGGAAGAAAAAGACTGAATCCGGGTCGGCTATCCGGACGTCCGCTCCGACATACTGTTCCCAGAAGATCGCCGACATCGGCGTCACATATTCGTGGCTGAACCGGATGTCCGTACGGACGAAGCCCTCATCGCCAGGGGCGACGTACGGTACGCCAACCATGTTCTTGGCGAGGTCCCGCACCCAATGCCGGGCGACCACCTTCTCTGCCAAGGTCATGGGACGCGATGACTCGCTTGGTGCCGGGACTCTCACCTTGCCCTGAATTCGCGCGACATTGTAGCGGAACAGCCCACCGTGTTCAATTATGTCCCGTGTTATGGCTCCCTCGCCCTGGGTGAATTCCGTGAGCGGGATCTCAGCGCCGCTCGCAATGCGGTCAATGAGCGAGAAGTCGGTACTGGTGAGGATCCCTAGGTTCTGGCAGTTTTCGCGGTAGATCCGTTCGATGTTACTGGCAATGACCACTCGAATCCCGGCGCACATCTCGGCGTAGGGCGATTGCTCTCGGGACGACCCCTTGCCACGCCGCTTGCCGCTCACTGAGCAGACAAAGCCGCCGGCCTTCACACTGCCCCGAGATACCGGGAACTCGTCGCCGGCCTTCAATCCCAGGTAAGGGAACTCGCCCAGTGTTTCGTCAAAGTAGTAGCAGATATAAGCCGGCGTTATCTCATCGGTGGATATGTTATCTCTGAGGGGCAAATCGGTGGGCCAGGAGATGTCCTCTCCTTGCAGTTGTCGGCGGATGAGCTGCGGATCGTCGACCAGGAACAGGATCCGGCCCTGAAACCGCACCATTTCAGGAAGAGTCTCAAGTTGCAGTTGCTCTAGTTTTTCGATCATGGCGTGGAAACATGTGCGCTCGCGCGGAGCCAGGCAACCTCCCCAGGAGCGTCCCTGGCCGCTTCTCGTAACTAAAAGTCATGCAATGATTTATGTGGCAAGGGCTGGCCGAAATAGCGCTGAGGAGGTAAGTTCTCGCGCGCCAGATGTCCTAATGGCGCTGTCAAGAACCGAGGGTTCGCTCTGGATCTGCCCGACACTCACACCGTTCCAGTAACCTGGATCCGCGAGAATACCTGCCCGTCGATCCGATGGCGGACGGTGACCGAGATATTGCCTCCCGGATCGGCTACCGACGCCGACATGGCACAGCTGCGCCAGGGGGTGGCGCAGTACAAGGCCGTCAGTCAAGTCGTCAAGAAACAGCGAGCGAACGGCACGTGGAGCGGGAACATCCTGGGAATAGCTCCAGCCAAGGCTCAGGGCATCACGGATGCGGGCACGGTAGCCCAGTACCGGCATCTATTGGAACTTGGCTTGGCTCCCGGAGAAAGACCATTTCGGATCGCCAACAGGCTGCTCTTCAGAATTCTGTCGCGAGACGACGACCCAGCGTTGCTATTCGAGTACCAGAAAGCCAGCAAGACCAATGAGCTGCTGGGGGAATGGGCGCGCGATCTGATGCGCGAGGGCGTGACCGCAGCATTTGCCCAGGCCCGCAAGAATGAGGATCCCAGAGTCCGTGGATCGGCCCACCGAATAGTCACTCAGATATCACAGTTTCTGCGTAGCGATCTAGCTGAGAAGCCCATCGTCAGAAAGGGCTCGCGCAACATCCTGCACCCGGATGCTCGGCCGCCTACTGTATTTGCGGTGACCATGCTGGCATTCATGCCGAGACTGCAGCGGGAGAGAGCAGGGTTCGTTGAGCGATTGGGCACCTACCTGACCAAGCCGACCACAAAGCGGACTTACACGATCCAGCGGGGCCGCAAGTTTGTAAAGCCTACTTTCCATCTCTTAGGAGAGCCGCTCGCAGCTGACAGCGCTGGCAATCCCAAGGACATGCCGCTCGCTCTGCATTGGCTGGAGATGTTGGCGCGGCTCAAGCTCTTAGAGCACTCGCCGGTTGCAGCACGGATACTCTGTAGGCTTCTGAGGGATTGCGACGAGCAGGGAGTATGGAACCCGCGTAATCTGCGCATTCTTCCCAAATCGCCATCCGGACTGGCTGACTTCGCCTTCCCACTCGAGTCCGATACCCGTACGCCGGAAGGCAGAAAGGCGGACGTGACGTTTCGGTTGGCCCTGATTGCCAAGCTCGCCGGTTGGACTCTGCGGTACAGCTAGCGTGGGTCGCTGCTGGCACCTGAAGGTTGTGTATCAAAGCCTGAAGTGTTAGTAGTAGTGATAACTACCCCTACCTAGGCGGGCTTCGAGTGTCGATTGATCTCGTCCCTTTCGGATTCACGCCGACGGAATCCCTCGTCTATTCCCAACTTGTAAATCGTGGCTCCACATCTGCTTATGCTCTGTCAAAGGTGGCAGGCGTGGCCCGAGCCAACACCTATCAAGCCTTGAACGGGCTGGTGGCCAAAGGGGCCGCAGTCTTGGTGGCTGACAATCCCCAGGTCTTCAAACCGATAACCCCGGAGACCGTCCTGGCGATCGTTGCGGCCCGGGAGGCTGCCAGTCTCGGAGCGTTGGAAGATCAGGTGCGTCGGATGGAACCGGCGGGCGAGCCGGGCACAGTAGAGTTCTCGGGCCAGCGGGCTCTGAGCGAGCTCGTATTGCGGACGGCAGTCCGGGCAGAGTCTGTCACGTGCCTGGCACCTGCAGCCATACTTACGGGCTTGATCCCCATCTGGCGCAAGCGAGTTGCTGACGATGCAGCCACCAGCCTCTGGTCGGTGGGTCCGGCACCGGCGAACATGCCTTTGAAACTTGGCGGTGCGGTGCCGACAGAGAAGGTCAGACTCCTATTCCCTGGCGACGTAGTTTGCCTGGTGACACCCGACATAGCAATCCTCGGGTGTTGGGATGAGGGGGAGCGCTTGCGAGGCTTCTGGTCATCCGACCCACTTCTGGTGGGATGTGCCCGGGGCGCCATCTCCACACTCACCGGGTGAATGGTGATCAGCCTGATCGTGTCATATCAACCGAACGGTTGAACGAGCAGACGGTGCACGGCAACAGGGGCAACAGGAAGGCACGGATCTCCGCGGCGGCTCGAGATGAATTTGCCCGGCTCGGTTACGCAGGTGCCCGACTGCAACGAATAGCAGATCGGGCCGGCGTGAACAAGCAGCTCGTGTTTTACTACTTCGGCTCTAAGGCCGGGCTTTACAGGACCGTGATGGAGGAAGCCAGCAGCCATTTGCTTGCGGCACCCGTAGACGCAGACTCACGTGCCACGATGCGCTTGAGCCATGAACTCCGCACCACCTATGCCGCACTGCGCCAGAACCCTCACCTTGTCAGGCTGATCGTGTACGACTCCTGGGAAGAGGGCGTCGCCCGGGATCTGGCCAATTCAGTTCTTTCCGAGCTGCACAAGCGCCTGTACGCAATCGTATCTCAAGGACAGGGCTTGGGATACTTTCGAGACGACGCCGATCCCGACGACTTCGCGCGGCAGGCCATCAGTCTGATACTTGGCCAACTTTGCCTCGATTCCGCAGCGCAGGTAACAATTGAACAGTCCGGCTGCCGCAACCCGGCGGACGGCATCTGCAACCTGTTGATGCGCTACCTCGAATGGTAGCACCGGCTAGGTGCGACCCGAGACCAAACCAGAAGCTTCGGTAACCCCTCTTGCGCTCGGTTCGACACTGGCCCGGACCGACGACTCAGGCAGAGCCAAGCCGAGCACTTCACTCAGGGTCTCGGCGCCGTGAACCTCGATCCGACACCTTTCGGCCTCGCTCAGGTCATCCAGATCGGGCAGGTTCTCCTTCGGCAGAATGATGCTCGATATGCCCGCCCGGCACGCCCCGAGCACTTTCTCCTTTACCCCTCCGATAGGGAGAACTCGTCCTGACAACGTGATTTCTCCAGTCATGGCAAGATCGTGACGTACGGGGACACCTGACAGCCGGCTGATCAGAGCTGTCGCCATGGTGACTCCTGCGGACGGCCCATCTTTGGGGATTGCTCCGGCCGGGACGTGGATATGTAGATCTTTGTCGGCAAACATGTCGGCGCCAATGCCGAGCTCCTGGGCGTGGGACTTGGCGTACGAGAGTGCGGCTTGCGCCGACTCCTTCATCACGTCTCCCAACTGACCGGTCAGCAGCAGTACACCTTTGCCCGGCATCACTGACGCCTCCACGAACATTATGTCCCCGCCTGCCGGCGTGTAGTACATGCCGGTGGCAACCCCCACTTGGGGCTCCAGAGCGGCTTTCTCGGGATGCACGGTCGGCCTGCCGATCAACTCCCGCACGTTGTCCTGGTCCACCGCGACCGAACCCACCTCCTGCGCGGCCACCTTGCGCGCTACCTTGCGAGCGACCTTCCCCAACTCCCGCTCCAGCTGTCTAACTCCGGCCTCCCGAGTGTAGCCAGCGATGACAGACTTGACCGCCGGGTCAGCAATCGTCAGCTGCTCAGGGGACAGTCCCGCTTGGATTACCTGACGCGGGATCAGGTACTGGCGCGCGATTTCCAGTTTCTCCTGTTCGGTATAACCGGAGAACTCCACCAGCTCCATGCGGTCCAGCAAAGGCGGCGGAATATTTGGTATGAAGTTCGCAGTTGCGATGAACATCACCTCAGACAAATCGAACGGGATTCCCAGGTAATGATCGGTGAACGAATCGTTCTGCGCCGGATCCAGAACCTCCAGCAGTGCCGACGCAGGATCGCCCTGGAAGGACACGCCCAGCTTGTCTACCTCGTCGAGGAGAAACACGGGGTTCTTGCTGCCAGCCCGCTTGAGCCCGTCCATGATGCGACCCGGCATGGCACCGACGTACGTGCGCCGGTGACCCCGGATGTCTGCTTCGTCCCTCGCACCGCCGAGCGCAATGCGCACATATTTCCTTCCGATCGCTCGGGCGATCGACTTCGCCACTGAGGTCTTCCCAGTACCCGGAGGTCCAGCGAACAGCAGGATGGTTCCCTTGGGTTGCCGATCATCTTCATTCCCAGCTGGCTCATCCCCGTTGGTTCTCTGACCCTGAAGCTTCCGCACAGCCAGGTACTCCAAGACTCGATCCTTCACATCCTTGAGGCCGTAGTGGTCTTCGTCCAGAACCTCCTGTGCCACCTTGAGATCCAGATGGTCCTCGGTTCGTTCGTTCCAAGGAAGCTCTGCCACCGTTTCTAGAAACGTGCGAATGACCTGAGATTCCATGGACTCCCTGGGTGAACGATCCAGCCTGCTCAGCTCCCGGTTCACCTCCTTACGGGCTTCTTCGGATAACTCGAGTTCATCCAACCGCTCACGCAGCTCATCAACATCGGCCGCCTCATCCTCGTCCCCCAACTCCCGGCGAATTGCCTTGAGCTGCTCCCGCAAGAACATCTCTCGTTGCCGCTCACCGAGTTCCTCTTGCACCTTCGACTTGATCTCCGCCTGCGCCTTGAGCAGACCGATCTGACGCTGGACGTGCAGCAGCACACGGCGCAGGCGTTCCTCAACACCGAGCGTCTCGAGCAGGCCTTGCCTCTCCTGCTGAGGTATCTCGAGATAGCCCGCCACCAGATCAGCAAAGCGACCAGGGTCATCCACACCCTCAAGGACCTGCTGAATGACGTCCTCCGGAATGCCGGTCTTCTCACCCAACTCAGTGGCACGCTCCCTGACCTCTCTGTAAAGTGCCACGAACGCCGGGCTGTCGGCGTCAATGGGATCGAGGTCGGGAGCTTCCTGCACTACCGCTTCCAGATAGTTATCTACCTGGTTGTATTGCAGCACCGCTCCACGGTGCTCACCGTGGAGGAGAAGCTGTATGCCACCCAAGCCGCGTTGCATCTGTCCTATGCGGGCCACCGTTCCCATCGTGTGCAGGACTTCGGGTTCGACCTCCTCTTTGTCCTCCCGCTGGCAAACTGCGAAAATCAGGCGGTCCTCGTTCTCGCTCTTGAGAGCGGCCTCGATAGCCGCAAGGGTACGCGGCCGGCCTGCACCAATCGGTGCAGTGACTCCCGGAAACAGCACCAGCCCACGCAGTGGCAGCACTGGAATTCGGCGGCGGATGGTCTTCTTATCAGTCATGCCAATGTCCCCACTTATACTGGGATTGACGGCCCCCATTAGAGCCTTAAGTCCCTCACCCGGGCAGTTACCGTGCCGGTAATAAGCACCGCGAATGCCCGGTGGCCTACCATCCTGGCAGTACATCCAGTCACAAAGACTGAATTGTCCCACAAGTCTGTCAAAATGGCAGCGAAGCGTCGGGCGTGGGGCGTCGCCGTTGGGCCGTGGCCGACTACGGGGCCCTGGGAGCGATGTTTAGGAGGGCCTTGAGTTCGGATTCAGTCAGTTGTTCGAGCAACCCGGCGCGAGTCGTTACCTCCCTGGCGGGCTCCGCATTGTCCGATTCACAGCTGAACCGAATGATGTCGGCAGGCTCGGGGAACGAACTCTTGCTCTTCTTGGTGGCGATCATTCCGGACGTCCGACCTACTCGCTCGGCGGCCCAGCGTCGACCAGCATCATCAGTCAACCAGCGCATGCCTCCCCACTCGTCGCGGTTTCCTGTAGGTTGCCATTTGGTAAATAACGAGGTTAATCTACGCTCGGTTTGCAACATACGCCAATGGACGAAGCACAGCTTGGACCGCTAGCGGCGCGCCTGGCCGACACTCTCACTGGATCCTACGTGATAGAGGGAGAGATCGGACGTGGTGGGATGGGCGTGGTTTACAGTGCTCGTGACTTGAAGCTCAAGCGGCGAGTAGCCATAAAGCTACTCCCTCCCGAACTGGCATTTCGGCGAGAGATCAAGAAGCGTTTCATCCGGGAAGCGCAGACAGCTGCAAGATTGTCGCATCCCCACATCGTACCCATTCACACGGTCGGTGAGGACAATGAGCTGGTTTACTTCGTGATGGGCTATGTAGACGGGGAGTCGCTCGCGCAGAGACTGCGAAGACGTGGCCGCCTGCCCGTTGAGGAATCCCGCCGAATTATGAAGGAAACCGCAGACGCGTTGGGGCTGGCACACGCAACGGGCATAATTCACCGAGACGTAAAGCCGGACAACATATTGCTGGAAGGTACTCGCCGGCGCGTAATGGTAACTGACTTCGGGATTGCCAAGGCTCTGTCTGAAGCCGGAGCCGGTACGCTTACGGGAACTGGGGTAGCGTTGGGGACACCGACGTATATGAGTCCGGAGCAGGCGGCGGGCGAGAGTGACATAGACGCACGTAGCGATCTCTACTCGCTGGGCGTAGTAGCGTTCGAGATGCTCTCCGGCAAACCACCCTTCAAGGCCCCCACGGTGCCGGGCGTCTTGATGAAGCAGATCACGGAGCTGCCGCCCGATCTCGTCCGCTTGAGGTCCGAGATACCCGAGGAATTGGCGGCTACGGTGATGCGGTGTCTCGAGAAGGATCCTGAAGCTCGCTGGCCCACGGCGGACGCGCTGCGCCGCGCCTTGGAAAGCCGCTCGTCTGTCCCGTACCGGCCGCGCTCGTCGGGCTCCCGCCGTCCGAGTAGTTCCCGCGCAGTCCCCGCGCGGCGACCGAGTCGCGAGCCGCGTGACTGGGGTGATTGGTGGGACGAACGTCAGCGTCACGGAGACCGACCGCGACCACGGCATCCTGCCCGCCGACGGCAGCCCCAGCGAGAGTTGGTCAAGAAGACAGACGACAAATCCGGCGAGCCCGGGATCATCCGCAAGTTCCGGTCTAACTTCGCTTCGTACGTCTCCGTCAATGGGGGCCTGTTGCTGCTCAACGTCGTCACGACTGGAATCGACAATCCCTGGTTTCTGTTTCCAGCCATAGGGTGGGGAATTGGACTCGCCTCTCAGTACGGGAAGCTGTGGGCCGAAGGGTATAGCATGCGAGATGTGCTGAATCCCCCGCCCGCCAGGGATGCCCTGGCCCAGGGAGTGACGTCAGGACAGGCAAGAGCGTTGCCGCCCTCGGTCCCCGAGCCTAGCACCGCAGAATACGGCAAGTACACACCACACATGGAGCAGATGCGTAAGGACCGCACTGCGATTTTCCAGGTGGTAGAGAAGCTGTCCGACGCCGATCGAGAGATGCTGCCCGATGTGGTACAGACGGTCGATCAGCTGATGGAGCGTGCTTCTGACCTCGCGCGTACCCTGCATCACATGGAAGGTGATATCGATGCCGGCTCGCTGCAGGAACTGGAGAACCGGATCGAGGCAGTCAAACAGGAGTCAAAGGGGGGCGAGCACGACAGGAAGATCGCGCTCTTGGAGCGCCAGCGTGACTCTCTGGCCGAACTGGTGAACCGCCGCGAGGCCGTCGAGTCTCAGTTCGAATCATGCGTCTTGGCCGTGCAGAATATGAGGTTCGACCTGCTGCGGCTCCGCTCCGCAGGGATTGCAGCCGTCATCAATGATCTCACCTCCGCCACCCAGCAGGCGCGCGCGCTGCGCATCGATGTCGAGGCGGCGCTCGGAGCCGCTGGCGAGATACGGGAAGCCCTGGGTCACAACCCATAGTTCTCCCCGGATCAATCCCCGCCTGACATCGCTGCCGCCGCGCTCATCAATAGCGGTACAACCCCTCGATTGCGTCGGCCAAATTGCCGACCTGCGGTAATATCACGTCCTCCAGCTCCGGACTGTACGCCACAAAAGTGTCACTGGCCGCCACCCGTCTCACCGGGGCGTCAAGCCACTCGAAGAACTCATCGGCGATCCTTGCTGCCAGTTCGGAGCCATAACCCCATGAGAGTGAGTCCTCGTAGGCAACAACCACCTTGTTAGTCTTCCTGATCGACTCCCCAATTGTCTCCCAATCGACCGGGTTCAGCGAGCGTAGGTCAATGACCTCGGCCGTAATCCCAAGCTCTTCCTCGAGCTGCCTGGCAGCTTGCACCGACCGCTGGACAACGGCTCCATAGGTCACCACCGTCACTTCAGCGCCCTGCCGCACTACTTCCGCCCGTCCGAACGGCACCATGTAGTCGGCACCGGGATACACTCCCTTGTTGTAGGTCTGCCGGTACAGATGCTTGTGCTCCAGAAAGATCACTGGATCATCACAGCGGATCGCTGTGCGGAGCAGTCCGTTGGCGTCCAGTGCAGTTGCGGGGCATACCACTCGCAGGCCCGGAATCCCCGTGTAGACAGCAGCACCGGTTTGCGAGTGGTAGATGGCGCCCCCCTTCAGATAGCCGCCGTAGGTCACCCTTATCACCACGGGGGCTTTGAAGGCTCCGTTGCTGCGCCACCGCATCAAGGCCAACTCGTTGCGAATCTGATGATATGCCGGCCAGATGTAGTCAAAGAACTGGATCTCGACCACGGGCTTGAGTCCCCGAGTCGCAAGTCCTATCGCTCTGCCGACAATGTTGGCTTCTGCGAGTGGTGAGTTGTACACGCGATCCGAGCCGAATTCTTTCTGCAACCCCCACGTCACTTTGAACACACCGCCCTTCCCCTTGACACGCTCGATGTGCTCATCGGCTGAGACATCCGCGATGTCTTCACCGAACACCAAGATGCCGGGGTCGCGCCGCATCTCGTCCTTGAGGCACCTATTGAGCAGATCGACCATGGTCAGGGGATCACCGTCGAACTCAGGCTCGGTTTGGAAGCGCTGCCCGGCGGGATCAACCTCCTCCGAATAGACATGTAGGTAGATCGTATCCTCGGTCGGCTGCGGTGATGCCAGCGCCACTTCTGACGCCAGTTCGATATCACCGTCCGCCTTGACCTTGATCTCTTCGATCTCCCTGTGTGTAGCTATCCCCTCGGCGATCAGTCTGTTCGGAAAAGTCGTCACTGGATCCCGTTTCGACTCCTCCTCCCGCTCCTCGGGAGTCTTGTACATCACCTCGTCGTCTGACAGCGAATGAGAATACGGACGGATCACGTGCGCATGGACTAACGCAGGTCCCCGTCGACTGCGGCAGTGATTAACGGCACGGGTCAACACATCATACGACGCGAGCGGATCGCAACCATCCACCTCTTCCACATGCAGATACGGGAATGCGGATGCCAATCGGGAGATGGACCCGCCAGCGGTTTGGACGTCCACCGGAACCGAGATCGCGTAGCCGTTGTCCTCCACCAAGAACACAACCGGCAGTCTCAGATTACAGGCACTGTTGAGAGCCTCCCAGAACTCCCCCTCGCTGGTGGTACCATCTCCCGAGCAGCACAAGACCACTTCGTCGGGTTTGGTCACCCGAGCCCTTTCAGACAGTCCTCCGATGACGTTGTAGCGTAGCCAAGCCTCGGCACAGCCAACGGCTTGGAGGAACTGAGTCCCGGTCGGACTGGACGATGACACGATGTTCAGTTCCCTGTGTCCCCAATGCGACGGCATTTGCCTCCCACCGGAGCTGGGATCATCCGCAGCTGCAACTGCTGCGAGCAGCATGTCGGTGGGAGTCATCCCCAGAGTGAGGCAGAGCGCACGGTCACGGTAGTACGGATAGAACCAGTCGTAGCCCGGCTTGAGGATCTCCCCTGTAGCCACCAGCACAGCTTCGTGACCGGCACCCGATATCTGGAAGAAGATCCGATTCTGTCGCTTCAGCTGTATTTCCTTGTCGTCCAAGCGTCGCGACGTGTATATGAGTCGGAACATATCGAGCAGTCTGTCCTTCTCGAGCCGTGCGCTCGGACGACGCGGCTGGTTCTTCTGTCTCATCTGCATTGGCATGGGGGATAGGATACTCCGGTTCGACTCCTGCGACTCATCTCTCGTTGACCGCTAGCCTGTTCAGCGTCCCAGTCGCGTGATCTTACGCAGTGTGTCCAGCTTCTTCAGGGCTGACTCACTGGATGACTCTTCACCGAGTGCGCAGAGGGCGTCGCGTACATCCAGCAGTACCTCGAGGATGAGTTGCTCTCGCTGGAACGAGGCGTCGAGATCCAGCATACGGTCCTTGTCTTCCATCTCCTTAGCTCGGTCATAGGCCTCACGATAGATCGACTCAAGATTGACGAGTATACGTTCTCTCGGACGCATTGTTAGATCCACTCCGATCGATTGAACAAAACTCAGCTGTCGTATTCCAGCACAACCAACCCGCTAGGCACCTTGGGTGTAAAGAAGGTGGCTTTTTGTGGCATGACGGCACCAGCATCGGCAACCGCCAGAACCTGCTCCACCGTTGTCGCATTGAGCAAAACTCCAAATGCGGCTGCGCCGCGCACCACCGCTTGCACAACCTCCTCGGGATCTGGACTATAAGCCAGGTGAGCGTCTGCGCCCGCCGCTGCGAGCAGGGATTTGATCACCATCTCATCGACCCGGGCCACATCCAGAGATGCAACGGTCCGCTCATTGGCAAATGGCAGATCTCCTAACTTGGCCCCAGCTTTGAGCAACAGGGCCAGAGAATTCCCTCCGGGTCGAACAATGACGCACGCTGTGCCACGCGCTTTGAGCTCAACCAAGTGATCCGTTGCGCTGACGTCTCCTGGCAGTTCGTGGACGTGAAAGCGGTCGCGCATGACGTTTACAAAACCGTCGAAGTCCCCCATATCACCGTACACGATACGATGTGTTGGGAGGATCGTAAGACCCTTATCTGCCAGCGGCACTACCATCCCCAACGTGCGGTCCGCAGCCGGATTTGACTTGTGATAGGCTATAGCGGTCTCGTAGCGATGATGACCGTCGGCAATATAGAGTGCACCCGCGCCCGCGGATCGCACAATTGCTGCCGCACCCGATCCTGTCACTTGCCACAGACTAATGCCCACTCCATCCAATTCGGCTCGCGCGGTCGGCTCTCCTTGCACGATTTCAGCGAGCTGCTGCGCTAGCTCACCATCCTCGTCGCGTGTCAATAGCAGGAGTGCTTCAAACATCGCTCTAGTCGTGTTGAGCAAGGCAAGCCGGTCAGCTTTGGGTTCCGCATGCGTCTTCTCGTGCGGCTTGACCCGTCCACGCGCGAAGGGCTCCACTGCAACTGCGGTGATCACTCCGGTCCTGGCTCGAATTTGCCCTGCCTCTGTGCGGAATACTTGTTGGACCACGTAGACGCTTGATTCGACATCGCGCTTCAATACATTGGCAGTCCGCCACTCGTCATGTAATGCGGCGGCTCTCTCGTACTTGTCGTCATTCCCTTCCGGAAGAATCAGATGTACGATGTTGTGAGCGTCTCGCTGTGCCAACTGCCGCCGTTCCTCAACGGATATGACGTCATAAGGCGGAGCAATGAGATCGCTCAGTTTCTCATTGTCGGCGAACCGTTCACCCACAAACGGCGTCACCAGAGGTGAAGAAGGAGTATCAGTCATGCCCACCCTGGATGAGTTCCTGGACTTAGATGTCCGCATTGGCACGGTAAGGAGCGCGCGACCCCACCGTGACGCAAGGAATCCCGCTCTGCAGCTGCAGATCGATTTCGGTGAAATCGGTGTCAAACAATCGAGCGCCCAAATAACCAAGCGATACCAATACGACCAGCTGGTCGGCCGTCAGGTGGTGGCCGTGGTCAACTTCCCGCCGCGACGTGTGGCCGGATATCGGTCTGATGTACTCGTCCTGGGCGCGGTACTGCCGGGAAACGATGTCGTCCTGCTCATCCCAGACGCCAACGTACCTGATGGAGCGCGAATCGGCTAGCGGCGGCGCGGATTCCACCGCGTCACCGCCAGTGGCGGGCCGCCCGCAGCGCTTCCCCTAATAGGCGACGATAGGACGCCAATCGGCTATCTGCGATACTCCCGCCTTGCACGGCGTTCACCACAGCGCAGTCGGGTTCCTCCAAATGACGGCAATTGTCAAACCGGCACGCGCCGGCATGAGCACCGAATTCGGGAAAGGCCAACTCCACGTCCAGTGGGTCAACACCCCACAAGCCTACGTCTCTCAGCCCCGGCGTGTCTACGACGTATCCTTTGTCACCGAAGGGATGCATCTCAGCGGCCACAGTCGTATGGCGGCCGAGACCTGACTTCCGGCTGACCTCACCGGTGCGCAATTGCAGTCCAGGCTGTAGAGCGTTCAGCAGGCTCGACTTGCCAACCCCGGTTGGGCCCGTGAGTAGGGAGACATGTTCCTCGAGGATCCTGCGTAGGCTCTCCAGATTTCGTCTCTCCGGTACACTGGTCATGACGACCTGATAGCCTGCCTTAGCATAGGGCAAGGCATATTCTTCATGCATATCCGACAGATCACACTTGTTGATCACCACTGTTGCGGGCAGCTTGTTGACTTCAGCAACAACCACAAACCGATCTATGAGTTGTGGATCCCAGTTGGGTTGCCTGAGGGACCCGACCACTATGACTCGGTCCACGTTTGCGGCTACGGCCCGCACGCCCGATGTCTTACCCGGCATGCGGCGCCTCAGCACCGACCTGCGGGGCAGTATGTCCTCGATGGTAGAACTCCCGTCAGCCTGAGTTCGGACCAGAACGTGGTCACCTACGAGCACACGCTTACGGTGTTCCTGTTTGAAGCGGCCACGCAGAGTCGTCACCAAACAGTGCCGGCCCGTCTGGATTCTGTATGATCCACCGGTACGTGACAGGACTATACCAGTCCGTTGCCTTACCAGTCTGGTACTTCCTTCCGAGTTTCGATTAGACGGTCGAGGTAATCCTTGATCTCATACAGCGTCAAGTGCCGCAAGGAAGCGCTTGCATCAGCCGGCGTCTTGCCATAACCGAGGTATTCCGTCTCCAGATGTCCTGCCACTCCGCCGCCTTCCGCCGACCATCGCACGAAGAGCACAGCTGCACCATAGTTGCCGTCTTCGCACGGTTCTGCGTCGACGTAGATTTCGACCGAATAGGGGTTGCCATCCGATCCGTCGAACGCCGGAGGGCGACGGTGCTTATCCAGGTATCCGCCCAGGGTGGAGTCCTCCATCAGCTCCTCGATAACGTCTCTTTCATGATGCTGGCCGTCATGAAAGCGATATTCCCGGGTCGTTCGGCAAGTCGACGCATCAGGTAGGGGTACCAATTGCTGCCGAACGGGATGTACACGCGCACGTTAAAGCCTCTGTCCTTCAGCGACTGGTAGAGATCTCGCCTCACACCATAGAGCATCTGAAACTCGAAACGCTCGTACGGGATCTTCTTCCCCTGCACATGAGCCAACGTGCGCTCAATCCGCTGCTCGTCATGAGTGGCAATTCCCGGATAGTTACCCTCGTCCAGCAGCCGCGTCATGAGATGGTCGAATGAGGTGTCTATCTCCTGCTTCTCTTGGTAGGCGACCAATTCAGGTTCCGCATAGGCACCTTTGCACAGTCTTACCCGCGCGCCCATGGCTATAAGACATTCAGTGTCCGCCGACGACCGCCGCAGGTAGCTTTGTATCACGACGCCGGTGAGATTGCCGAACTCAGGGTGCACATCTTTGAAGATCCTCAGCGTCCGATCGGTGTGGTCGGAGCTCTCCATGTCCATTCTCACGAAAATGTCGTGTTCCTTGGCCCGTGCGAGTATCAGCCGGATGTTCTGAAGACACAGATCGTAGTCGATATCCAATCCTAGCTGAGTCAGTTTCACTGATACATTTGCATCTACGCCAGTACGGGCAACCGCATCCAATGTTTGAACGACCTCATCCCGAGCCAAATAAGTTTCTTCCTTTGAACTCACACTCTCGCCCAGCAAGTCGAGACTCGCTGTTATTCCCTTCTCATTCAGCAACCGCGTGGCCTCAATCGCACTATCGACGGTCTCGCCGGCCACGAAGCGGGAGGCAATCCTACGTGCCAAACGGTTCCGTTTGACGAAAGTGAAAATACTTGCCTGTTCACTGAGCCAGAGGAAGAGGCTACGTAGCATTAGGTATCGGCATTCCAGTCAAAGGTTAGTGTAATAGCACTCGCTGCTACCCGCCATGTTCGTCAGAATCGCTGCCGGTTCGAAGCGGCTGCCGTACTTTGTGGCTAACTCCTCCAGGACGGTGACTGCTGCCGCAATCCCCACGGCATCGAGATACCGCAGAGGGCCACCTCTAAACGGCGGAAAGCCGATTCCAAGGATTGCGCCGACATCACCGTCGCGTGCGCAGCGCACGACTCGCTCATCGAGTGCACGAGCAGCCTCGTTCAACATGCCATAGATGAGCCGCAACCGGACGTCACCGTGCGAGACTGTCGACTCAGAGGCAGCACTCAGGATCTCGTAAACCGTCGGATCCACTTTCTTCCTTCTCTTTGCATAGCTGTAGAACCCATGCCCGCTCTTGCGCCCCAAACGACCCTGTTCCGTCATGAGCCCCAATCCGTCCATTGGCTTCATCCGCTTTCCAAATGCATCGTGCAGCACTGCTGACGCCTTCAGGACAACGTCCAGACCGACCTCGTCTAGCAGGGCGATGGGGCCCACAGGAAACCCAAACTCGATCATTGTTTGGTCGATCGTTTCAATCGGCACGCCTTCCTTGAGCAATCGACCCGCTTCGTTCAGATACGGGGCGAGAATCCTATTGACCCAGAAGCCGGGACGGTCTTTGACGACTATCACAGTCTTGCCCATCGCACGGCCAAATGCCACTGCGCTCGATGTGACCCAAGGCGCTGTCTGGTCGGTCACGATCACTTCGAGCAGCGGCATCTTCTCCACAGGAGAAAAGAAATGCATCCCAATCATTTGCTGTGGCCGCTGAACCGCAGCTGCTATCTGCCCAATCGGGATCGTGCTCGTGTTGGATGCGACGATACACTCGGGGCCCGTTTCGGCTTCAATCGCACGGCAGACCTTGCGCTTCACCTCGAGGTCCTCGAAAACCGCTTCAATCACCAGATCTGCTCGTCTGAAACCGGCCCAATCCGTGCCGCCGGACACCAGGTACTTCATTTGCTCGAATTCGTGTTTGGTGATCTGCCCTCGCTTGCGTCTGTGCTCGAGGATCGACCGAGCGGTCTCCACTCCCCTGGCCACCGTTTCCAGGCTGGTGTCGCGCAGACGCACGTCTGATTTGGCGTTGGCCGCGGCTACACCGGCAATCGCCGATCCCATGAACCCGGCTCCCACCACCGCAACGTTGGCAACGGACTTCGCATCGGGGGCCGCACCCTCAACCGCCGGATCCTTCTTAAGTGCGGTGGTCGCGAAGAAGACCTGCACCAGCCGCTTCGACACCTCTCCCACCGCCAATTCTGCAAAATGGGCTGCTTCGCAGTCGAGCCCCGCAGCGATACCATACTTGAGACCGTGTTCTACCGCTTCCAGGGCGGCAAGCGGCGCAGGATAGTGACTGCCTGTCAGCTTGACAATTGACCGCCGCGCTCTGGAGAACACGAGAGTCTGACCCAGACGGCTCCGGTCCAGCACCAGTCCGGCGATACCACCCCGGCCGCGCTTCGGTCGCCAACCATCAGCCAACCTCACTGCGGCCCTGGAGGCGACCTCCTCAAGAATCGACGGGTGCACCAATTCATCGATCAGGCCGATCCGCAGGGCCTGTGCCGCACGCACGGTCTTGCCAGTTAGAATGATGTCTAGCGCACTGCGAAGCCCGATCAAGCGCGGCAGCCGCTGGCAGCCTCCGGCGGCTGGAATGATCCCCAGCCGGACCTCAGGTAGAGCGAGCACGGTCTTCGGATGTTCGCCGGCCACCCTGTAGCTGCACGCCAAGGCTGCTTCCAAACCACCACCCAAACACCCCCCATGAATTGCGGCAACGACGGGCTTGCCTAGAGACACCAATCGCTCGGCAAGCTGCTGACCCGAGCGGACCAGCCTCAGAGCCTCGTCCCTGGTTCGCAGCGCCACGAACTCATCGATGTCGGCGCCCGCGATGAAGTTGTCGGGTTTGCGCGAAATCAGAACGGCAGCACGGATCTCAGGGTCCGACTGCAGCCGATCTAGGTGTGTCTCAAACTCGGCTCTAACAGTCCGTGATACGGTATTGACTGCCTCGCCGACCACATCCAGTTCCAGGCGCGCGACCCGATCCACCACCGCGACACTCAGAGCACCCATACTCAGCCCCGCTCCAGAACCATGGCAAAGCCCATTCCGCCCTGGGCACATACAGAGACCAAGCCGAACTGCACGTCCCTCCGCTTCATTTCGTTGACCAAAGTGAGCGTGAGCCTCCCGCCGGTCGCCCCAAACGGGTGCCCGATAGCGATCGATCCTCCCATCACATTCAACGCTTCCCAGTCGACCTCACCGATCGGCCCAGTGCGACCTAGTTTCTCTTCGGCCCAGGGGCGTGACTCTATCGCCTGAATGTTCGACAGCACCTGGCATGCAAAAGCCTCGTGCATCTCAACCAGTCCAAGTTCGCTCCACGGGA
>Ga0209536_100000571_pt1 | contig 59486 bp, 83 predicted proteins | sample DeeMarSeWOR28_12_FD_187461 | JGI IMG/M metagenome (GOLD analysis project Ga0209536, IMG submission 187461) | Marine sediment microbial communities from White Oak River estuary, North Carolina - WOR-2-8_12 (SPAdes) (version 2) | ecosystem: Environmental > Aquatic > Marine > Intertidal zone >...
ATTTAACTGTTTCCACCGGTATGTCTTTTACCGCTGGCACGAATGCTTGGACGTTTGGCGCAACGTCTGGAACAAAAACTATTACCTCTAATGGTAAAAGTCTTGATTTTCCGTTGACCTTTAACGGGGTTGGCGGTGTTTGGACACTTGGTAGTGCGTTTACAACATCCAACACTATAACACTCACAAACGGCACGCTGGATACATCGTCCAGTGGTAATTATTCCATCAGTGCAAACCAAATAAATACTGGGTCTGGCACTAAAACATTTAACTGCAACGGATCATCTATTTCAATCGGCAGCACAACCGCATGGCCGAACGCAAACCCAACTGGCTTTACATTCAACGCAGGAACGTCAACTTTTACTTTTTCTGCGACTACGCCAACTTTCAGTGCAAATTCTGTAACATTTTACAATGTTACATTTTCGTCTGCACCTACGGCTACTTTCAATGGTTCCTATACTTTTAATAATTTAACTGTTCCATCATCCTCAGTTTCTGGCGTCAATTCTTTTACTTTGGCGGCAAACCAAACTGTCAACGGAACATTTACGGCTTCTGCAAATACGGGTAACGGCGTTGGCGCTTCTCGCCTTCAAGTCAAGTCTGACACGCTCGGAACCGCTAGAACAATTACCGCCGCTGCGGTTTCACTTAGTGACGTTGATTTTCAAGACATCACAGGTGCTGGCACAGCAACTTGGTCTGGCACGCGCATTGGTAATGCTGGCGGCAACACGAATATCACATTTACTGCTGCCAAAACGGTTTATTACTCCGCAGCGACTGCGGGGAATTTTTCTGTTGGTTCAAACTGGGCGACCAGCAGTGGTGGTGGTGGCTCCGGCGTAAACTTTCCGCTTCCGCAAGATACTGCTGTTATTGATAATAGCAGTGGTACTGGGACATTTACAGTCAACACTCCTTATTTCTATCCGTCATTGGATTTTTCGTCGCGCAGCACTTCGCTGACTTTTGCTGTTACCGGCGCTTATACTTTAATTGGTAATGTGACACTCAGTAGCTCAATTACGGTATCTGGAACAGTCGCAATTACGCTTGGCAGTCGCGGCACGCAGACCATTACTTCGGCTGGTCGTACATGGACAACTCCGTTCATCGTCAATTCCGTTAGCGGAACGGCGCGTCTTTTAGACGCCCTAACTGGATCAAGCACATTAAACGTCACATCAGGCACACTTGATCTCAACACATACGGTTGGACTTGCACGACTTTCAACTCCAGCAACTCCAACACGAGAACGCTTGCCTTTGGCACAACTGGTTCAATCACCACAACGACAACATCTGGAACGCTTGCGACTGTTGCAACGTCCACGAACCTGACCGTCACAGGCACACCAAAAATTACCATCAATAACAACACGGCAAACGGGTCAACCGTTGCTGGTGGTGGCACGGGTGCAACAGAAGCTAACTCCGTCAGCTTCTATATCATCAATGGCACATATGATCTGACGATCACGGGTTCCGTCAGAACGCTTGACCTGACGGGCTTTGCAGGAACGATCCAGAATAACAACGTCCTGACCATTTATGGCGACTGCACGATCTCCAGCGGCATGACGTTAAGTTCTGGCTCACTTGCCTTCACGATGGCGTCTACATCAGCCACAGTTCGCACGTTCACCACAAACGGCAAGACGATTGGCATTCCGTGGATTTTCAACGGCGTTGGCGGCTCGTTCAAGCTTGGTGATAACCTCACCATGTCTGCGCCCTTAACACAGACAAATGGTGCGCTTGATTTGAACGGCAAAACGCTGTCAAGCAGCTCCACATATACAATCGGCACGGGAACGCAGAGCATCACCTTCAATGGTGGCACGATCTCGTTGACTGGTTCTGGCACCGTCTTCAACGTCACTTCTGTTGCTTTGACAACAAGCGCAGGGACAGGCGCTGGCACCATCACGCTGACAAGCGCGTCTGCAAAGACGTTCGCTGGTGGCGGCGTTGTTTATTATGCCACCATCAATCAGGGCGGTGCGGGTGCTTTGAGCATCACAGGCTCAAATACGTTCGATAATATTACGGCGACCTACACAGCAGCAGGTTACACGGTTAATTTTGGTTCAGGCAGCACAAATACATTTGGTCTATTCAGCATCAATGGTTCGTCTGGCAAGGTTTTGACGCTTGGCGCAACAACAGCGGGTGCAAGCGCGTCCGTGTCTTACACAGGCGGCGGCAATCTTGTTCTTGATTATCTGTCGATGCGTGACATCGTTTGCTTGCCAGCGTCTAACGGTTCAACACCAATTTCTTGGTATGCTGGTACAAACTCCACCAACCTCGGCAACAATTCCAACGTCCTATTCAATACGACGGCTTACAAAGCTTATATGCTCACAAGCGGCACAACATGGACGGTGCCAACTGATTGGAACTCATCCAGCAACAACGTCTATTTATTTGGCGCTGGCGGTGGTGGTGGCGGGTCAACCGTAAACGGAACAGCCCGTGCATCTGGTGGTGGCGGCGGTGGTGGCGCATATCGTGGTGTTACCAATTATTCCGCAACACCCGGAGGCTCTGTCAGCTATGCCATTGGGGCGGCTGGCACCGCTGGCGCGGCTGGCGGTACGACATCAACTGGCGGCACAGGTGGCACGACCACGTTCGACACATATTCTGCGGGTGGTGGCACAGGCGGCGCATCGACAAGTAGCACCAGCACGGGCGGCACGGGCGGCACATCATCCGGCGGCAATGCTGGCGGTAACGGCGGCACAGGCAACACAGGTACGTCCACAACAACTGGTCGCGGCGGTGGCGGTGGCGGCGGCGCTGGTGGCCCAAATGGCACTGGTAAAACTGGCGGTAACGGCTTCGCTGGTACGACAACAACAAACGCTGGCGGCGGCGGTGGCGGTTATGGAGGTGGCACGGCTGGCGGTAACGCATCAGGCACGGCTGGCGGTACTGGTGGTAACAACTTCAGCGGCACTGGTGGCGGCGCATCTGCAACGTCCGGCACTGTCGGCGGCGGTGGTGGTGGTGGTAGAGGCGCAAGTGACGCGGGCGGCGGCGGCGGTGGCATTGATCTCTTCGGCACCACTGGCGGCGGCGGTGGCATGGGTGGCGGCGGCTACACCGCTAACTATCCTTCGCCTCCTGCTTTCGGCGCTGGCGGCGCTGGTGCTTATCTTCCGACAGGCACAGGCACAACAGGTTTTGCTGGCGGCGCTGGCGGTCAAGGTGCGATCTTTATTGTTTACACACCCAGCGCAACAGTATCAAACAGTAACTTCTTCTTATTGTTCTAACCATGTGAAAAGGGGGTCACATGCCTACAAGTGATACGAGAGGAAAGGATCAAATCCTTTCTTTTGTCCGCAACCTTAAACATGACCGGATGCTAGACATCGGTTGTGGTGAAGGCACCTATGCCAAGCTTTTCCCAGAAGCGCATTGGACAGGCGTGGAAATTTGGGAGCCTTATGTTGATGAGTATAAACTCCGCGATCTCTATTCTGAACTGCATCTTATGGATGCTCGCAACTGGGATAGTAACGGCCAGCGTTGGGATGTTGCTGTCGCTGGTGATATTCTTGAACATATGACGGAGCAGGAGGCTTTTCTTCTGGTCCAAAAACTACGCGATTGCGCTGATTGGGTCATCATCAGCATCCCGTTTAACATGCCGCAGGGAGAGTGGTATGGAAACCCCTATGAAGCCCATGTTAAAGATGACTGGACCCATGAAGAAGTTAAGCGGGTTTTTGGTGACGCAGAATGGTGCTTTATTGATTATCCCATCGGAGCTTATGCTTTTAAAGGAAAGTCAAAAGAGCGTCTTAAAATTTGCGTTTATGCAATCAGCAAAAACGAAGCCCATTTCGTTCCGCGCTTTTGCGAGTCAGCAAAAGAAGCAGACCTTATCCTAATTGCAGACACGGGGTCTACAGATGGGTTGCCAGCAGAAGCCGAAAAACATGGCGCAGTGGTTCACCACATTTCTATTACACCTTGGAGATTTGATCTTGCTAGGAACGCTGCTCTTGCTCTTGTTCCTAGGGATTTTGATGTCTGCATCAGTCTAGACATTGATGAAGTTCTTCAACCCGGCTGGCGCGAAGAAATCGAACGTGTCTGGATCAAGGGCCACACGACCCGTCTGCGCTATATGTTTGATTGGGGCTGCGGCATTCAATTCTTCTACGAGAAGATCCACGCCAAGCATGGTTATATGTGGCACCACCCGTGCCATGAATATCCTGTTCATGATGGTCGGATCAAAGAAAATTGGGCACAGACTGATATGCTTTTGGCGGTCCATATGCCTGACCCGACAAAATCACGCGGTCAGTATTTGGACTTACTGAAGCTGTCAGTTGAGGAAGACCCAGAATGCCCTCGCAATGCTTTTTATTATGCCCGTGAACTTAGTTTTCATGGGGATTGGTGGAAAGCTATTGAAGAGTGCCAACGGTATCTCGCTCTTCCCCGCGCCACATGGATGAACGAACGGTGCTATGCGTATCGTGTCATGGGGCGGTCTTGGAATGAGCTTGGTCGGTGGGAAGAAGCCGAAAAGGCATTTCAGATGGCAGCGTCAGAGGCACCTAATACCCGCGAACCATGGTGCGAACTGGCCCTTTTGATGTATCGCCAGAGCCGTTGGGAAGAGTCTTTCGCCTATGCCATGCGGGCCTTGCGGATTGCGAATCGTGAACAGGTCTATACCTGTGATCCAGCAGTTTGGGGTTCTCAACCCCATGATTTGGCTTCTGTTGCCGCATGGCATCTAGGGCTGAAAGATTTAGCTTTGGAGCAAGCTATGATAGCTTTGAGCCATGATCCTGATGACATTCGTTTACAGAATAATGTAAAATTCATGTCTGGCACAGAGCCTATTAAGGATGCGGCGTGATGGATATTCAGGGTCTTATAAATCTTGGTCTTGGGACCATTATGGCTGGCATTGGCTGGTTTGCTAGACAGATTTGGGAGGCCGTTGCGGAACTCCGTAAAGATGTCAAACAAATTGAGGTTTCTATGCCAACCCACTACGTCCGAAAGGATGAGTTTGTGGATGCAATTCGGGAAATCCGACAAGATTTAGATGTTGGATTTAGACGCATCTACGACAAACTTGATGGCAAGGCAGACAAATAGTGGATCCCGCCACCATTTCCCTTATTTTTGGTGGCGCTAAAATGGCCTATGAAGCCATCAAAAGCGGCATTAAAGTTGGCAAAGAACTGCAAGGCATGGCTTCGGATGTTGCCAAGCTTTATGGGTCAGTCGCTAAATTAACCCAACTATCCGCAAAACCTCCCAAGCCCAAACTGTTCTCCGGCGTCTCTGTCGAAGAGATGGCTATGGATATTGTAGTTAAGCGCAAACAGGCTGAAGCTTGGTATCACGAAGTCAAAAACGCCTTTGTCGCTGAGTATGGTTTGCGTGGATGGGAAGAGGTTCAGCGCGAAATCGTCCACATCCAGAAGCAACAAAAGGCTGCTCAGGCCGCTGCTCAAAAAGAGCATGAAGAATCCATGCACCAGCTAAAAGTGTTGGGCATGGCTGGCCTATTAGTTGTGATGCTTGTAATTGGCATGATCGTAACGATCAGCCTATCAATTAAATAGGAGGCTGAAATGGACCTTTTGAAGAGTTTTGGCCCCCTTTTGGGTCAAGTTGCGCCTACCCTTGCTACCGCACTGGGCGGTCCGATGGCTGGTTTGGCAGTCAAAACCCTGTCAAATGTCCTGCTTGGGCATGAAGAAGGCACCGAAGAGGACCTGTCAAAAGCTCTTGGCAGCGCCACTCCCGAGCAGCTTGCTGACATCAAAAAGATCGACGCGGACTTCAAGACCCGCATGAAGGAACTGGATATTGATCTGGAACGCATCAGCGCCGCAGATCGTGACAGTGCACGCAAAATGCAGATGGAAACGCGGGATTGGGTGCCAAAGGTTCTGGCCCTTGCCATCACCATTGGCTTCTTCGGAATCCTCGTTTGGATGCTTATTAACGGTATGCCGCACACCGGGACTGAAGCTCTGCTGATGATGCTTGGTGCACTTGGCACGGCTTGGACAGGCGTTGTGAATTTCTATTATGGCTCGTCGGCTGGCTCTAAAGCCAAGACGGATGCGTTGACAGCTAAGGAAACCGGCAAATGAACGAGAATTGGGAAAAATCCTTCCAGATGGTCCTGAAGCACGAAGGCGGCTTCGTTAATAATCCCAAAGACCCCGGCGGGATGACCAATCTTGGTGTGACTAAAAAGGTCTGGGAAGAGTTTGTCGGCAGAGAAGTTGACGAATCAGAGATGCGTGGCCTGACGCCAGATGCCGTTAAGCCATTGTATAAAAAGAACTATTGGGATAAAATCAAAGGCGACCAACTTCCGTCTGGCGTGGATTATGCCGCTTATGATCTGGCAGTTAATTCTGGCACGGGTCGCGCTGCCAAGTATCTGCAACAAATTGCTGGTGTTCCGGCTGACGGGATTATTGGCCCCAAATCAATGGAAGCTATTCTTGCCTGTGACCCAGAACAGACGGTTGATGCTATCTGCAATATGCGCCTCGATTTCCTGCAAAAGCTTCCGACTTGGAACACTTTTGGTAAAGGATGGGGTCGCCGTGTGGAAGAAGTCAAAGCTGTTGGCCTCCAGATGGCAAAAGCTGAGTGACCGTGGTATAACAGCGGGATAGCGGAGTTCCCAAATGACCACAGGCTTGAAGCGATGCTCAAAATGCGGCTTTGAAAAGCCCCATGCTGAGTTTCATCGTTCAACGCGTGGCCTTTATGGTTTGCGGGGCGACTGCAAAGAATGCCGTTTTGTCAAAAAAGCCACTGAAATTGTGCCCAATGGCATGATGCGCTGTATAAGTTGTAATGAAATCAAAAACATAGAGTGCTTTTCGCCTAGATCAGATCTTAAAACAAGGCGGACACGCTGCAAAACGTGCATGGCTGATTGGCGTACATCATACTATAAGGCCAACAAAGATCGCTGCGATGAGCATAAGCGCATTTGGGTTCAGAAAAACCCAGAAAAGCATAAAGCGGTTTGCGCTAAATGGTCCAAAAACAATCGGCCTGTCTTAAATAAACGGGACTCTGCCAGAAGGGCATTGGAATTGAATTGCCAGCCTTCATGGCTGACATCAATTCATTTAGCCCAAATTCAAGAAATGTATGATGTTGCTTTAGCCAAAAGTGTTCAAACTGGCATCAGATACGAAGTTGACCATATCCACCCTTTGCAGGGCGATGGCTTTAATGGCCTCCATGTCCCATGGAATTTGCAAGTTGTGACACTGGCTGAAAACCGTGCTAAATGTAACAAATTCCCGCAGAGTGAGGCTCATTTGCTTTGGAGCTATGAACAATGACAACGGGCCTTAGCTTTGATGGCACCGTAGCTGGAACGACCAGTTACATTAACCAGATTGCCACAATGGCGGTCGTGGAGCCGACCAATGCCGAATTCCTGATTATCCTGCCCCAGATGATCACCTATGCGGAAAACCGCATGTACCGTGATCTAGACTTCCTGTTTACCTCTATCGCCACAACTGCCTATGGCATGACAGCTGGCAGCCGCCAGATTTCCGTGCCAGCGGGGACATTCGTAGTGCCGGAGCAGATCAATGTCCTTGTCGGCTCTAGCGACCCAGATCAAGCAACTCGCGTCCCACTTTTGGCGACAACGAAAGAGTTTTTGGACGCCGTGTATGGGTCAGGGGCTACGGCTAATCGTGGTCTACCTAAGTATTGGGTTCCTTTTGATGATTATACGTTCCTTGTAGGGCCGTATCCTGATCAGAGCTATCCATGTGAGATCGTTGGCACTTACCGTCCAGACAGCTTGTCTGCGACCAATAAAACCACGTTCATTAGTTTGTATCTACCTGATCTCTTCATCATGGCCTCAATGATTTATGTCAGCGCCTACCAGCGCAACTTTGGCCGGATTAATGACGATCCGCAGATGGCTCAAACATATGAGAGCCAGTATCAAATTCTTCTTAAGAATGCCGATCTGGAAGAAAACAGAAAGAAGTTCGAAGCTGCTGCTTGGTCTTCGCAAGAACCGTCTATCAGCGCCACTCCGACACGGTGATAGGCTATGCCGCACTCTTCGTTCAAAATCCTTCCCGGTGTCGATCAAAACAAAACACCAGCACTTAACGAAGCGGCTATTTCAGAAAGCCAGCTGATACGGTTTATTCCTGACCGTACGTTGGGTGGTCTTGTTCAAAAGCTTGGCGGTTGGACGAAGTTTTATGCCAATACAATTGGCTCTATTGTTCGTTGTCTTTGGGCTTGGGAAGATACGAATGCCAACTCATATCTAGCTGTTGGCGCAGAAGGTTTGCCCGCTAATGGCGGCGGTGCACTTGAAGTCATTGTCAGCGGCGGCGCTACTGACATCACTCCCCAAACGACCGTTGTTAATATTCCTGTCAGCTTCTCAACGACTTTGGGAAGCAATGAGGTTATCGTTACAGATACAGGTCGTAATGCTGACAACTACGATGTTGTTGACCTAAAGACACAAGTCTCCGTTGGTGGTCTTGTCCTTTTTGGCCAGTATCAAGTTTACAATCCCGGTGCTTCAGCAAACACCTATAAAATCTATGCCACTAATGTTCTTGGTGAACCCGCGTATGCTACATCTACGGTAGCTAACGGCGGTGCCGTTCCAGATTTTTCAACGACTAGCGGCAGCGACTTTGTCGATGTGACGCTTGCTAATCATGGTTTGGCAATTGGTGACACGTTCCCAATTTTGATTGCTACCAGCGTTGGCGGTGTGACACTTTATGGGAACTACATTGTTACAGATGTTATTTCGTCTAGCGTTTTCACCATTTCTGCTAGTACGCAAGCATCTTCGACAACCACCGGATTTGAAAACTCCGGCAATGCCTATTTCATTTACTACAATGGAATTGGCCCCCTTCCCGGCGGCACTGGTTACGGTGTTGGTCCTTATGGCGGGGGCGGTTATGGGACCGGTATTCCACCCGTTGCAGGGACAGGCACACCAATTAACGCGATTGATTGGACCCTTGATAACTGGGGCCAAATCTTAATCTCATGCCCACTTAACGGCCCTATTTACCAATGGGACCCGACAAGCGGAAATCCAACTGCGCTCATTATTCCAGAAGCTCCATCTGTTAATGATGGGATATTTGTGGCGATGCCTCAAAGGCAGATCATTGCTTGGGGTTCCACATTTAATGGAATTAAAGACCCGCTTTTGATCCGCTGGTGTGATGTTAATAATTTCACAGCGTGGATTGCACAGATCACCAATCAAGCGGGGTCGTATCGCATTCCTAAAGGCTCACGCATTGTCCAGTGCATCCAAGCTGGTCAACAGGGCCTTATCTGGACCGATCTTGGCATCTGGGCCATGCAATATGCTGGTCCTCCATATGTCTACCAGTTCAACGAACTTGGTACTGGCTGCGGATTGATTGGCCGCAAAGCTGCAACATCTGTTGGTGGTCTCGTTTATTGGATGGGCCAAAGCCAGTTTTATCGTCTGTCAGGTGGTGGCGTTGAACCAATCCGCTGCCCTGTTTGGGACGTTGTTTTCCAAGATTTAGATACCAATAACTTGGAAAAAATCCGTGTCGCGCCAAATAGCCGATTTGGTGAAATTGCTTGGTATTATCCGACCAAAAACAATGGCGGCGAAATTAGCCATTACATCAAGTATAACTACATCCTTGATCAATGGGATTTCGGCCAGCTTGCTCGTACGGCATGGATCAATGAATCTGTGCTTGGCCCTCCGATTGGCGCGGCTCCAAACACCTATATCTACCAGCATGAAACCTCGACTGACGCTGATGGCGAACCGATGAACTCGTCATTCCAGACAGGTTATTTCGTGCTAAATGAAGCCGACAATAAGATGTTTGTTGACCAAGTATGGCCTGACATGAAGTGGGGCTATTACGGTGGGACGCAAAGTGCCAACGTCAATTTGACTTTTTATGTCGCAGATTATGCGGGTCAAACGCCGACATCGTATGGCCCATTTACCCTGACACAGGCTACAACCTACATTACGCCGCGTTTCAGAGGCCGTCTTGTTTCCATTAAAATGAACAGCAATGACATTGGCTCGTTCTGGCGTATTGGTAATACACGCTACCGCTTTCAGCCGGATGGGAAATACTAATGACCGCTTCACTCAGTGATATCCTAACGGCTCAGAAAAACGGTGTGGTTGCCATCAACAACGTGGCGCAGACCAATCAGCGTGCGCTTGGCGTTGTGACATCTCAAACAGTTACAGCGTCCACGGTTATTTTCGTTGGCTCTGGGTATCTTGTGAATTTTTCCGTGGTTGTCGCAGGAAGTGCTGCGGGAACCATTTACGACTTCAATTCCACAACATCACCTCCAGCGGCAGATGCTCTTTGCGCTGTCCCGGCAACGGTTGGCGTAATTAAAACAGGTCAAGTATTTACCAATGGTTTGGTTATTGTTCCCGGCACGGGACAATCCATCAACGTCACATATTCGCCGGGGTAAACCATGCCGCTCAAAAAAGGCTCATCTCAAAAAGCAGTTAGCTCGAATATCAGCGAATTGGTCCATTCTGGCCGTCCGCAGAAACAGGCTATTGCGATTGCTCTTGATGTGGCGCGGAAGCCTAGAAAAGCTTTTGGCGGCGCTCCGGCCCCTAAAACGCTCCCAATACTTCCAAAGGCTCCCGTTGCTAAAGGTGTCCAACAGGAAAAATTGCATGTCGGGCCGATCCATAGCCATGTAGCTGGCCGCACTGATCACTTGCCTATGAAGGTTCCGTCAGGGTCCTACGTCATTCCAGCCGACATTATTTCTTCCATGGGGGAAGGAAATACAATGGCTGGTTTCCGGGTCGCCAAGCGTATTTTCAGCCGCCCAATTAATTACATGACCGGGTCTCCCGGGGCTTCGGCTTTTGCCAAGGGTGGTAGTGTTGAGCCTGTAGAAATTGTCGCAGCTGGCGGAGAATATGTTATTCATCCTGATGATGTAGCGTATCTTGGCGGCGAAGATTTAGATAAAGGTCATGCGGAGCTTGATAAATTCGTCAAACTCCAGAGAGCAAAAACTGTTAAAACACTAAGGAATTTACCGGGGCCAAAAAAGGACTGAGGGGGTCTTATGGCTAATAGCTTAGGGGTAAGAATTGGTACTCCAGCCGATGTTCATAAAATGATGGACCTTGCGTTGGCTGCCTGTGACGAAAATGGGTTTATTGAGCCAAATCCTGCTAAATTATTGCAGGAAATTTGGCCCGCACTAAACCAAGAGGGTGGGCTGGTTGGAATAATTCCGGGCAAGGAGGGCGCTTTAGAAGGCGCGGTCCTTCTACGCATCGGAAACATGTGGTATTCTGACCATGAAGTCTTGGAGGAAAAGGCCATTTTTATTCACCCTGATTTTCGGAGTGCAAAAGGTGGCCGGGCGCGGAAACTCTGCGAGTTCTCCAAGCATGTATCTGATTCGCTGGGCGTCCCATTAATCATTGGGGTGCTTTCAAATCATAGGACGGAAGCAAAAATTCGTCTTTATGAACGTCAATTTGGCAAGCCAAGCGGCGCATTTTTCCTTTATAATGCCACTACTGGTGGCTGGAAGGACGCTGCGGAGTAGAAATTATGGGCGGCAAATCAACTACTTCGACACAGACAGTATCTATCCCGCCAGAGGTTATGGCGCGGTATAATGCTGTAAACGCCCGTGCTGAAGATGTTGCCGCCACTCCATTCCAGCCATATTCCGGTAAATTTGTCGCCCCGCTTTCTCCTACCCAACAAGCTGGCGTACAGAACACCAATGTCGCGGCAGGACAGGCCCAGCCTTACTATGGCGCGGCTACCGGCCTGACCCTCGCTGGGGCTCAGGATGTTGGCGCTCTGACCCCCGGTCAGATTTCCTATTATCAGAACCCATATACCCAAGCGGTCGTTGACCCTACGGTTCAAGCCCTTCGCCAACAGCAGGGTCAGCAACTTTCGCAACAGCAATCCGATGCTATTCGGGCTGGCGCATTTGGCGGTGACCGTTCTGGCATCCAGAGGGCTGTCCTGCAAGGCCAACAGGGTCTCGCTACGGCTCAAGCTATCGCGCCATTGTACCAGCAGGGCTACGGACAGGCTGTCCAGACCGCTGCCGGTCAACAGGGCGTTGTAGCCTCGGATTTGGCTCGTCGGATGCAAGCTGGTTCGCAAATTGCTGGCCTTGGTGCTGCGGCTCAACAGGCGGCTATCCAAGGTGCGCAAGCCCAACTTCAAGCTGGTGGCGTCGAACAACAGACGCAACAGGCCGATCTTACCGCCCAGTATCAGCAGTTCCTGCAACAGCGCGGCTATCCGTTCCAAGTCGCCCAGTTCCTTGCAAATATTGCGATGGGCACTGGCGCGTTGTCTGGTTCGACCACGACCACAGAACAGCCCAGCGGCCTGTTTTCGGATAAGCGTCTCAAGCACGATACAGAGCGTGTTGGCTATACTGATGACGGTTTGCCGATCTACACGTTCAAATACAACGGCGACAATAAGACCCAAATGGGTGTTATGGCGCAGGATGTTGAGAAAAAGCATCCTGATGCTGTTGGCGAGGCCCAAGCCTCTGACGGTCAAATGTACAAGACCGTCGATTATGGGAAATTGGACGCTAAAGAACGCGCTTATGGCGGCGGTTTAGACCCCAATTCCATGGGCGGCGCAGTCATGGAGTCTGGCGCATTTGCCCGTGGCGGATTCCTCGGTGGTGGCCTTGTTGGCGACACCGAAATGAAGTCCATGATGGCTAATATGAAGCAGCCACTGGGCATGTATCAGCAAGCTGGTTTGTATGGCTCAACACCATATCAGACCCCTTATGGACCGGGTCTCGGCATCCGTGGGGATGCCGTTCCCGTCCCTTCGCTTGTGACGGCTGGTTCTCTCAAATCTCCGCCACCTAGCGCGCTTCAGCAAGCTACATCTGCTTATAAGCAAATGAGTGATTTGGGCCAGATGGGTTCCGGTCTTTATGATTTTGGTGAGCGCGTTGCCGTTGGCCGCCCAGAAATCAAAGACGATAAGGGTAAAGTAACCCAAGAAAAGTCATCTGGTCTTCTTGGTTCGGCTGGCAAGTATGATCCTAAGCAAGGGTGGCTTGGCTCAAAAGAAACAGCTGCGACTGGCGGTCTTGTTGGGCGTCTTCACTACGATATGGGCGGCGATCTTCCTTATAGCTCGGGCCAACAGGGTTATGACCCTATGGCTGAAATCATTAAGCAAGGTCAGCAGCAGCATTATGAACTTGCCAAGCCCGGCCAACTTCCAAAGCGCCCAGAGCCTTTGAAAGATGCCATGCAGACCGGAATGCAGATGTATTCCGCTGGCAAAATGGGTTCCAAAATTATTGATAAAGGTAAGGAACTTGTCGATAAAATGGGTAGCGAGCCAATGGCACCGGCTACCGGTCAAGTTCAAACTGACATTACAGCTATGCCTGTGGCTCGCCCAACTGGCCTTGGTGCTGCTCCAGTTAACCCAGATGCCCCGGCTGCTGGCGCGAAAGCTGTTGAAGCAACACAGGCTACGCCAAACGTTGCCGGGACCTATACGATCCCCGGCTCCGGCCAGACCGTTACTCCCGGATTGGCATCTGGTGCTGAAGCGCCTACGGCTGCTGTTGCTGAAACTATGCCGGAATCGGTGGGCGCTGCTGCTGCCCCCGCTGCTGAAACAGTCGCGGCTGCGGCTCCAGAAGCATTGGGTGCGGCTGAAGGTGCAACTGCACTTGCCGGTGGCGCAGAAGCACTGGGAGCAGCTGGTACGGCTGCCGCGGGTGCTGAAGAAGCTCTTCCATTTTTGCTTGCACTTCTTAAGCGTGGTGGCCGCGTCAATGATCATCATTACGCAGAGGGCGGCTTGGTTCCGCGCCACGGTTATGCGAACGAGGGAACTGTTTCCTCACCTGCATATGACCCAGAAGATTTGGCAATCCGCACTATTGCTGCGGAAACTGGTGGCGATCCCGATGAAACAAAGGGTATCGCTGCGGTTATCAAAAATCGTTTGGATTCTGGCAAGTATGGTAAGTCCCTTGGTGACGTTGTCCTTGCTAAGGGGCAGTTCGAGCCTTGGGCTAATCCTGCCGCTCCTAATTATCCGATGCGTTTTGAGCCGGGCAACAAGCGTTATGAAGCTGCAAAAGATGCTTGGAACGCTGTTCAACAAGGCGATGACCCAACAGGTGGCGCTACTCATTTCTGGGCTCCGGCAGCACAAAAAGCATTGGGCCGTGCTGCACCAAGCTGGGGTCAACAAGGTGGCGTAGATATTGGCGCTACACGTTTTCATAAATTGGAAGATGATGGCGGTCTTGGCTCGAAGTACATGACCTATGCCCCCCAGACAGGTGGCCTTGGTAATGCGGATGCTTTGAAGGCTATCGACCAAGCTGCGGGTAAGGCAACTGGGCTCGCATCTTATTTCCCGACAAAGAAAGATGATACCGGCGCTGAAACAACGGATTGGAAGAAAATCCTTATTCCGTTGGCAACCGGCATTGCTGGTGTGGCTGGTGCTCCAACCCGTAATTTGGGTACGGCTTTGGCTTTAGGTATTGGCGCTGGCGCTAAGAGCTATGCTGACATTGACAAGCAACAGGCTGACATTGCGTATCGCGAAGCTGAAACAGGTAAGCTTACGCAAGAAACTCAATTGTCTATGATTGATCGTCTTATCAAGATCAATCAGGTTCGCTTCCTTAATAAGTTGCAGCCAATTAAAACAATTGATGAATATATGCGCCGCGCAAAGGATAACACTCTTTTGACGGATGAGCCTTCTGCGGTAGGCACTACAGGTGCAAAACCAGCTGGCGCAACTGTGCAGCCAGCCGCTGGTACACAGCCGTCTGAAGCAGCTGGTCAACCGGGGGCTAAAACTGAAGAAGCGAAAGCTCCTAGCGCCATTGATTGGAACCAAGTTGTCGATGTCGATAACATTGAAAAAATGGGCGAAAAGGTTAACCGTTTGGAATCTTTGTTGAGCATCGAAACGGACCCTGACAAAATTGTATCCTTGACCAAGCAAATTCAAGACATCAACAGCCGCATTAAAGATGTTAAGGCACAGCCTTCATTGTTGTTGAAGAGCGGCGAAAAAATTACGCCGCCGTCTTGGGCTGCTCAACAGCGTTATGAGCAGAATTTGCCAGAGATTAACAAGACAGCAAACCAAATAGCTGAAAAACAAAAAGCAGCAGACGTAAACATGTCGCAGCTTGATAATATCGAAAAGGCTCTCGGCATTCTGCAAAGCGGCGCACTCATGAATTATAAAACTGATTTTGCTCGCGCCATGAATGCCGCTGGGTTCCCAGTTTCCGATAAACAAATGTCGGATGTCGTAGAGGCACAAAAAGTAGTTAAGGATGCGTGGAACCAAATCTTTGCAAAAGCCGCCTCTCTTCCCGGGACAATTCGTAACCTTGAACTTCAAGGCGAGCAAAAAGCATCGAATGATATCAGCATCGAACCCGGTGCGAATAAAAACATCCTTGTTAATGGCAAGGCTGGTGTCGCTTATGAACGCCAACATGCTATTGATTGGAACAAGGCTCGATTGGAGCAGGGCGCACGGTTTGACCCATTGACGTTTGAAAATCAATGGCGAGCAGATCATCCTCAACTGTTGGATCAGCTTAAAGCCCAATATACCAAGGATATTGCTTTGATGGGTGACACCCCCGTTAAAGATGGGAAAATTCTTGATTATGGGAAGCTCAAGGAAGGTCATTCCTATATCATTACACCGGACATGATCACCCCTATGGGCCAATCTGTTGGTATCCAACAGCCCACAAAATTTAGGGCTGAACGTGGTCCAAAAGGAAATATCGTTCTCAATCCGGTGCAATGATGGCTGATCAAAACGCTCCTTCCTCCATCGATCTTGGCGTCCCTTTTCCAGAAAAAGAGGACGTAAAATCGATTGAGCTTGAACCAGTTACATCTGAAACACCGGGCGTCCGTGGGTACGAATCCCGCGTCCGTGAATATATGCCCAAGGCTACAGAAGCAGTTTTGGCAGCAGACAAAGATACGCTTGCCGGTATCCCGTATCAAAGATTTACGATCCCATATAGCTCGCTTCCTGTAGTTGGACCACTCTATAGGTCTGCTGTTTCTGCTATTGAAGCGGCTCGCGGAATGGGTGAAGGCGAAACTTTTGGAGAGCGTCATACAAGCAATATTGCTTGGAAAGAGGCTTTAGATCGTGCGCGCCAACAACAGTTTCCAAAATCTCAAGTTGCAAGTGAAGTTGCAGGTGGCTTAACGGCTGCTTTGGCAACACCAGCTTTAGAGGTTGGAAATATTGGCGCTCAAACAATGCAAAAAGCCGCCCAATTTTTAGCTCAAAGAGAAATGCCAGCATTTGGAGAAATGATTAGCAAAGTTCCGGGCGCTCTTTCTGAAATAGCTAAGGGTGGTATTTACGGCGGCACTTCATCTCTTGCGGAACGTAAGCCCGGTGAAACTCTTGCAGAGACAGGTGAGCGGACTGCTATTGGAACTGCTATTGGTGCGGGCGCTCCAGTTGTTGCTGGTGCCGCTAGAAAAGGTATTGATAAATTTGGCGAGTCAATACTCGATCCCAAAACAGCCGTTCTTCGTGAGCTTTATGGCGTTTCACCATCTATGGGTCCAAAATCAAAAGGACCTATGACTCCAGAAGAATTTGTGTCTCTGCAACAGGCTGGCAAGGATGTAAATGTCGCTGATATTATTGGCGCGCCAGAAAGAATTTCCAAAGCAGCTGGGGCAAGCACTGCTGACAATCGTCTTGATTCCTTAAATCAAAGGCTTCAAGAAAGGTTTGAGGCCAATATTGGTAACATTGGCCGTACGGTTGATAATGTTTTTGGCACACCTGTGAATGCTTTCCAGCTTAGGGATCAAGCAGAAAAAATTGCTCGGAATACAAACGCACCTTTGTATAACCGCGCCTATGCCCACCCGGACGCTCAAAATATTTGGGATGATTCAATTGGGCGAATCCTTAATACAAATGAAGGCAAAACCGCGCTTCAATGGGCTGATAACGAAGCCCGAAAAGCTGCTGTCGATGCTGGTCGCTCCGCACCTCGCAACCCATTCCAGATTGATGAACAAGGGAACGTCACTCTTCGCCCCGGCGAAACTGGTGCGCCGCTTGAGTTTCTTGATTGGGTAAAACGAGGCCTCAACAAGGTTTATGCAGAGCAAAGTTCTTCTGCAACGGGTCCGCGTGATCCGGCTCGTCAATCTACGCAAGAAATTACCGAATTATTCACCAATCTTCTTAAAGATAAAGTTCCAGCTTATGGGGATGCTTTGTCAAATGCGGGTAAATTTATTCGCGGTGATAATGCATTTGATGCAGGAACGAAATTTTTTGAGCTTCTACCAACTTATGGCCGCACAAATCCGGGTCAACTTGACGCTCAATTGGCAAAGTTTAGTCCTTTCCAACGGAATCCATTGTCTTATGAAGAACAGCAACAATTCCGTCTAGGCATTGGTTCTTGGATTAAAGAAAACCCAACACAAGCGGCGGCTATCTTTAAAGGTAACAATGAAGCCTCTGTGAGAGCTAAAGAAGCCCTTCAAAAGGTTCTTGGCGAGGATGCTTATCGATCTATCGACCAATCAATGCGAGTTGCCCGTGTTTCAGATTTGGTTAGGGAAATCAGAGCAAATGTAACTCAAAACCAAAATATAACACCAAAGCAGATGTTTTTATCTACAGCTGCGGGTTCGTCAATCCCATATAACTATGAACATATTATTAATATGGTCCAATCCCATCCTTATATGGCTGCTCTAAGCGGAATATATGGTCTTGGCTCTATGGGCTCACGAATGATGGGTAATCGCCGCATGAATGCACTGTTGGATATGGCTTCATCAGAAGACCCGGCAGTTGCAGCTAAGGCTGCTGAAACTCTGTCAAAAATTGCAGCTGGTGACACGCGGTGGGAAAAATCCCTAAATAAGATTGAAGACACATTGAGCATTTATTTGGCTCAACAACATATGGGCGAACCAGCCCTACCAGTTGTTGGACCAACAAAGCTTGAAGAACGCAAAATGGGTCGGAAGTCTGGTGGCCGTGTTACCGCAGAAGGCCTTGTCGCTGCTGCTGAACGCGCCAAGAAGGCCGTCAACAAAACGACAGAGCCGTTGCTGAATAAAGATGATACTTCCGTGGCGCGGGCTCTGGAAGTCGCAAACAAGCATATTGAGGGCTGATCATGACTTCGTCCTATACAACCAACAAAGTCCTCGAAAAGCCCGGCAACGGCGATTACGTCGATACATGGAACGTGCCTGTTAACGGCGACATGGATGTCATCGACCAAGCTTTTGGTGGCGTTACATCTCTCAATGCGACAGGCGGCTCCGCAACTCTGACAGCGGCTCAATATCGTTCATTGATTTTGTCAATTTCTGGCGCAATGAGTGGTAACGTCACCTACACCATTCCATCCGGCAAGGGTGGAACTTGGATTGTTTACACAAACACATCAGATGTCTCCGGTGGTCCATATACCGTAACTTTCGCTTCCGGCGGCGGTGGCACATCTGTTGTAACACCACGCGGTTATGTGGCTACAATTTACAGTGATGGTACGAACATCCAATTTGCGGACAACCGTCCACTTACTCCTGCGGCAAACAGTGTTGATACTGCGGCTATTCAGGATGGGGCGGTTACTTATCCAAAAATTGATCCTGCATCTATCGCGGGTGCAGCTGAATTTCGTGCCAATACAAGCAGTCATCTTCTAGATACAACTGGGACGTGGGCATCGGCAGCTTTTGTGGCATTGACAGATGCGCCTTCAATTTCCGTCGATTTGTCCACGGGCATTAACTTTACTGTGACCCTTGGCGGCAACAGGACGCTTGCAAACCCGACCAATACAAAGGTTGGTCAGAGCGGCGTGATTATCGTCAATCAGGATTCAACTGGTGGCCGTACCCTGTCATTCAACAGCTATTACAAGTTCGCGAATGGCACGGCTCCGACGATCAGCACCTCGGCAAACTCTGTCAACGTGCTGTCCTACTATGTTGTCTCGTCCAGCTTCATTGTGGTTGCCGCTCTTACTGGGGTTGCCTAATGATTCCGGGGCTGTCTAACGCCTTGTTCCTGTCGCAAGGGTTCATCGTCGCAACTGGCGGCACGATTACCTTTGACGGCAATTATAAAATTCACACCTTCACTTCGAGCGACAATTTCATTGTCACTTCGGGTTCTGGGCTTGTCCAATATCTTCTCGTTGGCGGCGGTGGTGGTGGTGGCGCACAAACTGGCGGCGGTGGCGGCGGGGGTGGTTATTTGACGGGTACGTCACTCGTCTCTCCGCAAACCTATGCTGTAGCTGTGGGCGTTGGTGGTGCGAACGGATATGCGGTCAACACCAGTTTTTGCTACAATGGACAGAACGGCGGCAACACGACCTTCAATAGCATTCTTGCTTATGGCGGCGGTGGCGGCAGGTCCGCTAACGGAAACACATATGTGAGCGGCGACCTCAACGGTCTGTCAACCACCTACGGCGGCTCTGGCGGTGGCGGTAACACTGGAAACAATGTCGCTGGACAGGGTTATGCTGGCGGCACGGCTAGTGGGATTGCTGCGGGCGGCGGCGGTGCTGGTGCTAATACCACGAATGGCACAGGCGGCGATGGCCTCCAGAGCAGCATTACAGGCACAGCTATCTACTATGCTGGCGGCGGTGGCGGTGGCGGCTCCAACAACAACGGTACGCAGTACGCTGGTGGACAAGGCGGTGGCGGCACTGGACGCGGCACAGGATCGTCAGGAACGGTTGGCACCAATGGTCTCGGCGGTGGTGGTGGCGGCGGTGGTCAGAACGGCTCTGGTGGCCTGTATTCTGGCGGCGCAGGTGGTAGCGGTGTTGCCATCATCCGCTACCAGTACAAGTGAACAATTCACTGAATAAGCAATCGTTTTTCTCAATCCATTCTGGCGTGATGTCTTTAATGATGTCACGCCAGAACGTCTCGAAGATATGGATAGCGCATGGGTTCCCCATGATGTCTTTAGCTTCCTGCTTTAGCGCCGGATCAAACATCCAATTCTTCGACAGGTCAAATGGGCAGAAGAACCTATGACTTAGCGGGTTATAGTGCGGGTCATAGAAAGGGTCGTGGGTCATTTCATATGGCACGACCACGCCGCCGTAAGCCCACACAGGATTGCTCATTGCCTCCGGCATACGCTCTAACCAACCTTTAATGAACTCATTGCCGGGTGGCGTTGCCATGAAGGCATTGCAGATCGACTCGCAAAACGCCGTCTCCCAACAGAACGACAAGATGGTATCGTCATACGGTTTAAATTGCCGCAGCGAGATCATGTCGGTATCCATGTAGATTCCGCCATGCTCATAGAGGATTTGAAGGCGCATCACATCAGACACATATTGAGGCCAAACGATATCAGACCCGCCAATATGGGTTGGAATATCGCACTTTATTTTTGTGACAAATGGCAAAGGAACGCTGCTAGGCGCGTTTGTCCAAATGACAACTTCATGGTCTGGGTAGGTGCTTATTGCCGTCTTAACAGCAAGTGTATTTACGATAGACCACGGGCGTGTCTTTTCAGTCCACGGATAAATGAAGTGAATTTTTTTAGGTATTTCAGTCATGACGAATAAATCTTTTTTCTCGCGCTACGACCATGCTGATCGGGTCTTGGTTCATTGTTAGGTATTTTTCGCCGCTGGCAGCGTCCTCAAAGCAATCAAGGTAGCAGACCAAACGGTGATCTGGGCGTGAGGTGAAAATCTGGTCTCCGTCACCGTCTTCGTAGCAATACCCATATGGCGCGTCCAGATCAGGCCTACGCAGCCAACCAAATGACCAGTGCCATCCAGACTTGATATATTTATCTTGTAGATAGTGGGACATTAGAAACTCTTCCGTAAGTTAGATTAGAATCAGCTTTGATGTCGTTATTTTTCCATGTCCAGCATTCGCCGTCCATCTGAAAGCATACCCATAGAAGATCGTGATCTGGACCATAGTCAATAAGGATGTGCGCTATTGCTGGCCCTTTAGGCGTTTTAACTTGAAGCGGCGGGTTAAGCTGCAACATCATCTTAGGCCTTTTTTAAAATAAATCTGGACGCATTGCTCTTCTCTCGCTTTTCAGCCGGATAGAGGCAAAGCTTGTGATGCTCTTCGCAGTAGCTCTGCTTCCAAGTAGGTTGGCCGCAAAACCGATATTCTTTGGGGCTTATTTCCTTAATTGGATAGCGGCACATATCGATCCCAAGCTCCATAAGGCCATAGCCCATTAGCTTACGTTTCTCGGCCATTCGCTCACTAGCGATCCGTTTGATCTCTGCGGATTCTTCTTCTTTTGTTTTCTTTGGTGCGGTCTTTGCCCTTTTAAGGGCTTTTACGGATGGTTGAATTGGAACCTTATAGCCAACAAAGCCCTCCCTTCGCAGACGATGGATTCGACCCATAATTACGTTTCGCGTAACGCCAAAGTGGTTAGCTAATTCAGATGAGGTAGCCCCCTGATCCCACATCTTCAGCATGTCTTTGTCTTTATCGGTCAACGTAATCATGGGTCTATTCCTTATTCAGACTTTGGTTCTGGTGTCGGCATCGTTGTAGCGACAGGCTGCGGGTTCGGCATTGCGGGGCGAACAGGCGCAAACTTACGCGCCATCGTCGCAATATCCTCTTCCAGAGCAACCTTTACCTGTTCTTCCGCTTGGCTAAATTGTGCGGCAAAGGCCAGATAATTGATGCCATCGACATAGTTGTCATCCAATGTACGAGAGCTACTGATGCGAGCCATTTTCATGGAATGCATAATCATCGCGATATCATACATAGTGACTTGCTTATCCAGCATCAGCGTTGCCAATTTGGCAGCGCGATCAAACGTATCCTCCACGCTTCCGTAGCGGCGGCCCCTGTCGCCCAGTGTTGTTACTGAAGCCTTCAGAATATCCGTATGATTCGTCATCGTTTTCCCTTTCTCCATATTCAAAGAACTCTTGCACCTTGCCGATATGCGAGGTGTTTATCAGAAGCTCGCCCTTGTCGTTCCAGATCACCTTGCCGGTTACATCGTCGCGGCGTCTGTAAAACAATTGAGCTTTGATAAATTCGTAATCGTTGATGACCCTGCAAAACTGATCGATGTTTTCACTTGGATGCTCAACGGTAATTTGATGCACAGAGTAACCCTGTGCGCTAGGCATATGCATCGTGATGAGAAGCTTCACGATTCTCTCCTTACAACTGTCCCATCCATTCGCTTCTTCCATTTGGAATGGCGTCCTCCGGGCATTGGGTTTTTGGACTTTAGTTCAGCGCCGATGTGACGCTGGTGGATGCGTTTGACCTTGGCGATCTTAGGCATATCCACGGTAGAAGTGTGAACACGATGGCACTTCCGATGGGCAACCAGCCAGTTTGACTCATCATCAGCACCGCCACACTCAAGAGGAATTTCGTGGCTAACATCCCAATCTTCTCCCGGCACAACCTTCAAGCTGCACAGATGGCAAACACCCATATGGCGCGTGAAGATTTCTACCCTCATCTTTGCTGTGATACGTTTCCGCTTCATAGCTCATAGTTCCCTTTGACCCAGTTAAAGATCGTTTGCGGGTCTGTAAGTTCTTCCTGCTTAATCCACCATGCTGGAGCGCCAGTATTGTCTTGGTCAGACTTGTCTTTCTTTTTAGCTTTATGGCCTGATATCCCGCCTACAATAGTGTAGTTGGGGCATTCTGTTATCACCAGCACATATACAAAACTCTCTGGATCATTGTCTCTGATGATCAGATGTCCATCTTTGCGGGTTGTAGACCGCACATGGATATTTGCAACATCAGGGTCTTTGAATGACCCGACATGACCGCTCCAGTATACACCCATAGCCTTTGCCACAGCAAGTTCTGCACAAGCGCCATCGATGTCGTAAGACCATTCGCTTTTGTAGGCGTGTTTGTACCTATTCAAGCTTTTATGGATGCTGTCGAGGCGTCGAGCTAGGCCCACATGGGCAGCCATCATCACCTCTTCATCGCTCAATTTAATGATCAATTTCTGGTCTCGTTTTTGTTTTCGTCTTCATCCTCTTCACCAACCATTTCTGCCATCTGCTTGATGGTAAAGATCATGCTGGCAAAGATATTGGCGGTTTCGGCCATAGCAAGAGCAGGGTCTTCCGTGTTGCTCAAAACGCTCTGCATCAGCAAAGACACAAGAATGGCGACACGATCTTCATATTGCAGACCCTCAGATAATTCATGGAACGCTTGAGAAATCTTAGACAAATCTTGGGCGTGTTTTAAAAGCTCATCGGATTCTTTTTTATTCATTTTTAACCCCTATTAAAGTTTCATTTCAGCGCGTCTGGTGGCCTCATGTGACTGCCATTCACTGAATTGCATACGGATATATTCTAGCTGAACTTTGAGAAGAGCCGCCTTTTTACGCGCCTCAACCATTTCTGTGATGTAATCTGTCCAAGGCGTGGATGCCTTAACGGTCATCTCCGCCTTTGACACGGGCATGTCGCCCAGATCGGCCATGCTCTTGGAAAGGAAAGCCGACTTGGTTTCCTCCAAGATGCTGGCGGCAGAATCCGCATCGACCCATTTTTTGGCGACGATGCGGAACTGCTCAGATAGTGGAAGATTGCTGTCCATTAAAAAGGGAAATCCGAGTTATCTTTTGCAGCTGGAGCAGGACGCTCTTCGCGCTGATCATACTCAGGCTTCTGTTCCTTTTCACGGAAAGACATGCTGATCCACTTCTCGCCGTTCTTGTCGGTCTTTACCCATGCATTGACCCAGACATCGCGTCCAAAGATGCGAGCAGAGCCTGTCATGTCGGCAGACTTTTCGTTTTGCTTATTGCGGTTCTTAAAGATTGAACCGCTCAGATCACGGACTTCATAGGCCATTAGAATTTTTCCTTCTTACATGCTGCCTCAAGGGCGACAATCTTGTCTTCAAGCTCAGACAAGAATTTCTCAACTTCGCGTTCAAGCTCAATGATGAGTTCGTCATCACGCTCAATCCGCGCCATGAACAGTTGCATTTCTTCCGGCATACGCGGGTCATACGATACGAAATCGCACCATTTGCGGCCCGTGCAAGCCATCTGCCATTGCATCTGGGTGATGTATTTGGACGGTGCAGTTTTGCCCAACAGCGTCTCAATATGAGTGGCTGTGTTGGGGCATTTGATCTCCACCAGACCTTCTTCAAGGACAAGGCCATCAGGAGAGGCCCCAGCCATGGTAATGGTAGGGTGGGAGACGAAGCCGACTTCCTCGACCAATACGCCTTCGAGAGCTTCGTAGGCTGCACGGGCCATGGGTTCGGTATTCGTCCCCCACACCATCGCGGCATTTGAAAAGGAATCCCCCTGTTTCCCAGTCAAACGCTCGCACACTAGCTCTGCCATATAGTTGGCGCGGCTGGTGCTATACCCGCTTTTCGTCTTGGCAATGATATCGGCTACGCGAGACGCGGTGACCTTACCAAGACGGGCGGTAAACCATTGTTCAGACCTTTGGACTAATTCCTGCGTATTCACCATATAGCTCCTTCTTGTAATTTATGTATGCGTTATGGGCTTCTTCAGCTGTTTTAAAAGTTCCTATTGTTATGAGCTTTTTATTATACGCAATTCTGGCAGCATACTTACCACTGCTTGCATTAATGCGAACACCCATAGGCAGGTTTTGTTTTTTTGCTCTTTTAAAATGGTTCCACGCATTTTGCGTAATTGTTGCATTACGCAAATTTTCTGGCCGATCATCTAAAGAGTTGCCGTTGATATGATCAATGCAATCAGAAGGCCATTTACCGTGGACCATATAATATACTATCCTTGAGCGTTTTACTTTTTTCCCATTTATTTGAACAGCCCAATAAGTTTTTTTATTTGACGTAACGGGCGACCCAGCCTCTTTACCCAATAAACGTGGGTGTCGTTTAGGTGGATTGCGCCAAAACAACTTTCCAGTTTTTCTATCAAGGGTAAAAAGCTGTTCCATGTTAGGCCCCCTTAGCTGCATCAGCAGTGGCGGCTGTGGACTTCAACACCTTGAGGTGATTCGAGGGGAACATCTGACGGTCTTTGGCCGACAGTTCGGTCCAGAAGACACGAAGGGCCTCGCTGCCAAGGTTGGCTGCAATATCAGCCTGTTTGAACAGGTCGCTGTTAGCTGCGAGAGGCTTTCCGGGAACAGGGATGGGGTCGCCGTTCCGAATCAGGGGCGCACGCTCGACAGCGGAATTGCCGTCATCATCATCTGGCGCAAGGTTAAGGATTGCCATAGCGCCTTGACGGCGGCCAAAGGTCAAAGCCCCAGCCAGACCATGCACATCCTGCTTATTTGCGGGCCAGAAGGTGGTCTCCGACATAAACTGACCAGACTTGTGCAAGATCATGGTTTCGACCTCGACCCCGTTGTCACGGGTACGGGGGAACTGGATCAGCGACAAATCATTGACGGCCAGCGGCTCGCGAATCGCTTCGCGGATCGATGCCAGATCGGCAAACTTGCTCTTATAGAACGTGTTTTCGCGGTCTGCGCGAGCGTTCTCAATCATGCCCTGCGCCTTAGCAAGCGCGGTAGCCAATTCGATGATTTCATCAGACATTTTCATGGTGTTGGTCCTTACCAGTTGTTATTCGCGTATTCTTCAGCACATGCAGTTTCGATATCTTCCATGAGATCACGGTCAGCTTGCATGATCTTGATCAGAGCTTGCTCAAATGATCGCGGGATCAGCGAGTTAGGCTGACGATCTGCAATAAACGAAATCTGGGAAATCTCGACTTCGTTATTGACGATGTTGATGTCCAGCCAGCAATCGGTGATGAAGATGCTTTCCATACCCTTTGGCTCGTATTCCTCAAGGTGATAGATGATCGGGTCGAGCATGACAGGTTCGGCATCAGGGTTATTAGCGTTCATATCCGTATCTCCGTAAAACCAATATGCAGAACATAAGCCGCCCTAAAATCGTTGTCAAGCCCGACTTGACAAATCTTTTCGGGGCTGTATATTGCCAGCATGACAAAACCGGACCCCATACTCGCTAAGGTATTCGCCGCAGCGGGAAACCAATCCAAGCTCGCAGCAATGTTGGGTCTTACCCGCGCCGCTGTGTCTTGCTGGAAAAAGGTTCCTATTCGTCATGTAAGAGAAGTTTCCAAAATTACCAATATCCCGCGCCAGAAGTTACGCCCAGATGTCTTCGATGAAAACAACTAAACTTACACCGGAAGACGTTCTACGTTGGTTCCGGCAGGGAGCAGATACGCAAAAGATTGCATATCTGTTCCGCATGTCAGAATCTGACGTAGCCAACTTATTGGGGCAAGCAAAAGATGCGGAATACAATCAAGATCATTCTTCCGTTTCCACCGAGCGTGAACCGCCTGTGGAGGACGAACAAAACCGGAGGGATGCATAGATCAACGGAGTATTCCGCTTGGCGCAAACAAGCCGAATGGGCGGTTGCTGGGCAAGTCAAGGGTAACAAGATCGCTGGGGAATATACGCTGGAGATCGCGGCAGTTAAGCCCGACAAACGGCGGCGTGATCTGGGGAATTTGGAGAAGGCTGTTAGTGACCTTCTGCAAAAGGTTAAGGTGATCGAAGACGATTACCTTTGCCAAGAGATACATATGAAGTGGGTGAAGTCTGGCCCAGAGTGTCTGATAATACTAAAGGATTATAACGATGACGAAGGAACAACAGATTGAAATTCTGATGGCGGCTCTACAAGAGTGCCAAGAATACTTTGATGACGAATCAGATGTAGTGGATGGCGACGATGGTCAGCCGGAGCCTAACCGTGAAATGTATATGTCTATGATGATCGATAGTGCTTTGAGGGAGATCGGCAAATGAGCGACGACAAAACCATCACAGACTACATCCACAACCAGCCTCCGATTTATCAGTTACAGGCCATGGGTCCGATTGCGACCCTGCGCGACCAGTTCGCGATGGCGGCGCTTGGCGGGATCAACGTAAAGAACTTCCAACCGCGTGACATTGCAGAAATGGCTTATGAGCTTGCCGATGCCATGATGGAGGCGCGGAAATGATTGACCTTAACGCACTCGACAACGACCCGTGGTCTACGATCCCAGTGAATAAGGATGACCTTCGTGCGCTGGCTTCTGCGCTGCAAAGCATGGAGGCTGATCTGGCGCGGGTGACTAAAGATGCCAGCCATTTCTATCAGGCACTGGTCTTTATCTCTGGGCAGGACATGGAGTTACGCTCTCGCAATCTGGCTCGGCGCACTCTTGGGTTAGAACCTCAAGCAAATACGGATTTGATACTATGATCAGCAAAGACAAAACCTACCGCACCCGCGATGGCCGTGAAGTGCGTATCTATGCGACTGATGGGCATCCTTTGGAGCCTATTCATGGAGCATTCCAAGATTACTCAGGCGCTTGGAATAGCACCATGTGGCGTCACGATGGAACAAATGTATATGGAAAAGGTGAAACCGATCTCATAGAAGTAAAGCCCCGCATCAAGCGCACGGTGTGGATGAATGTGTATGACAACGAAGTCATTCATGGCGGCTGGCGTACAAAAGAAGAAGCGCAGGGTTATCATGAAAAGAACCGCATTGCTTGTCTGAAACTTGATCTGGATTTTGAAGAAGGAGAAGGGCTGTGACCGACGATCTTGTGAAGCGGCTGCGCGACACGTTCTTTAGCGTTGATCCATTTGACGCAATGATCTTTCAAGAAGCCGCCAGCCGCATTGAACAACTGGAAGCGGCGCTGCGGGATGTTTACGAAGTCTATGCAGGATCAGAAGGAATACCACAGCCAATGACTGCGGCTGAAGGATACTTGCTGCACTTGGTAAAGGAAATGGCAAACACAGCCCGCGCCGCACTAGGGGAGAAGAAAAATGACTGATCTGTCTGTTTTCATGATGTGTGTGACCGCTGTTCTCATTGCAATGATTTGGAGCGCGAACCAATGACTGATGATCTGGTTAATAGGCTGATGGATTGCGGAACATTTGGCGCAGAAGGAGCTGAAAGTTTGTGTAGTGAAGCTGCCGACCGCATTGAAACGCTAGAGAAGGCGCTGCAAAAAATTGCCGTCATTGAAGATGAACATATCAACGTTCCAAAAACCAATGAAGGCGCAAACCTTTGGGCTTGCCTAGCCATGTGCGTTGAGCTTGCTGAACGCGCACTAGGGGAAAAAAAAGATGGATGATCTTGTGAATGAACTCCGCAATCCCAAGGGAACCAGCGGTTCTGACTTCAATGCTACCTATTGGCTTGGGTTGGCAAATAAAGCTGCTGACCGCATTTATGAATTGGAAAAAGAACTTTTTGTGAGGGGATGTAAAAACTGGGATTTGTTTGTTCAAAAAAGTTCCCGCATTGAGGCGCTGGAAACGGCGCTTGCTCACATCTACGCATGGTATCCAATCAGCGTGACGCAACCGCATCAAACAATTCATGACATTCGGGAGTTTGCTCGCGCCGCACTAGGGGAGAAGAAAGATGGATAATGAAATTATAAAACACCTTCACGAAGTAGGCATATGGCTTGATCTGGACGGCGACGAGGCTGAAGCCCAGATCATCTATGAAGCTGTCGATTATGCAGAAGATTTAGAAAAGCGCGTAAAGAAACTAACCGAATACATCGATGCATATCAGAACCAGACCAACATCATGTTGGACCGCATTAAAAAGATAGAGGCCGAATTAGAGGAGAAAGCAAATGGCAAAATACCGTAATCGCAGAACGTCTGATAGCCATGGCACAATGCAATATGATTCACATAAACCACGGCTCGCGACACTCAAACAAATCCGGTTTGAAAACCGCATTCGAGAAACTTTGATCGATGCTGATAGCAAAAGAGCAAAAGCTAGAGTTTCATTGCCTAAATTCAGCTGGGACAAAGACGATGGGAAAGAGGTCTGACTTCACCCGTCGAAAGATGGATTTCTACGCGACCCCCGAATCAGCTGTGCGGCCCTTGCTGCCGCATATTCCCAAAGGGACCATCTATTGCGAGCCGTGCGCTGGAGAGGGTGACCTGATAGGCCACCTTCTGGCTCTGGGCGGCCATCACTGCATAGCCGCCTATGATGCCGAAATAGGGCCGTGGAAGAGGATCGATGCTTCTTGGCTAATGGAGGATGATCTCAGTGGCGCGGAGATGATTATCACCAACCCGCCATGGGACAGGCCCGTCCTTCACCAGATCATAGAACGCTGCGCCCTGCTGCGGCCTACATGGCTGCTCTTCGATGCGGATTGGATGCACACCGCTCAAGCCGCGCCACATTTGGAAATCTGCAAAATGATCGTTGCGATAGGGCGGGTGAAATGGTTTGGCGATACTAGCGGCAAAGACAACTGCTGCTGGTATCTCTTCGATGCCGCAGGATCGCCCCACAGGCCAGTTTTTGTAGGTAGGGCATGAGTACCATCAAACAACAGGCCGATGCCGTTGAGCGGGCCGCTATGAACCTTCGCGGCACCATTGCTCACATGAAGAACATGGCCCGAGTGAACAAGGGCGACGAGACGATGATCAGGATGCGCGAGAGCCACCTGACTGACTTATTGTCAGCGCATAAGACTATGGTATGGTTAATGGAGAACGAGGAAAAAATTAGGGCGGCACTAGGCCGCCCCAAGTCAGTTTCGTCAAGAAAAGACTAGGGGAACATCCCCTAGCCACCTCAGAAGATACCATTTTGAATTTTTTGTCACGCTCAACTTTTGGCCTTTAAAATACCTGTTGACTAAATGACAGAATGCCACATATATATGACATATTGCCATTTAAAAAATGGCAGACTGCCATTTACTGAGGGGCAAAATGTCAAAAGGTGAATTAAACGAAAAATTCGTTGAACTATCCAAAAAACTCAAACTGAATAATCTTGAAGTGTCTAAATTGTTGGGGGTTCACCCTCGGACCTACTATAGGTGGGCGTCTGGCGACACCAGCGTCCCATATAGTGTTATCAAGGTGTTAGAGTTGCTTTGTGAGCAAAACGAGAGTAAGGTAGCTGAATAACGAAACCCCAGAGGGTGTGAGACCTCTGGGGCTTCTGAGATCAACACGCAAGGCGCTGCGAGTTGGACTTGACGGATAATTATCCCGAAATTCCGATTTTTGCAAGTGCCCCAAAACATGGGGTCATAAATGTCGTTTCAAGCTATGGCTTGGGCCATCCGTCAAAAAGCACCGACTAAACCAAAATTCGTTTTGTTGGTCCTCGCCAACTACGCAGACCCGAAAGGCGTAGCTTGGCCGTCCCTAAAGGTGCTGGAGCAAGATACTGGGATCAAGCGGTCCACGCTGATCACCAGCATCGCAACGCTTGTGAAGCTTGGGCTGCTCACCAAGGCAAAGCGGTATCGCGGGAACCTCAAAACGTCCAACATTTACCAGCTTGAAATGGCCGAAACCTCGTAGTCCAGAATCTGGACTTACCGTGGTTCAAAACTTGGACCCTATACAGTCATACCAGAAACTATCATCCAACACTTGGAATATCCGAGCCAAGAGAGGAATGATTCTAGTTAGAGTGAGTAGGTTAAACCGTTACGGAGCCGAAATGGATTTACGCGATTATCAAACTGACGCTATCGACAAACTGCGTGACAGCCTCCGCGCTGGAAAGACCCGTCCCGTGGTGCAAATGCCTACGGGAGCGGGCAAGACCATTGTGGCCGCTAACATCGTCCGAATGGCCTTGGACAAGGGCAAGCGGGTTGTGTTCTGCGTCCCTGCCATCAGCCTGATCGACCAGAGCGTTGAGAAGTTCGAGCGCAATGGCATCCCGCATATCGGGGTGATCCAAGCCCAGCATGAGCGGACTGACCGGACAGCACCTGTACAGGTCTGTTCGATCCAGACACTGGCGCGGAGGCATCTCCCAGAGGGTGATCTGGTGATCATCGATGAGTGCCACCTGATGTTTAAATTTTACGATATCTGGATGAACTTGCCTGAGTGGCAAAAGGTTCCCTTTATCGGGCTGACTGCGACCCCATGGGCCAAGGGCATGGGCGCACAGGGGCGGTGGGATGATTTAATTATTGGCACGACAACCGATGAGCTTATTAAACTCGGCCACCTGTCCGATTTTAAGGTTTTCGCGCCAGCGCATCCCGATCTGGATGGGGTCAAGATCGTCGCGGGTGACTACAAGCTCGACCAGCTGGGTCAGGCGATGGACAAGGCCCCCTTGGTTGCCGACATCGTCTCGACATGGCTGGAACGGGGCCAAGATCGCTCGACGCTGGTCTTCGCTGTCAATCGCGCCCATGCCAAGAACATCGAAAAGCAATTCCAAGAAGCGGGCGTGACTACCGCTTATCTGGATGCCTACACCGATCTGGAAGAACGAAACCAGATCGCGAAGGCGTTCGAGGCGGGTGACGTTCGGGTGGTCTGCAACGTGGGGGTTTTGACCACGGGGGTCGATTGGGACGTTCGGTGCATCGTTCTGGCGCGTCCGACTCGATCCGAAATCCTCTACACCCAAATCATTGGCCGTGGTCTGCGGACGGCGGAGGGGAAGGACTATTGCCTGATCCTCGACCACAGTGACACCACCCTTAAGCTCGGGTTCGTGACCGATATCAGCCACGACAAGCTCGACAATGGACGGGTCAAAAGCTCGCCCAAGGAAAAGAAACAGCTGCTTCCCAAGGAATGCCCCAAGTGCGCTTTCCTCAAGCCGCCCAAGACCAAGGTCTGCCCGTCCTGCGGGTTCGAGGCCATTGCGGTTTCGGATATCGACACGGAAGAGGGCGAGCTTCATGAGATCACCCGTGACGGGCGGGTGAAGGTTGAAAAATGGCCGCAGGAGCAAAAAGAATATTTTTATCGTGAGCTTCTGGGTTACGCGGAATTAAAAAGCTACAAAAAGGGCTGGGCCTATCACGCTTATCGGGCGCGGTTTTCTGTCGGTCCTGCTAATTCTTTTTCCGGTAGTCCGTTGCGAATGATCCGGCCCGAAACCGCGTCTTGGATTAAATCTTATAATATCCGAAAGGCTAAGGCGCGTGAAAAGGCGGCTGGGGCTAGGTTTGACGCAAGGCATCCAGACTGAGGGGGAAAATATGAGCTACGGCCAATATATGCTTTCACGCGCTCCAAATAGTATCAGCGCGGGAGAAACGTCCGGCGTTTTTTTAGTCATGCCAAGTTTCTATTCCGATAGCGGGATTATTTACGCCCGTGAAGGTTCGATGGCTGCCAACCCTGATCGCGCCCTTTACCGCGTCCGTTTTCGTCTGAAGGATAAAACCAAGTGACAGCCCCGCGTGAATTAGCCAAAGGCCATTGGGCAACCCTGCTACCGGCCCTTGGGGTCGATAGCCGCTTTCTGGTCAATCGGCATGGCCCGTGCCCGATCTGCGGCGGGGCTGACCGATTCCGGTGGGATAACCAGCACGACGAGGGCGGCTACATCTGCGGCCAGTGCGGCGGCGGGGATGGGTTCGATCTGGCGCGGAAGGTAACGGGCCAGCCGTTCGGGGCCATCTTGGGCAAGATCGAAGAATTGCTCGGCAAGAAGCTCGACAGCACCCCGACCGATAACCGTGGGGAAGAGTACCGCGTTAGAACGGCCATGGAATCGATCTGGCGGGGGTCTACACGGCCAACTGCACATGATCCGCTAGGGGTATACCTGACGCACCGCCTTGGCCGTTTCTGGGCTTTTACGGGGCTGCGCTACAACCCCAGCGTCTGGCACTATGAGGCCAAGGCCCGTTTCCCTGCCATGGTGACACAAATTGTCACCCCAGAGGGTCGAGCGGTTAACCTTCACCTCACCTATCTGCGGCCTGACGGGTTCAAGGCCGATCTGGAAAAGGCCAAGATGGTCATGGCTGCCAAGCTACCGGACGGGTGCGCCATCAGGCTGGGGCCGGAGCGGGAAAAGATGGGGGTCGCGGAAGGTATCGAAACCGCCCTTAGCGCGGCCATCCTTTTCAAGATGCCCGTCTGGGCTTGCGTAAATGGCAATTTGCTCGCCAAGTGGCAGCCGCCGGAGATAGCCAAGGAGATCGTGATTTTTGGCGATAACGACGAGAATTTCACGGGTCAGGCCAAGGCCTACCACCTCGCCAACCGCCTAGAGGTGCAATTTAAGCGCAAGGCCTTTGTCATGATCCCGCCCCATGCGGGGCAGGATTGGAATGACCATTTGCGAGCGGTATCAGGCCACGGGCTGCGGGTTATTAAATAGCCCGCGCCTAATTTGCTTTTTTCTTTTTCTTTTTTGCTTCGGTGAAAATCAGCTTTCCTGTGGTTTTAATATAATCATTTATTGTGGCGGCTTGGTTTTCGTTGCGCTCGCGTAGTTCTTCGACCTCTTTTTGAATTTCCATTAATTCTTTTAATTTAGCCTCCGCCCTCCAAAAATCGTATTGGGCATTGATTAAATCTTCGCTTTTCCGGTGCAATTGATCGATGAGCAGCTGCATAAATTCTTCTTCAAAGTCCTCGGGGATTTCGACCAGCATGATTTGTCTCCTTCATTGGTATTGCGAGAAAATAAACTCTTTTGCGGTCTCTAGGGCGTAGCAATGCTTAACCTCGCCATGAATTGAGACCGCCCTATATTTCGGGCCGTCCGGCATGGGTTTGGTAATTTTATTCAGCCACCCCATAACCGCCCCGTCACGGGTGAGGGTAATTACCCCCTCCTCTAGGCTGGTGCATATAGCGTTAATTCGGGTTACGGGTTCGAGCTTGGGCTTGGGCTTTTTTTCGTCCAAAACGATTCCCAGCATATTAGCTAAATCTCGCGGCATATCCATTAGTGGCCCCTCCTTTTAGGTCTAGACGGCAAACAAAGCAGAAAGATGAAACCGAAAAATAGCGCGGCACCGATTAATAAAAGCTTAAACAGCGCGGCGAGTCCTGTAATTAAATCTTTCACCCTGTTTGCCCCATGTCTTGAATTTCATTTATCGCGCACTCGAATGTTTCATTTTCTACGAGGGCGTCTAATCGCTCATAAGGGTCGAGGCTGAAAAAGTGTTTTTCGATCTCCTCGAAGGTCTCTAAATCCGTTTCAATTTCATAAATTGAAAAGGTTACGTTTCGAAGGTGAATCCGTTTCCTAGCCATTTTATGCCCCCCAGCTTGCAACGTAATTATCCCCATCGAAAAGCACCGCTTCGATAGTGCCGGAAGCACCCGCCACCGCTAGGGCCGTTTGAATCGCTTGCATTGCATCGCATAGGGCCCCGCCATAAAACCCCCAGCGTTCGACCTCTGAATCGTGGGCGGGGGCCTCGCAAATCTTTACCGCCCCCGCTTCTTTCGCCTTGGCATAGGTTTCGAACTTAACCGAATTATAAAAGTGAAGCGTCAAATCAGACATAGCTGGACTCCTTTGTTAGATATTTAGCGGGCACCTGATAAAAATCGGTTGGGCTATCTCGGAACGGGTCAAGATTGCGGGTGATCCCGAATAGTTCCCCGTTTTTTAGTTTCCAGTGAATCGTATACCCCGCCGCGTTGTCGTATCTTGCAACGGGGTACGGGTGAACGTCTAAAGCTTGGTCATAGATGATTTTGTAAAATTCGGCTTTATTGGTCAGTCTCATTTTAGCCCCCTATTATGCCGCGACCTTGCGGGCGTGATTTTCTCCGGCCCCGTGGGCCTCAATAACGATAGATTTACCCTTGGCGCTATTACCCTTGCACAACCCGCAATCGGTACATTGAACCCCCTTGTTAGAGGGGCAAACAATCTCGGACCCCTTAACAATCTCGGACTCGGAATTGACTAGGCGGAACGTACGGCGACCCAAGGCCCAAGCGGCTCGGGCTTGCTCGGCGCTTTCGACTGATTGCATAAACCAAGCGGGGTTAGCGGAGGCCTTGGGGTTTTCGAATTGGTGCGAATAGCCTGTCCACCCCTTAGCGCGGCTCAAAAGGCTTTCCCAAATGTAGCTAGGCACGGCGGCGGGGTCGCCATAGGTTCCGGCTCGGACCATTTTACCCGCGCCAAGGGCCGCGATTGCGTCATGGCCGCTAACCGTAGGGTAGCCGCCCCGTTGCAAGTGTTTCCAAGTGATAAGAACGCCTTGCCCGATGTTAACATAGCACCCGCGCCCGATTGCCAGCTTACCCTTTTCGGGGTTAGGCGTGCCGCGCAAGGGGCAATTGCCGCAAATAGAATAATCGGCGCCCGTACGGTTAGCCTCACGCGGGTCGATATCGTCGCGCAGGATATAGGTTTGCACCATAAGGCCCGTTTTACGGTTGCGGGCGGAAAGAACGGCGACAACGGCAATCGGTTGGCCGTCTAACAATGAAGGGCCGCGATAAATCACGGCGCTTTGCACAAGCTTAGTCATAGCGTTACCCCTAGAAAATAAATCAGCGTGAACCTTATAGCATGGCGACCCGCCACAGTATATTATACTAAAGTCGTACGACTAAAGTCTAATGGCAATCCGCCACAAGATAGGCTATAACTTAAATCACGCGCCGAGGTTGCCCGAGGCTAGTAGGAATGGCACCCTATGAATGAAGCCGGATAGCTCCGACAATAAAAGCCCCAAGCCTAGGTTAGGCCGTTATGGCGGTTGCGTTAGTCTGATTTGGTGAGGGGTAACCCTAAGAAGCAAATCAGGCCCGCCAATTAATTCTAGCTGATAGGGGTTAAGACAATGGAATATGCTACACTTAAAGAGAAAATCGCCGCCGAAAAGGTTGCCCGTGCGGAACGTCATTCCAATTATGAAACCGTCTTTAATAAGGCCTTGGCCGAGGGCTTGCTTGCGGGTCAAAACGCGCAACCCCGCGCCATGAAAATTACCGACTCCTTTACGGGTCAGACATGGGTCGAAGAGTCCGGCTTGTGCGGTTTCGCTTGGGTTATTGTAAAGGCCGCTAACAAGGGGTTCGGCCATTGGTTGCTTAAATCGGGCCGCGCTCGCAAGTCTTACTACGGCGGGGCCGAGATTTGGGTTAGCGAATTCGGCCAAAGCTATGAACGCAAGGCCGCAATGGCTAGCGCAATGGCTACGGTTTTTAATGACGCGGGTTTCGATAGCTACGCGGGGTCGCGGTTAGACTAAAGGTTAACTAAGAAGCAAAAACCCCAATCAAACAGCAAAAACTAGGGGCCCCCTAAAAAGGGCCTTTTCTTTTTGCCGCCAATGGGTTAGATTGTTTCTAGAGGGGTTTTCAATGTCTGATTCTTGGGTTTTTCCGGCGGTTGCTTTTGGCGCGATTGTAGGTTTTCCGGCCCTAGTTATTGCTTGGGCCTTGGCGCTTTCCTATTATGAGCGGGCAAAGGCCTTGCGGGTTCGCGATAACATGGGGCCCGATGCATGGGGGTCGCAAGATATCGACCCGCGCTTTAGGGGTAGCCGATGACCGGAAAGCTAGAGACGTTAGAGACAATGGAATCTCTCCCGTTGCCTAAAGAGACAAGGGCGGAAAAGCGGGAGCGGGTTAGCCGAGAGACTTTGGCCGAGCAAAGGATAGCGATTGCCGAGGGAGAGGCTAGGGCCGAGCAAGGTATAGCTTTGGCGCGACAAGCCGGAAGGCCTTCGACCTATGACCCTAACAAGGCAATGGAAATATGCACCCGAATAGCTTTAGGGCAATCTCTCTCTAGCATATGCAAGCAAGAGGGGTTTCCTTGTGAGGCTACGGTTATGAAATGGTTCAATGACAATCCGCCATTCGTAAAGAGTTACGCCCGAGCGAGGGAGTTACAGGCGGACTCCCTATTCGACTCCATCATCGATATAGCCGATGACACTAGTCGGGACATAATCACCTTGCCCCCAGAAGAGGGAGAGGGAGGGAATGGCAAGACGGTTTTGAACCCCGTAGCGGTTAGTCGCGCCAAGGTCCGAATAGATGCAAGATTCCGGTTATGCGGAAAGCTTAATCCGAAGAAGTACGGCGACAAGCTAGAGGCGTATATATCGGGGCCGGATGGCGGACCTATCGAAACAACGGTTATTCCGGCGGACCGGTTAGACCGGAACGCAAGAGACCGGCTTAGAGAGATATTGGCAACGGCGAAGGATATTACGCCGGAATAGAAAAAGGCCGGAAGGTTTCCCCTCCGGCCCTTTGGTTCACGCGGCGCTGTTTGCGTATCGGTCTTTAAAGAATTGCCCCGCCCATTGGTTATTCGCTTTGAAGTCTGAACCCTCTGGGAGGTGAGCATAAGACCTAATCCGGCTCCGGCCATTGGTATAGCTATCCTTTATCGGAGGCCTTTGTTCACCCCGAGAAAGAAGCGTAGCCAAATAAATCGGAGCATCACAATCTTCTTCGAGGTAAACCGAGGTTACCCCGCTTGCGTCCGTTCTTGCGTAGCTACAACCGGAAAAGTCTTTTTCCCAGCTAAGGCCTACGCGGGAAAGTTCCGAGACCGGAACCTTTAGCCAAGCGTGTGAGGGGTCCGAATAGAGTGTAAGCGTCTTAGTCATTAGTCTAATCCTTATGAGATAGAGAAAAGGCGGGGTTGCCCCCGCCCATATTGTTAAACGCGGCCCCCGCCTTCTCCGGTAAGCATGTCCAATAGATCAAAAGCATCTTTATAGATGATTAAGTGTTTTTCTATCGGCCCGAACTTAGCCCGTTGCCAGCTGGGGGTATCTTCCTGATATTCCGACTCAATGGCCGTCAATTGCTCTTGTACCGCCTTGCGGGTTTTACCTATGAGCGAATAGCACTTGCTATCGTCTAACCGTTCGGCGGCCCAGTAAATCAGCTTTGGCATTGTGTTAACCCTTTCTTAACGTAGGAACGGCTCGCACCCGTCTAGGTTGCCCCAGCGGGTTGGCGAGTCGTTCACTTATCAAACAGCATGTTCTTTATAGCATGGCCTATGGCAAATTGCCATATAGCAATTAGTCTTAAGACTAAAGTCGTACGACTAAAGTATAAGCCGGTCTTTACCGGTAATCGCCGCCCCGCGCCGCGCCCCGCTTGGCCGCAGTCTTTACCGGTAATCATTGCCGGTAATCTTTATGGTTAACGCCGCGCCGCTTGGCCGTAATGTTTACAGGTAAACTTTTCCGGTAATCGCGCCCGCCTCTCAAGGTACCCCGCAGCACCCCCCGCCACCCCCTAAAATGAAGGAGCATATGAGAAGGGGAATGGGCCAATCTCCAAAACGTCACACGCTTATTTTTTGAAACTCTTTATGGGTCCCCTTTTCGGGGGTGGGGGTACCTGTTTCACATGAAACATGGGTCCCCTTTTTGATACCCCGGGTATACCGCTATATATGCGGATGCCTCCTATGGGTCCCCTGATGGCTTGTCGCGCCAAAAAATGGGCCACCGCAGCATCCCGCGATGACCCTGATTGTATCCGAAACCCCAAAAGGAACCACCCGTTTTGGTTATTTTGATTATAGCACGGGTCCCCTTAAAGGGTAGGGGTACAGGGATTAGATTATGGTATAAGGTTGGTTAGAGGGGTGGGGTAATGCGCGTACTATCGATTGATAATCAGAAGATTGATTACGAAAAGCAGCTGCTTGAATTGGATCGGGCTGACTGCGAGGAGAGCTTGTACGAGTTTTTGAAGAATTCGTGGAAGTACATTGACAGTGTGCCGTTTACGGATGGATGGCCGATTGAAGCTGTAGCCGAACATCTTGAGGCTGTGGCGCGAGGTCAGATACGCCGTTTGATTATTAACATTCCGCCTCGTTGCGCCAAGTCCTCGCTGACTTCTGTTGCGTTTCCGGCTTGGGTCTGGGCGCAGTCGCAGCGGGGCCCGACGATTGGACCGGGTACGCAATTCCTTCATGCCTCCTATGCCCAGCAGCTTTCTCTCAGAGACAGCGTGAAATGCCGCCGCCTGATTGAAAGCCCGTGGTATCGGAAGCTTTGGGGTGACCGGTTTAGGTTAACGAGTGATCAGAACACAAAGTCGAGGTTTGATAATGACAAAGGCGGCTCAAGGCTCTCAACCTCCGTTGGCTCGGCCCTCACGGGTGAAGGCGGTCATATCATCGTGGTCGATGACCCGAATGCTGCACAGGAAGCCTTCTCGGAAGCCACCATTGCATCTACCATTGAGTGGTGGGATGCGGCTCTTTCCACCCGCTTGAATGATCCCAAGACTGGCGCGTTTGTTGTTATTCAGCAGAGGCTCAGTGAAGAGGATTTGACCGGCCACATTACGTCCAAAGACGAAGGCGAGTGGACGCATTTGTGTCTGCCGATGAAGTATGAGTGGCAGCGTCATTCTTATACAACTTTGGGCTATGACGAGAACGGTGATGAGATCGTCTGGAACGACCCGCGTGGGTGCGTCGAGGATGAAGACACGGGTGAATTAGTCCCGCTTGTTGAAGTGAATGATGACGGTGAACGCATTGCGATCTCGCCGGAAGCCCAAGAGGTTCTGGAGGAGGAGCGTGAAGGATCGCTGCTTTGGGAAGAGCGTTTCGGGATTGAGGAAGTCAATATTCTGGAGAAGCAACTTGGTCCTTGGGCCGCTGCGGGTCAGCTGCAACAAAGGCCGGAACCCAAGGGCGGTGGTATTATCAAGTCGGATTGGTGGCAAGTTTGGCAGGAACCGGAATATCCGCCAATGGATTATATCATTGCCTCTCTCGACACTGCCTACACTACTAAAACGGAAAACGACTTCTCTGCGATGACTGTTTGGGGCGTGTTTACCAAGTCTGCGACAGCCCAGATCACCCGCTCTGTGGCGCGGCATGGTGGACTTATGTCCCATATCGAAGTGACCCGTGACTACGTTGATAAGCAAAGCCCGAAAGTCATGATGATGTATGCATGGCAAGCAAGGCTTGAGCTTCATGAATTGGTCGAAAAGGTAGCCGAAAGTTGTAGGAAGATGAAAGTTGATAAGCTTATCATCGAAAACAAAGCCGCTGGTTACTCTATTGCCCAAGAACTTCGTCGCCTTTACGGCCATGAAAACTTTGCCGTGCAGCTGGTTGACCCCAAAGGTCAGGACAAGCTTTCACGCCTGTATTCAGTCCAGCATTTGTTCGCAGAAGGTATGATCTTCGCGCCAGTCAGAGGCTGGGCCGATATGGTCATCCAACAGGTTGGTACCTTCCCCAAAGGCAAACACGACGACTTGGTCGATACTGTCTCGCAGTCGATCCGTCATTTGCGCGATCTGAACTTGCTGGTGAGGGCGCCGGAACTGATCCACGATGTGGAAGACAGCATGGCATTCCGCTCACAAAAAGAGGATGTGCCTCTTTACCCGATCTGATTTTTATGTCAAAGTAACCTTAACATCCGGGTGTAGCGCAGTCTGGTAGCGTGGCTGATTTGGAGTCAGTAGGTCGCATGTTCGAATCATGCCACCCGGACCACATCTCTGAGGGGGGATACATGGACAATTTAGATAAACCGCTTGAGGAAATGGAACTTAGGCAACGGACAACGAACGCTCTTATCCAAGCCGGATATAAAACATTGCGCGATGTTGTGGTTGCTAAACAGTCTGAAATTAAAAAAATACCCGGACTTGGCAGCAAATCATTTGACGAAATTAGAGAAGTGATAATGTTCTATGGTTATCACTTTGATATGCAAATTTTAAAATCAGCCAACCATTATCAGTCTTATGAAAAAGCCCTTCAAGAAATTGAAAGGCTGGAAAAACTTTTGGAACAACGCGACTCCTTCATCATTTACAACAATTTATGGGATGATTTTGTCGCATCACTAAAGGAGAAAGCACAATGAAAATTTTGCATTGGATCAAAACACAGCTGGATTATCGCAAAAAATATAAAGCGTCTCTCCAGCAGCGCCTATTTAATGAAAAAGAAGACCGTACAGCAGCCAAAAATGCTCTGGATATTTTGGCTAAATACGAAATTCTGACAGCAAGTCTTCCGGCAAATCATGAGTTATCTACTCAGATTTATTGGAAAGAATATGCTGATCGCAATTTAATGCGGGAAAATGAAAATCTCCGCAGTCAATTTAATCACCTACAAAAAACTTATTATGAACTGTCCAATAAATGGACGGATAATATTTTGCGCTACGGCGTCCAGATGTACGGCGAGTGGCAGCCTATGGAGATCGCGCCCAAAGATAATTCAGCCATTTTGCTTTGCTATGAAAATGGCGATGGCCGCTGGGTCGGCAACGGTTTTTATGAGCAAGGCAAACAAAACGGCGGCGAATATGTTGGCTGGGTATGTGAAGGGGAGAATGACGTTACCCCGCTGTACTGGATGCCGTTGCCGGAGGGGCCGAAATGAACTGGCAACCTATTGAGACCGCGCCAAAAGACGGCTCATGTTTCTTAGCTTATATGTGGTACGAAAAAGAAGAAGGCGATGATTATGAGTTTTATAGCGTTATTCGTTGGGAAAAAGGCTTAGGTTGGGTACAAGAGAATCCCTACATGGACCCATTTAAGCCAACCCATTGGATGCCCTTGCCGGAGCCGCCCAAATGAAATGGGAGCCCATTGCTACCGCTCCAATGGATGGCACTTGGGTCCTGTTGACCGGGTTCAAACAGGGCAAGACCAAAACGATCAGCCACCTGTATGTGGTTGGCGCGTGGTATAACGTGAGCCAACGCTACCCCAACATGGGTGGAAATTGGTATGTTCTGGACCAAGACGGCAAGTTTGTCCTAAACCCGACCCACTGGGCCGATCTGCCTGATCTGCCCCCTAAACCTGTTCCCGTATCGTCTAACCGGTAGGACAACGCACTTTGACTGCGTCAATCGTGGTTCGAATCCATGTGCGGGAGCCAATTTATGCTATATAATTGTTTTTACCGCTGTTGGTCCGTGGCGGGGAAGGGCTGGCCGCTCGGTACCGGTCAGGTCGTGGGGGCTTCCACAACCGCCAAAACGGACCACACACAGAGGGTAAAATGAATCGGGTTCTTGCAAACGCTGTCGTTGACGTAATTAAACCAGCTTCTCCGGTCGGTCTCGGCATATTTTCAGTCGAAGTCTGGGGCGTAGAGCCTTATGATTACACGCGCCGCTATGAAATTCAGTCTAAAAACGATACACTAGCTGCCCAAGAGGGCATCCGCCGTTTCGTTGCTGAGATGGAACAGCTGCCCGATCAGGGGAATTAATTCATGCCTTTAACGCCCGGCCTTGTCCCTAACATCCGCGAGCTTGGCTCCGATCCCGCAGCCATGCCGTCTGAGGACGATATCGTCATTGAGATGGTAGAGGACCAAGACGCGCCGGAGATCGATGAAAAAGGCAATGTCATCAAGATCGAACACGCAGACGGTTCGATTACGATTTCGCTGGATGGTCGCCCCGTCGAAGAAAATATCAAAGAGAAGGATATGGCGGATTGGTTCCGCAACCTTGTCGAAGATATCGATGACATGGAACTTTCCAGCATTGCCAGCGACTTGATCCGTGGCATTGATGATGACATTTCATCGCGCCGCGAGTGGATCGAAGACCGCGCACAAGGCTTGAAGCTTCTTGGCCTTAAGGTTGAAATTCCCGGCCTCCAAGGCGCTACAGATGGCGCGCCAGTTGAAGGCATGTCCAAGGTCCGCCACCCGCTTCTTCTCGAAGCCGTGTTGCGCTTCCAAGCCAATGCCCGTTCAGAACTTCTCCCGACAGATGGTCCAGTCAAAGTTCGCAATGACAACAACAATGCGAACCTTAAAGATGACCAGCTTGGTAATGCGCTTGAGAGCGATCTCAATCATTACCTGACAGCAGTTGCCAAAGAATATTATCCAGACACAGATCGTATGCTTCTGATGTTGGGTTTTGGCGGCACAGCTTTCAAGAAAGTTTACTTCTGCCCGCTGCGTAACCGTCCTGTCTCTGAGACAGTTGATGCAGACGATTTGATCGTCAATAACGCAGCCACAGACCTTTCAAATGCCAAACGCGTTACGCAGCGCATTTACATGCGGCCTTCAACGGTCAAGCGTATGCAAATTCTTGGCGCGTATCGTGACATTGATTTGTCTACGCCAAATGAACCTGACTACGATGAGGTTCAAAAAGCTGAACGCGCACAGCAAGGCATTAACGATGGATCGATGAACCCGGAAGACCGGGATCGTGAGATTTACGAATGCTATTGCGAACTTAATCTGCGCGGCTTTGAGCATAAGCACAAAGGCAAAGAAAGCGGTTTGGAAATTCCGTACCGCGTAACGATTGACGTTTCTTCCAAGCAAATCCTGTCAATTGTCCGTAACTATGACGAAGACACCGCAGAGCTTCCAGAAGCTCGCCAGAACTTCGTCAAGTACACTTTTGTTCCGGGCTTTGGTTTCTACGACATCGGCCTCCTGCATATCCTTGGCAACACGACCAATGCAGTGACTGCTGCATGGCGCGAAATGCTTGATGCGGGCATGTACGCAAACTTCCCCGGCTTCCTTATGGCCGACAGCGGTGCGCGTCAGAACACCAACATTTTCCGTGTTCCTCCGGGCGGCATGGCTCTTGTGAAAACAGGCGGTATGCCGATCAACCAAGCCATCATGCCGTTGCCGTATAAAGAACCCGGCGCTGCTTTGATGAACCTTGTCGATAACATGGCTCAGACAGGTATGCGCGTTGGCGGCACAGCTGAAATGGCTGTTGGCGAAGGCCGCGCTGATGCACCTGTCGGCACAACCATTGCGCTGATTGAGCAAGCTAAAGTTGTCATGAGTTCGGTGCATAAGCGCCTTCATGCTTCACAGGCTGAAGAGTTCCAGTTGCTGCGCCGTACGTTCGAAGAACATCCAGACAGCTTCTGGCAGCGTAATCGGGCTACTGCATTCCCGTGGGATGAAAAAACATTTACGGATGCATTGAAGAACTTTTTGCTGGTCCCACAAGCTGACCCGAATACAGCTTCCAGCATCCAGCGCATGATGAAGGTCGTTGCTCTCAAGCAATTGGCTGCACAAAACCCTGCGCTGTATGATCCGATTGCGGTTGATATTGCCGCTCTTCAAGCGATGGGTTGGAACAACCCGCAGCAGTTTATGGCTCCGCCTTCCGCTCAAGGAAAGCCGCCGCCGGAACTGTTGGAGAAGATGGCAAACATCCAAGCCAAGCAAAAAGAAGCAGATGCCCGCATGTTGGATTCGCAGACCCGCGCTGCCGAATCACAGGCGCGTTTGCAGCTGGATCAGCAAAAGCTTCAGATGGAAATGGGCGGTGGCCTCAACGGTGGCATAGACCCCGAAAAGGCTATGCAGTTCCAAATCCAACAGGCAGAAATCCAACAGCGCCAACAAGATACAATGTTGGACGCTATTAACCGCAAACGCGACCGCGAATCACGCGAGCGTTTGGCTGCCATCAAACTGGCTGAAGAAGCCGCCCGTAACCCGCAAGGTTTGGGTATCATCCAAAGCATCGTAACCCCTGACATGCTGGCTCGCCTTGAGGGTAATGAGCCGGGTCTTGATGGACAGCAGACCGGAGAACTCTAATGGTTGACCGCCCCTCCACAGCGACTATGCGCCGCCGGATGTATGTCCCGGAGGAGCGGCCAGATTATGAGTCTTACATTGCTGATCCTGAGAACCAGCGCCTAGCTGAAGAAGCAGCAATGAATTTGATTGCTTTGGGCATGGGGCCAATGGGTGAAATCCCAGCTGGTCTTCGTTTGGCGCGTAATGTTTTGGGCGGTGCTCGTCTTGCAAATAAAGGGGAGCAGCTTCTTCCGCGCCCAGATCGTGGCAATGCCATGCGTCCAGAAGAAATGTTGACCCCAGAGCCGCAAGCTCCGTGGTTAGCTGCTGATCAAAATCGTTGGTATCCAACAAAATATAATACCAAAGATAATTTGTTGCCTAAACCGCAGCGCCCGCAAATGACTGAAGAAGAAATGCAAGCAATGGAAATTGCTCGCATGGTTGGCGAGGGTGGCCCATCGTTTTCAAAACAGGAAGCTGCTCGTCGCGAAGTTCGTCGTCGTCCTTCTGAAGAAGAAATGCGTGCAAATGAAGTTGCGCGTATGGAATCAGAAGGCGGCATGGACCCAGAACTGGCTGCTTTGCTGCGCACTATTAAAGAAGATCGTGAACGTGCTGCACATGCTGAAGACCTTGCCCGCTTTGAGGGTGAAGGCGGCGGTGCATGGACCTATACGGGTCCCCGTTACAAGTATGGTCTCCCAGCCACTCAAGGTTCTCGCGAAGTTATGCCGTTCAACGCTGGCGCTCGCGAAATGATTCCATATGGCTCCAGCAGCAGCGTTCCGACATTTGCCGGTGGTCGCGGCGGCATGGATTTGCTGACACCATCTTATCGTTTTGCTGAAGGCCAAGAAGCTCTTATGCCTCCTGCTGGTGGCGGTAGACTTCCGCCTCCAAGCGGCGGCGCAGCACCGGGCGCTTCAGTTCCTCCTTCTAGTGGCGGGTTTACTGGTTTCCAAACAAAAGTTCCGTATGGCGGGGAAGCAGCCAATTTTGCGTTAGGTGATATGCCGGGCTCAGTGGGCGCTTTAACTCGTTCAGTGCCGCCGTTTGCATTCTCAATAAATGAAGAAGTCAATAAACTTAAAGCACAGCGACAGGCCGCTAATACCCCAGCCCAAACGCAAGCTCCTGCGGTAACGCCAGAAGACTTGTTTGATATGCGTAATGCTCCTGCCCCTGTTTATACGCCAGCCGACCTTTTTGATATGCGGTCTGCGCCAGCAGGAAAAGGAAGCCCTGCTCGTTCTTCTGGCGCTCCTGCTCCGGCACCAGCTGCAAAACAATCCACTGGCGCGGATATTCGTGCGCTTTGGGAAAATTACAACAAGAGCGGCGAAGCAGCTGATTTCATTCGTGCCGACAAGGCCATGCAAGAAGCTCGCAAGGCCGGTATTGATCTCGGCCTTCCAACAGCACAGGGCGAAAAGCGCGGTGGTTCTGTCGAGAAGAAGCCAGATGCAGTGCATAAGGCTCTTGAGATCATCCATCACCTTGTGACGCGATAATCATGACCAGCTACCCGCTCAGACATCATACAGATTGGGAAGAAGCCCATGACTATGAGAAAACTGGCGGGAAGCTAGTTCACATGTCTCCTGATGAATATTTGTCAAAAGTGAAGCCATTGAACATGGATCACAATGACAAGCACATTATTCATCATTTTAAAAAACAGATAAAAAAGGGAGAGAAACTTGACCCTATCGCAATTTACCCAGACGGCCATCCAAACGGTCGCCACCGCGCTCACGCGGCTAAAGCTTTGGGCCTCAAAAAAATTCCAGTGGTGATTTGGCCCAAGAAGAAACGAGGCGGCTCTATTGTAGACCGCGCTCTTATGCTAACATCTAAAAAGGCTTAAGCCTCGGGGGACGCCCCGGAACCTGATCAGGAGCGAGCATGTCAAGTCTGGCTAAACAGGCCCGTGAGGCCATGAAGGCGAAGGCATCCCGCCTTACGACCGCCGACCCACACCAAAAAGTTGATTCGTCCAATTGGACCCCGGCTGAACCGCTGAACACAGAGGTTAAGACCGGTCTTCGCCCCGTGAGCCGCCGTGCTTTTAAGTCGGGCGGCAAGGTGACGGGTGCTAAGTCTAAGGCCAACCTTGGCAAGAAGGCTCGTAATTCGGGCGGTAAAGCCATTACGGCTGACAGCCTGATCAACCGTAACGTCAAAGAAGCCAATGAAGAGCGGCCCGGCGGCAAGGCTCACATTGGTGGTTACAAGAAGGGTGGCCGTCTGAAGCGTAATGCTGGCGGCGATGCCATCAAGGACTATTTGGATGCCAACCCAGACTCTAAGCCAGAGTCGGTGCCGCTTCCGCCTCCCCGTCCTAAGAATTTGGATGCACCCAAGCCTGAGAAGTTCAAGTCACCTTATGATTTGAACACGCAGCGCGCCAAACGTGGTGGCAAAGCTGAAAAGTGCTGGGGCGGAAAAGCAAAGAAAGCTGATGGCGGCTCACTGGACGCTGCCAAGCAGATGATGATGCAAGCCCAGAAAACCGCTGGCGTTCCGTCGAGCGGCATTTATGGCTCTGGCTTTACACGCACTGGCGCGGGTTCCATGAGCCCAGCTGGCGCTCTCGGTAAGCAGAAGCTGAAAAAAGGCGGCGCTGCCCATGAAGACGTTAAAGCCGATATGGCGCTCATTAAGAAAATGGTGAAGCCGTCTGCTATGCGTAAAGGCCGTGCTGGCGGCGGTATGCTTGGTGGTACAGCTTCGACGCTTGACCCAGTTGGCACACCTCAAGCTATCAAAGACCCACTTAACCTTGGTAAGGGCGTTACCGACCCTTTGGGCATTGATAAGCCGCTTAAGCGCGGCGGTCGTACGGCCCGCAAAGAAGGCGGCGGCGTCTTCTCCGGCCCCGGCTATCCCGGCAAAGTTCCCGGCGTAGTTGGTGGCCGTCAGGCCCACGCAACCCGTGGTCGCGTTAAAACCGCAGACGATATTGCAGCAGAATATGCAATGCGCGGCCCAGATGAAGCGATGCAATCCATTGTTCATGGCGGTCTTCCACCGGGTGAATATAAAGCTTCCGGTCAGTCCGCTATGCGTCCTCAAGATTGGGAAGCTGTGCGGAATAGCATGTATGATGATGCTATGCGCCGTTCTCTCATGGATTCTTCGCGCAACAACGATTTGATGTACCTTTATGACAAAGCCATGAGTGGCGCTCAACCAAGCATGAGCGAATACACTGGGGCGGCGGGTGCTTCATTAGCCCCGGAAGAAACGATAGGAATGGATATGGCCCGCCGTCATGGTGGCCGTACAGCCCATGCTAAAGGCGGCAAAGCAAAGGGCAAAGGCAAAACCCACATCAACATCATGATTGCTGCTGGCAAACCCGGCATGGGCGATATGATGCCTCCGGGTGGCCCAACGCCTCCTCCGGGAATGGATGGTGGTCCGGGTGGCATCGCGCCAGTGCCTATGGCTCCTCCTCCGGGCGGCGCTCCGGGCGCTCCAATGCCGATGCCTATCCCGATGCCAATGCCAATGGCTGGCGGCGCTCCTGCTGGCGGTCCTCCGCCGGTTGGCCGCAAATCGGGTGGTCGCCTGACCAAGGTCGCGCATTCATACAAAGATATGGAAGCGGGTGCTGGTTCGGGTGAGGGCCGTTTGCAGAAAACGGACATTGCCAAGTTTAAAGCTGGCCGTAAGGCTGGTGGCAAAGTTGGGCATCGCACCTATCGTTCGTACAAGGATATGGACGCTGGCGCGGGTTCTGGTTTTGGCCGTTTGGAAAAAGCGGAGATTCAATCCCGCAAGAAATGATTCGCCGCCTTGTCTCCTTGGCGCTGCGGATCGGGACGGGAGTTGGCCCCCTCTAACTCCCGTCCCTCTTATCCAAGAGGGGACCACTTAGGGGAGTGGTATGCAAACTGGACATGCATTTTTTTCGTCTGAACTAGAACGGCTGATCAAATTAGAGATTGATCATCTGAAAGATAATTTAGTGACCGGCAGCGCATCGATTGATTATGCCGGATACAAACACCAAGTAGGAAGAATACAAGGACTTCAAGAAGCTCTTCAGCTTATTGAGGAAGCGTGGAGTATTGTTAACGGTGCAGAGCAGAGGGGAAACTAAATGCCGCCTATGATGATTAAACACAAAATTCCGCCAGCTAAGAAGCTGATGGATGAACTTGGCGATATCTCCGATTTGGAGATTTTTAATAATCAAATCCTGTGTGCGGTTTACATCCGCCCAACAGAAACTGTGGTTGGCGGTAAGGCATTTTTTCTGACCGACAATCAAGTCGATGAAGACAAGTTTCAATCGAAAATGGGTCTCGTCGTAAAAATGGGGTCATCTGCCTTCCAAGACAAATCAGGAAACTGGTTCAAAGATATCACTGTCAAAGAAGGTGACTGGCTTATCCTTCGTCCATCCGATGGTTGGAGCATCACTGTTAATGGCGTTTTGTGCCGCATCATGGAAGACGCGGACGTTAAGGGACGCCATCCCAACCCGGATGCAATTTGGTGAGGATTAAATCATGAATGAGAATGAAAAATTGGATGATATTGAGATCGTTGTAACAGACGAACCTCAAAAGAAGCCCGACGATAACCTTGTTGTCTCTGATGACATGCCGGAAATCGTTGTTGCAGATGCTGATGGTGATGGTTCTAACGATACAGACCCTCAGTCAGCTATTGAAAAACTTCAAAAAAAGTTGAAAAAAGAGCGTGAACGCCGCAAAGAAGCGGAACGTCAGGCTCAAGCAGCATCTTATGAAGCTCAAAAAGCTTCGTATCAGGTCGAAGATAGTAATCTGACGCTTGTTACCAATGCCATTGATACGCTGAAGCGTGACAATGAGTATCTTAAGGCTGCGTATAAAGAGTCTATGAGTGTTGGCGACTACGACAGAGCTGCTGAAATTCAAGAAGTCATGTCTGGTAATTCTGCCAAGCTCCTTCAATTGGAGAATGGTAAGAATGTTATGGAGAGCAAACCGCGCCAGCCTCCTCAATTTGAGACTGATCCGGTTGAGCGAATGGCTGCCAACCTTTCTCCACGCTCTGCAAAGTGGATTCGCAAGAACCCACAGTTCGCAACTGATCCGCGTTTGACGCAAAAGATGGTTGCGGCGCACAATTTGGCTATGGCCGATGGTTATCAGGCCGATTCCGATGATTACTTTGAATTTGTCGAAGACATTTTGAAGGTTCGGACCAGAAATGATGACCGTGAAGATGAATCCGCACTTTCAGAGGCTTCAATGGCTAAATCTCGTCGCTCTGCGCCGGTCGCTGCACCAGTTTCACGTTCTGGTCAGGCCCCCGGCACCCGTCCAAATGTAGTTCGTTTGACAAGTGAAGAGCGGGAAATCGCCCGTTTCAACAAAATGACGGACCATGAGTACGCCAAGTACAAAATCCAGCTTCAAAAAGAAGGCAAATTGCCAAATTAAGGAGTTAAATCATGACTAATGCATCAAATCCTCGTCCCCGTGGCCGTCCGCGTAAGGTTCAAGCCGCTGCACCGGTGGTTTCTGCCCAAGAAGAGGCAGTAATCAACGAATCTTTTGATGGACGCCCTCCGCTTCGCGCCCCAATGCGTGATGAAGACCCTCGCGCCCGTGCGGCTCGCCGTGCGGCTGAAATTAAGGGCCACCTTGGCGGCAATATGGATGAAGGGACCGATGAATTCTTTATCGACACCCGTACCGTGCCGGATGGCTGGACCTATGAGTGGAAGCGCCGGACCGTTTTGGGCAAAGAAGACCCGGCTTATCAGGTTTCTTTGGCGCGTCTGGGTTGGGAGCCTGTTCCGGCTAGCCGTCACCCCGAAATGATGCCAGCTGGCATGAGTGCAGCTGATATTGAGCGTAAAGGCATGGTCCTTATGGAGCGACCAAAGGAAATTACGGACGAAGCTCGTCGTATTGACGCGCAGAAGGCCCGTAATCAGGTCCGCGCCAAGGAACAGCAGCTTAGTTACGCCCCGGAAGGCACCCTTCCGCGTGACCACGCTCAAGCGCGTCCAAATATCAAGAAAAGCTACTCGCCAGTGGATATTCCCACGGATTAATCTCTGGCTAATTAGCATTTGGGGCCACCTTCGGGTGGCCCTTTACATTTATAAATTCCCGTATAAAATATTTTTATACCATTTATTGGTTAGCTTCCCCCGGCGTGGAGGCTTCACTACTATCAGGTTTTCGGCCTCCCCGGTGTGAGGTTAGAAAACTGCTCCTTTAAAAAGGAGACGCCCAAATGGCTAACTCGAACAGCCCTTTTGGTTTCCGTCAGTACAGCGGCACAGGTTCTGCTCCGACATACGAGCAGGTTGCTGTAGACATCGCATACAACACAACGAACATTTTTTTCGGTGACCCCGTTGCTCCAACGAACACGGGCTACATCACTCAGGCTTCGTCTTCAGGCGGTTCGTCTGATACGCAGATTGCTGGCATTTTTGTCGGTTGTCAGTATCTCTCGACAGCTCAGAAGCGTACCGTCTGGTCGAACTATTATCCGGGTGGGACTGATCCGGCTTCTGGTTCGATTGTTGGTTATATTGTCAATGATCCGAATGCCAAGTTCCTTGCCCAAACGGGTGCGGGTGGCGCGGCTCAGACGAACATCAACAACACTGTTGGGTTCACAATCGGCTCTGGTAACACAGCAAACGGCATTTCGGCGGCTCTCGTCAATATGTCTACGGCTGGTACGGACAACACACAGCCCTTCAAAATTGTGTCACTTGTGACATCACCTCCCGGGTCTGCTGGCACGGCGTCTGGCGACTACAACTATGTTGTGGTTTCGTTCAACAACGTCTCCACCAAGCAACTCACCGGCATCTAAGGAGTAAGGACCAATGGCTGTTAATCTTTCTGCCATCAAAGACCTTCTCCTCCCCGGTCTCCGTGGGGTTGAAGGCAAGTACGAGATGATCCCATCTCAGTACGACAAAATCTTCACCAAGCATGAATCGAAGATGGCTCTGGAACGCACTGCTGAAATGCGCTTCCTCGGCCTCGCCCAGTTGAAGACTGAAGGCGGCCAGACGGCTTTCGACAACAACGCTGGTGAGCGTTATGTCTACAACCAAGAGCATATTGAAATCGGTCTCGGCTACGCGATCACTCGCAAAGCCATCGATGACAATCTCTACAAGACACAGTTCCACCCATCGAACCTCGGCCTGATTGAATCTTTCCAACAGACCAAGGAAATCTATGGCGCGAACATCTTGAACACTGCCACGACCTATAACTCGGCTGTTGGCGGTGACGGCAAGGCGCTCTGCGCTACGGACCATCCGATTGACGGTGGCACGGTTGCGAACAAGCCTTCGGTGGACGTTGACCTTAACGAGTCGACCCTGCTGAACGCGATGATCGCCATCCGTACCAACTTCAAGGATCAGGCTGGTCTGAAAGTGTTTGCGCGTGGCCGCAAGCTCATCGTGCCTCCGGCACTTGAGCCTGTTGCTATCCGTCTTCTCAAGACTGAACTGCGTCCCGGCTCTGCCGACAATGATGTCAATGCAATTCTTACAACCGCTGGCGGCTTGCCAGAGTCGTATATGGTCAACGACTTCTTGACCTCGGCTTACGCTTGGTTCCTGCTTACGAACATCGACGGTCTCTCCTACATGGAGCGAGTGAAGTTCGAAACAGATATGCAGGTAGATTTTGTGACCGACAACTTGCTGGTTAAGGGGTATGAACGGTACTCCTTTAGCTATTATAATTGGAGGGCTATCTATGGCAGCTTCCCAACTACTTGATTTTTCAAGTAGTTAAGCTGTATAGATAAATCCAATTTGGAAAACAAGAGCTTCCGGTGTATGGTTCATAACCAGCATCGGAGGCTCAAATGAAGGGTAAAGCTAGGGTTCCTAGTCTTACGCACCAGCAAGTTCGGGATGCATTGGATTACAATCCTGCTACCGGGGAGTTTGTGTGGAAGATCAGTCCAGCAAAGAATGTAAAGTCTGGAACTAGAGCAGGTGGATATAGCAAGAGCAATAGCTATCGCTATATCCGTCTTTTTGGTGAAGAAGTTACAGAATCTAGACTGGCTTGGTTTTATATGACTGGCGAATGGCCGAAACGGCGGGTTAGATTCAAAAATGGCAATCTTGATGATTGCAGATTTGAAAATCTAACTCTCTTCAACGGCATCGGCGGTGAGTTTGATCATAAAACCTCTGAAGGCCGTAAGGCTTATTTGAGAGCATATAGATCAAAAACGCCACTGATCCAAAAGTCCCGCGCATTGCGTGATAGCTTTAACCTTTCATTAGATCAGTATTCAGAAATGCTGAAGGCCCAAAACGGTGTATGCGCGATCTGTAACCAACCAGAAACGCATATGCGGAACGGAAAGCTAAAAGCATTGGCCGTAGATCATGACCACAAAAGTGGTGCAATCCGGGGTCTTCTGTGTTCTGATTGCAATACAGGGATTGGAAAGCTGAAAGACGACCATAAGGTTCTTCAATCAGCAATTCAGTATCTGGAAAAGTCTAGGAATCCTTAGTCACACAGACCGACCTAGCGGACGCTGCACAGACTGTGTGATTGACTCGTGCAGGAGGTTGCTATGGCAACAACCACATTTACTGGCCCGATCAAGGCTGGCGATGTTCTCAACACGACCGGCAGCACTGTCGGTACGCTCAAGAATGTCGGCACCGTTGTGACGGCTCAACAGGCTGCGGTCGCGCAGTCTGCTACTGCTGCTTCTACGACCATCGTGATCCCGGCAAACAGCACAATCGTTTCGATTGATTTGTTTGTTACGACAGCTTGGTCTAGCGCAACGACTACCTACACTGTCAGCGTTGGTACTTCGGCAACTGCAACGGAACTCGTTGCGGCTACGAACGCTAATGCTATTGGCCGCCTTGCCCTTACACCGGGTACGGATGCCACGAAGACAGGCCTGTGGGTCAATGTCGGTACGTCTGACGTTCAGATTTATGTCAAATCTGGCGCTCCAGACACCACTCCCGGTGCTGGTACGCTGGTCGTTCGTTACATCCAAGCAGCTAATGCTTAATCAGAGCTATAGGAGGCTCACATGAAAGGTCGTTCCAAGCGTGCTTCTGGCGGCGTCAATGAAATGGCGCAGGACATGGGCAAGAAGAATATGCGTTATACCTATCAGTCGAACGTCAATGACGAGGCTGAAGAGCGTAAGCGCGGTGGCAAAGCTGTTGGCAAGGTCAAAGGCATGAAGGGTAAAGCGGACATGGGCCGCAAGCCTCGCAAGTCCGGTGGCCGCACTGGCTCGAACATGAGCCCGCTGTCTTCGGCAGCTAAGGGTACACCGGCTCCGGGCCGTAACGTCTCTGGCAGCCTTGACTAAAATTGGTGGGGGCTTCGGCCCCCATCTTTCCTTTGGAGGGGTAAATGGCAAAGTCACCCGCGTGGACCCGTAAAGAGGGCAAATCGCCATCTGGCGGTCTGAATGAAAAGGGCCGCGCCAGCCTTCGTGCAGCTGGGCATGATATTAAACGTCCACAGCCGGAAGGTGGCTCTCGCAAAGACAGTTTTTGTGCCAGAATGACGGGTATGAAGCGGAAGTTAACAGGTTCAGCCAAAGCCGCTGACCCGAACAGCCGAATCAATAAGTCACTAAGAAAGTGGGATTGCTGATGGCTGATAAACCTTTTTGGGAGCAAAAGGCTCCGAAAGATGCTAAGGTAAAGCATCTGAACCGCAAACAAGTTCAAGAGGCCAAAGCCCGCGCTCGCGCTGCTGGGCGTCCTTATCCGAACTTGGTTGATAATGCAGCAGTCGCCCGATCAAAGGGGAAGTGAAATGCAACCGATTACAGTTTCCACGACAGATGCCACTGCTGGCACCACATACAGCCGCAAGGTTCGCATGGATAGCTGGGCATTTGCTCAGACCATCATTCAAGTGGATGTCACCGGCACTGCAACCTATACAGTCGAAACATCGATGGATGACCCGAATAGCATCACCAATCCGGTTGATGTTGCGAGCATGACATGGATTAACGCGGCTGATAGTGCGATTGTCGCTAAGACGGCATCGGCTCAAGGCGTTCTTGTTGCTACACCAACCTTCATCCGCATCAAGCAGACTGCTGGTAATGGTTCGACAACCATGACCCTTGCTCAATTTGGCAATGCTCCATACTAAGGTGAGCCATGGCTACCAGCGGAACATATGCATTCAATCCTTCGCTTGGTGAGTTGACGCTTTATGCGTACAACTTGATCGGCGTTAGGAACACGGCTGTTCTGCAAGAGCATATGGAAGCTGCCCGTATGGCTTCCAACATGATGTTGGCGCGGTGGTCCAACCAAGGTGTTAACCTCTGGGCAGTCGATAAAATCACGGTTCCATTGGTGCAGGGACAATCTACCTACAGTGTAGATGCCAACACCGTTATGATTCTTGATGCTTACATGGTCATCGATAATGGTAATGGTCAGCCAATTGACCGCATTATCCTGCCTATTTCGCGCACGGAATACGCTTCTTATCCAAACAAAGAGCAGCAAGGTTTCACAACCACATTCTGGTTTGATCGCTTGCTTTCTCCGACTGTTACTCTCTGGCCTGTGCCGGATGGAAGTTCTGCTCAGTATCTAAAGTACTATCGTGTTCGACAGCTTCAAGACTCAGAACTTCAAAACGGCCAGCAAGTTGAAATTCCGTATCTTTGGATGGAAGCTTTTGCTTATGGCTTGGCTCAACGCCTTGCAATGGTTTGGGCACCCGATAAGGTTGCTATTCTTAAACCTATTGCTGATGAATCGTACATGATTGCAGCAGAGCAAAACGTCGAACAAGCACAGCAATATATTTCGCCGCAGATTTCTGGCTACTTTAGGTAGGGGGCGTGAATGGGATACGCCTCCAAAGCTGGACGGGCGAGGACTAATCCAAATAGCCCTCAAGCACATGCGATATGTGATCGTTGCGGCTTTCGCTATAACCATGTCGATCTGCATTGGCAGTACGATTGGCGCGGCGCGTCAATGATGAACATTCGTTTGTTGGTCTGCAACACTTGCTACGATGCTCCGCAAGAGCAGCTTCGTGCGATTGTCGTTCCTGCTGATCCTGTGCCGATTGTTAATCCGCGCATTCAGGATTTTGTCACTGCGGAAACAAATACCCGCGCCACATCAGGCCAGAACACTGTTGATCCGACCACAAATATCCCCATTATTAACGGGGATACGAGAATCACGCAGGACGACAAGGTTCGTGTTACGCAACAAACGGGTGAGCCTCCAAGGGGTCTTAACGAAGAACCCGGCACTGATCCGAATGCTCCGGGTGACAATGATCCGGGTCTTCCCTACAATATGGACGAAGTTCCAAAGACAGGTCCGCTTAACGGTAGTGAGACCTAATTATGCCAGTCTTGATGAGGTTCTAACGTGGCGACCAACATCCAAATTCCAAATTTGCCAGTTGCCACTTCTCTTAGCGGCACGGAAGAGATTGAGGTCGTCCAGAACGGTGTATCCCGCCGCACGACTACGGGAGCTGTTTCTGGAATTACGCCCGGACCAACAGGACCAACTGGTGGTTTAGGTCCGACAGGTCCTACTGGGTTTGGACCTACAGGGCCAACTGGACCGCAGGGTGATAAAGGCCCAACTGGCCCGACAGGTTCGCTCGGCCCGACAGGCCCAACTGGTCCCACTGGTGCAGCATCGACAGTTGCAGGTCCTACTGGCCCCACGGGTCCAACTGGTAGCACGGGCGGGACTGGTCCTACAGGCCCTACGGGACCTACAGGCAATGCTGGTGATCGCGGCCCAACTGGCCCTACTGGACCAACTGGCCCTACAGGCGTTGCGGGTCCTACTGGCCCTACTGGCACACAAGGTATTCAAGGCACTGTTGGTCCTACGGGTCCCACTGGCCCAACTGGCGCGGCATCTAATGTTGCTGGCCCTACGGGTCCTACTGGTCCAACGGGGCCTACAGGACCAACTGGCGCTGCCTCTACCGTTGCTGGTCCTACAGGCCCGACTGGACCCACAGGTCCAACTGGCGCTGCTTCTAATGTGGCTGGACCTACTGGTCCAACTGGCCCTACAGGCCCAACAGGCTCGCAAGGTATTCAAGGTATAGTCGGACCAACTGGCCCAACAGGACCTACTGGGAGCATTGGTGATCGCGGCCCAACTGGTCCAAACGGCCCGACAGGCCCGACAGGTATTCAGGGGCCAACTGGACCAACAGGTCCACAAGGCGTTGAAGGTATTGCGGGTCCGACTGGTCCTACAGGTAACTTGGGACCAACTGGTCCTACAGGATATGGTCTTACTGGACCGACTGGTCCTACAGGTTCAACTGGTTTGACTGGCCCGACTGGACCCACAGGTGCTACTGGCGCGACAGGAACTGGTGGTGCGTTGGGCTATTGGGGTTCGTTCTGGGACACGACAAACCAGACGGCTGCCAATACGACTACTGCTTATGCAATGAAAATTAACAGCACTGATTCCAATAGTAATGGAGTCAGTATTGTCAGCGGAGATCAGATTACTTTCGCTTATGCTGGTGTTTATAACATCCAGTTCTCAGCGCAGTTTGTGAATGGCGATACGCAAATTCACAACGCGCAAGTTTGGCTTCGTCTTAATGATAGCGGCAGCACGGGCGATATTCCTGATACTTCTGGTGAGGTTGCAATCACCAATAGTCATGGTGGTGTAGATGGCCTGAACATTGTTTCTTGGAACTATGTTCTGAAGCTTGCTGCTGGCGATTATCTGCAATTGATGTGGCGTGTTGATGACACGCATGTCAGTCTGCAAACTCTTGCTGGTGGAACGTCTCCTACAAGCCCAGTTTCTCCTTCTGTGATCGTCACTGCTACGCAAGTGATGTACACACAAGTTGGACCTACGGGACCTACTGGTCAGACAGGCCCAACAGGCAGCACAGGCAATACTGGCCCTACAGGTCCAACTGGTCCTACGGGGAATACTGGCGCAACTGGTTCTGTGGGGCCAACTGGTCCCACGGGGCCTACCGGAAATACAGGGGATCGCGGCCCAACAGGCCCTACTGGTCCTACTGGAAGCACGGGATTAACTGGCCCAACAGGTCCCACGGGAACTTCTGGCACGGCAGGTCCGACTGGACCTACTGGCCCTACTGGCCCGACAGGTACCGCTGGTCCTAACTCTCTTACTGTTGGCACGACAACAGTTGCCAGTGGTACGGACAAATATGTTTTGTATAACAACAACGGCACATTGGGTAATACAAACTCAATCGCGCAGTTTATTTATACGAACACTGCTGTAACCGTTACCTCGAATGCTGGCACGGTGCCAATTACATCAAAGCTGAACACGTTTACCAACAGTTCAGCCGCGACGATGACCATTACGATGGCAACTGCAAGTGCTCTTGATGGGCAAATGTCGATTGTCAGAATTTATGACTTCAGCGCAGTTGCTCAAACCATTACTTGGGTGAACACGGAAAACAGCACAGTTGCCGCGCCAACCACATCAAATGGTTCGACTACATTGCCTCTGACGGTTGGCTTTATGTACAATAATGCAACGTCTAAATGGCGTTGTATTGCGTCTGCCTAATTGGAGGGGAATATGGCAGTTACGATTTTAGAAAACGGCTGGATCAGTGACGCTTTCGTTCTTGGCGATGGTCCACTGGTCTATTCAGACGCAATTGTTTTGCCGCCTGAGCAATACAACGCATTGTCGCCTGATGAAATTGCTGCATTGAAGCAGCAGCGGTATGACAATTGGATTGCCATCATTAACACACCTCCGCAGGAGTAAACGATGGCAGCGCGGTTTTGGGTCACAGGCGGCACAGGAAACTGGAGTAGCACAACTAATTGGTCAACTGCATCTGGTGGAGCCAGTGGCGCATCTGTTCCCGGAACGGCTGATACCGCAACATTTGATGCTTCTTCTGGCGCTGGCACGGCAACCGTTGACAGCAACGTAACTATTCAAACTCTGACCATGACGGGGTTTACGGGTACGCTTGCCTTTGGAACAAATAGCATTTCTTTGAATAGCACTGGCACGGTTTATACTGGCGCTACTACGTTTACTGTTACTGGTACGCCTGTTATCAATGTTACCAGCACTGGTTCAACATCAATTACTGTAAATACAACTGCTACCACTGAAGCAAACTCAATTTCATTTAATTTTACTGGCGGCACATATGCGTTGTCATTGACTGGCACTACTTCTTTCCGCAATCTTGATTTTACGGGATATGCTGGAACCGTTGGCAACAGCGCGATTTCAATTTATGGAAATTTAACCGTTTCCACTGGCATGTCTCTTACCGCTGGCACGAATGCTTGGACGTTTGGCGCTACAAGCGGAACAAAAACGATTACATCAAATGGTAAAACGATTGATTTTCCTCTTACATTTAACGGTGCTGGTGGAGCGTTTCAGCTTCAAGATGCTTTGACTCTTGGGTCAACAAGGACTCTAACTCTTACCGCTGGTACGCTGGACCTTAATAGCAAAACGCTTACCACGGGTCTTTTCTCATCAAATGTTTCGTCAACACGTTCTGTTGCGTTCGGTACAGGTAAGATTGTTCTTATTTCATCTGGAACAGTCTTTGCTGTTACGACTACAACTGGTTGGAGCGTTACTGGAACGCCTGTTGTTGATGTCAACAACAATACCGCAACAGCAACTACTATCAATCTTGGTGTCAGCGCTGGTGAAACCAATTCTGTTTCGTTCAATATTCTAAGCGGAACTTATACGCTTACATTTTTGTCTGGTTGTTCAATTCGTAACTTGGATTATACTGGATTTTCGGGAACTCAGGCAAATGGTACAGTTAATATTTATGGAAATTTAACTGTTTCCACCGGTATGTCTTTTACCGCTGGCACGAATGCTTGGACGTTTGGCGCAACGTCTGGAACAAAAACTATTACCTCTAATGGTAAAA